>Ga0307377_10000743_pt1 | contig 43026 bp, 34 predicted proteins | sample TR3MG_FD_202535 | JGI IMG/M metagenome (GOLD analysis project Ga0307377, IMG submission 202535) | Soil microbial communities from Risofladan, Vaasa, Finland - TR-3 | ecosystem: Environmental > Terrestrial > Soil > Coastal area > Acid sulfate soil | place: Finland: Risofladan, Vaasa | collected...
GTTGAAACCGCATCCAGTCCTCTGCCGATTCAACCATAGCGCGTCAAGCCGCGGCAAGCATCGGCAGCGGCACCGGACTTGAACCGATCCGTCGACACGACTACACTGCCGCGCCCCGCCCTGATCCTCGCAAGCCGGCATGGCGGGCATCCCAAGGCTATGTAGCTCAGCCGGTTAGAGCACAGCACTCATAATGCTGGGGTCGGTGGTTCGAGTCCACCCATAGCCACCAAAAACCTATCCAGTAACATCCAGAGAAGGCCGGTAAACCCAGTAATACCAAGGGTTCCGGCCTTTTCTCTGTCCGGCGTAGTACGATGACGTCCACTGCAATCTACCGTCGGGTGGCGGTAGTTTTGACGGGAGATTGCTACCGTCAAAAAAGCTACCGTCAATGGGGCGCCGTGATGCCACTGAGTGATACCGGGATAAGGAACGCCAAGCCTGCCAATAAGCCGCTGAAGATGACCGATGGCGGGGGGTTGTACTTGCTGCTGAACCCCAACGGCTCTCGATGGTGGCGGTTTGACTATCGGTTTGACGGTAGGCGCAAGACCCTTAGCATGGGCACCTATCCGGATACCGGCCTAAAGGATGCTCGTGACAAACGCGATGAGGCCCGCAAGCAGTTGGCTTCAGGGGTGGATCCAGGTGCACAGCGCAAGGCCGTAAAGGCCGCTGGCGTTGACCGCGCGGCCAACAGCTTTGAAGTGGTTGCACGTGAGTGGCTGGAACTGAAGCAGCGTGAGTGGACCCCAGGCCAGTACGCCAAGGAACTCGACCGGCTGGAAAATCACGCCTTCAAGTGGATTGGCCACCTTCCCGTGGCCGAGATAGGTGTCGCTGAAATCCGACCCCTGCTGGCGCATGTAGTGAAGCGCGGACACATCGAACAGGCGCACCGTCTGCGCCATCAGCTCAGTCGTGTGTTTCGTTTCGCCGTCGCCACCGAACGGGCGAGCCGCGATCCGGCTGCCGACCTACGTGAGACCCTGCCGGCGCGCCAGCCGCAGAATTACCCAACCATCACCGACCCGGTACAGGTCGGTGAACTTATGCGCGCGATCGACGGCTTCACAGGCACCTTCGTGGTGGCGTGTGCGTTGAAGCTGGCGCCCTTGTGGTTCTGCCGGCCGGGGGAGATTCGTCAAGCGGAATGGGTGAATTTTGACCTGGATGGCGAACAACCCACGTATACCGTTCCACCGATCATCCGCAAGCTGCGTAAGGCCGAGAAGGAAAGCTCCAAAACTCTGCCGCATATCGTGCCGCTCTCGACACAGGCTGTGGCGATCCTACGCGAGTTGCACCAGCTCACTGGCCGCGGACGCTATCTGTTTCCTGGCGCACGTAGCGCCAGCCGCAATATGTCAGATGGAGCCGTGAATGCCGCTCTGGCCCGTATCGGATACAAGGGCATCCTCACCGGGCATGGCTTCCGACACATGGCACGCACCATGCTGGGCGAGCTCGGATGGAACCCCGAGGCGCTGGAGCGCCAGCTCTCGCACAAGGAGCCGGGCGTATCAGGCGTCTACAACAAGGCGCAGCACCTGCCCGAACGTCGAAAGATCATGCAGGAGTGGGCAGACTATCTGGACACTCTGCGATCGTCGCCTAGCTTCACCAATCAGGCCGCCCATCCATAAGTTCCGGTTGCTCTGCAGCCGTGCCAAGTACCATGGGTCATCCGTACCGATCGATTTCCGTCAGATGCCTAAATCCATCTTCATCCACGAGAAGCAGCCGAGCTTAGGGCTACTCATAGACCAGGGAACGCGCCTGTGGCACGAGGAAGTGGAGCTTAGGCCAGGGAAGAGTCTGGAGAAGCTATGGCTCTTAGCCTGCGAACTCATGGATAAAAAGTTGCACCAGGAGCGCACTGCCGTACTTCAACGATACGTGGAAGAACACAAGGACAAACTTCCTGGTGCTAGTTGGGATAGTGAAAAATCGTCAGAGATGATGTCCGCTCACGATAGAAAATTGCATATCGTCAGCGGGTTTCTTGTGCCGAAAAGTTGGGATTCGCCAGAGCCTTATCCGTATCAAGGACTATTCATTTCAGCATTCTACTTTCTGGAAGCGAAGAACCTATTCGAGGATTCAAATGCAGAGGCTTCTTGGGTATCACTGACACAGGCCTACTATTATTTAGGTATGAACTCGTCGACGCTTACTGCGCACGAGTCTAGCTCTGGTGCAGTCAAAAGTAAGCACGCGAAAAACAGCAAAGCAATCAGGAAAGTTATAGTCACGATACTTGCAGCGATGAGTGAAGATGCTTCGATCAAAAGTGGTGCAGAGGCAATGAAGCGTGTCGTTAAAGAGGTCAAAAGGAACCCAGACTACATGGCTGCGCTGAACGACTTCGATAGCAAGAGTTCCGAAAAAACAAAGATATCAAAATCGCCTAACAAAACGCCTAAAAGCGTTCTTACTCGCCTATACGACCGACTAGAGGAGTGGTCTTCCCCACGCGGTCCGTATCCAGATGTTGCCGATGCCTTTTTGCCGTTCAAGCGTGGACAGAGATTCGCTGCGTCGAAAGAGGACAAATCTTCGACCAAAGTGCTGCGACCGAAAAAAGGGTGAGTTGCTAGCTTCATCCAGTACCCCGTCTACGCGTAGACCCCGGTGTCGCGCTGCGAAACAGTAGATACCTTGCTTGTGCTGCAGTCCGCAGCGCCAACAAGTGACACGTCAATGATCAGCAACACGCACGTACTGCCCGAGAGGCATCAGCCTCTCGCTGGAGAAATTCAGCATCATGCCCGGGCAAAAGACTGGACGGAGCTGAATCGCGCAATCCGCTTGCCAGAATTCGGCTTCCTTCGAATTGATGACATCGTTGGTAAGGCCGCGACAAAGACCTCGCCGGCTATTCCTGCCATCATTCCGGTCAGCAAATCGACTTGGTGGGCAGGGGTACGCACCGGCCGGTTCCCGCAGCCGACTCGCGAACTCGGTGCGCGGATTACTGCCTGGAATGTCGAGACTATCCGCGCGTTGGTCGAGAGCGCGTCCGATGGGGAGGCTTCATGAACGCATCGGACAAGGCCACGCTCGACCTTCAGGATAAGTTGGAGCGACTTCTTGCGAAGGCGAAACCCAGCAAACGCGAGCAGATTCAGAAAGCCTTCCGCGATCTCTACCCGAAGCTCGAACAGCACATCGCGCTGGGCAAGCCGCTGAAGGATGTTCTCGCCGCCTTCAACTCATTGACTCAGTCCAACGTGTGTTTGCGCACGTTCAACGAGATGTTGGCCAAGGAGCGCAATCACCGGAGCGAGCTTGGCTATCCGGCTTGCTGCCACGCCTGCGGGCAGGTTCTGAAGTCACCGAACCCGGACCACTCAACCCTCCAGGCCCAAACCCCGTCGGAGCCCGGGACCACGGAACTGGAGAATGCCCAGTGAATAGCTTTTGCCAGAATCCATATCCGATCAATAGCTTCCCGGGGAGAATTTGTGCGGCGGTACGGGAAGCCCTGAAGATTACCCAGACGACAGATGTGATCGGGGGCACGTCGATGCTGACCGCCTTGTCAAATGCCGTCGGCTGCAATGCCGATTGGAAACACCCAATTACCGGTCAGATCCGCCCGTCCACTCTGTACTTGTGGGTCGTCGCGCTGTCCGGCGAGCGCAAATCGTCCGCCGATGAGTTGATCTGTGGCCCAATCTGCGTCCACGACGAAGCAGCCATCCTCAAGTACGACATAGAGGACAAGGCGTACAAGAAAGCCTATCCTCGCTGGTCAAGGTTCAACGAGGGGCTGCTCAACCGCATCGCCAAGCTCGCTCGCACTGGTGCTTCTACCGATGAAGCTGACGCCGAACTGGAAGCTCACGCCGCGAAGGAACCCGTCAAGCCACGCCTGAATCGCCTGATCCGCCAAGACATTAGCCATGTGGCTGTGTGCAAGGCGCTGGAAGGGAATGGAAGGCAGATCGCACTGATGACTGACGAGGGCCAGATCCTGCTGAACAGCAACGTCATGCGTCACATCGGCGTCTTGAACAAAATCTGGGACGGGACGCGCTTGCTTACCTACGACCGCGCTGACGACACCGTCATTGTGCAAAACCCTCGCGCCACGATCAGCATCATGGTTCAGCCAGAGGTACTGAACAAATTCCTTGCCAAGCATGGCACGCTCACACACGGCTCTGGCCACTGGGCTAGATATCTGATTGCGCGCTCGCCATCAATCCAGGGCTTCCGTCCTCCGACCTTGAGTGACCTCCCGCGCATTGATCTCGTGCCGTTCCACGCGCGCGTGGCCGAACTGCTGCACGCCTATCTCGAAAGAGTCAAGGCGGGTTCCATCACTCGGGACGTGCTCGAATTTGACGACGCAGCAAAGCGCCTCTGGGTCAACATTGCCTCCAATGTCGAGATGGATATTCAGCCTGGATGCTACCTCCACGACATCGGAGATTTCGCCTCGAAGTACATGGATATCGTGGGCCGCATTGCCACTCTCCTGCACTACTTCGAAGCCAATACGGAGAGTTCCTCTGCCGATTCGCACTCACGTGCAGCTCAGATTGGCAAAATCTCGGCAGACACCCTGGCGCGCGCGGAGGAGATCGCCGTATGGCACCTCCATGAATACAAGTCGGTTTTCTCCCTTGATATCCAGCGCTCCCCAGAGCAGATAGACGCAGACAGCGTGTTCGACTATCTGGATAGAAAGTACTTTAGGCACAACTGTCTGGAGGTTTCGAAAAACCTTGTTCGCAGAAACTGCGGTGTGCGTGGCGAGCGCTACAACCGCGCCTTGGATGAGTTGATTGCTAGCTCTGCCATCAGGATCCTGCCCGGTAGAAACAACACTCAGATGATCCATTTGAACCCGTTCGCTTTCAATAAGAACCAGGTCTGAGTTGCCTACGTCGTGAACCAGCCCACCAGCCCATCCCAGGCTGGTGGGTTTTTTATGCCTGTCCGAACGCATAAGCTTGGGGGCGCCCAATCGAGCGGCACGATTTCGTCCAGCGAACTGATTCGGTTGACGAGTAATCTTTCCTCCGCCCATGGCTCCGTCGACGCTTCTTCATCGTCTGGGGCGAGCGATTCGCGAATGCCCCCCAGCACGCCAACGCAACTGACAGGCCCGCGCAGCGCGATCGGCCGATCCCGCGGAGCCAGTGCCATGCTCGCATCAACATGGTGGCTCAGTGTGAGCGATGTGGCACCAGCCGTGGTCGAATGTAAACGTCCGGGCGCGGGCGACGGGATCTTGAATTCTGAGCACACGAGCCTTCGCACGTTCGGTGGCGTACTCGACTACGTACAACCAGTAAGCTTCGCCTCGCTCTCGCGCGCAGTTGAACTGGGTATGAGAAAGTCCCACCGGCCTGTCTCTCAGCCCGCCGGTCATCGATTTAACCTCGACCCAGCGAACCGGCTTGTCATCGCTGCCTGCTTCGTACAGGTCGAATCCAGGGTTGCCCTCCGCCGTGCGGCGAAGGGTTGGTTCCAGCTCGATGATCAGCGCCAGCGCCTGTTCTTCTATCCGCATCCGGGTTGCCTGGTCGAGGCCATCTGGATCACTTTCCACATCGTCGGGATGAGTACCGACGTAGGAAATGAAAGGTCTTCCTCCGGAATGGCCGGGCGACCGTTTCCCGTGACCGCCGCCGGACCCCTTGCCTGTCGCACCCTGGCCGGTGTGGCCACCTACGCCTCCGTTTCTACTACCGCCGGTGCGCGGTGCTTCACGGGTGCCGTTACTACCAACTCCTTCACCACCCGCGGTTGGCATATTCCCACCATCTGGATCAGGTGTCCCGGCTGGTATATCGGGCATGTCATCGCCGTATAGATCTCCCGCATTGCCGTAGACATCGCTGCCGGATGAACCGGTGTCTTCCGGCTCTGCGGCGACATCCGTTTCAGTCTCAGGCGGCGGTTTGGAGATGCCAAGCCGAGATGTCAGGTCGGCGACGCTGGTGATGCCTAGCTTTCGCAGGAGGTCGATGGTCGCTGGATCGATGCCAGCCGCTTTGGCCAATTGGTCGATAATCGGCGGCTTGAACGTAAGCTTGGTCAGCAGGAACGGGTTGGGTTTCCATCCAAGGGTGTCGAACTCAACGAGGCTGGGTGGTACGAGTTCGCCGCCGGCACTGGGCACCCAGGCCGCCTGGTTGAGGCGGCGCAGGAACGCTGCCGGGAAGGGGGGCGTCTTTCGCTCGCCGTAGTGCGACCAACTGTACGAGCCCTCGAATATACCGCGTCCGCGACGCTCCTCCAGGTCACCCAAGCTCTCCCAGATCAAGCGGGCTCGTTCGATGCGTTCGTTGGCTGTGAGCTTCGGCAGCAGCGCGATCAGGGTGTCGAAACCTTGGAGTGACCAATCGACGATTCTGTCGTTGATTCCGGACGTCTCCTCATGGCCAGTCTGTCGCCGAAGCGCTAAGCGTTCGTCCTTCATCAGTGCACTCGGAGATTCTACGGGACGTGGGTATCGCAATGCGCCGCAGGCTTCCAGCAGCTCACGCATGCTCTCGCCGCGCAGGCAGGCGTACTTGTCATTAACCATGAAGACACGGGGAACGCCTGCGAAGAGTTGCTTCAGGCGATCCGTGGCGATGTAGATGTCGCCGGGACTTGCGACAAAGGATCTGTCATTCCCAGTATCAACCACCACGACGAATGATGTTCCTCGTAGCGCGGTCAGCAGCTTTTCCCGCTGCGCCTTCGAGTCGGTGCTGAAAGCTGAGAGTATGCGGTCAATGTCAGCGGCGTACATGATGTCGTCTACGTCGACCGCATCTTTCCGGTACTTCGGCAGAATGTTCCATACCACGTCATCGACTGGGTCTGGCTCAGCAATGCCGAGAGAGCGAAGGAAGCTGCGCACCTCCGCCGTTGCGCATACCGCGCGACGCATCGTCGGGAAGCTAGTCTCAAAGTCGCTTGGTAGAAAGGCATTCGCGTTGCCGTTCTCCTGGGCAACGACGTGGGTGCCATCGTTGAGACGGATGAGTGGGATCGTTTGGAGGCGGCGGCGCAAGGCGGCCTCCTGACCACTCAGAAACTCGTACAGCCGCAATACCCACTCGTCAGACTGGGCTTCGAGAAACTCACTGCTCAAACGTGGAACCAGCGTCGTGGGAGTCGCCTCGGCAATCCCAAGCTCGTGTATCAGGTACTGGCGAATCTCTGGCTCCCTGTCCTGGGTTATGTCACCCGTGAGCCATGCGGAGACCTTGGATCCGAACAGTGCTTCGACCTGTTCAGGGCTGAACAGGTCCCGCAGTTCCTGCGTGCGCGCCAACCTTGCCTGCCCAGCCACAACGTAGCCCATATCGAAGCGAGGCAACAACGGATCGCTCAAGAACGCCTGACGCACGGCGGCAAAAATTGGCGCAAATATCACCCCGTCCAAAAATTTCGCGCGATCCAGCGGCAAACATCGAAGTGCCGATACATTCAGCTTATTCTGGTCCCGCATCCAAGCCATCGCTTCGAGAAGAAGTTCAGCAGTTTGACCGACGAGACGATGGTTCCAGTCCGAATCACTCTTGATGTTGTCTCGACTAGGCGTGGTTAGGAAAGGCCCTTGGACCAGGAAGCCGAGATTGGTCTGATAAGCAGTAGGGAAGTAGACAACCAATGGCGATGAAGCCAGCGGTTGAACAGACCACTGGTCATCCTTGTCGACCGTCATCGAGAACGCAATTTCAAGTCGGCCTTTACTTACGTCTTTGTGGAACACCAACCACTCTTGGTCAACATCATCGTTACCGGAGGATTGGCCAATGACTTTGACCCGACTGACGTTCGGGCCGATGGAGGTGGCCGCGTCGCGAAGATAGAGCCCCGACGCACCGTCCTCGATGCTCCAGCTCAGTTCGGTGATGTTTCGCAAAAAGAGAAGAGCGCTGGGGCCTAGCACTTTAAGGCCCTTGGTCAGGTCGGCTTTGGCGGTCCCGGTGCCGATGGTCAACGGCAGGACAATTTTCGTTTCGTCCCATTCTCGGTCAAGCGGGGGAACCGCTGACGGGTGGACGTAATGGGCAATCGCGAAGTCTTCGTCGCCGGAGTGAATTTCTGGGCAGTCGGTGAAGGTGTAAACCGACTTGAACCCGATACCGAACTTGCCGATAGCCTCGTCCCCCTTGGTGGACATGGCGATGGCGCAAATGCTTCTTACATCCGCTTCAGTGAACGGGTGGCCGTGGTGGGACACCACCAGCTTGCCATCGGCCAGCTCGAATTTGACTTGGCGGGAGCCATTCCAACGATCACCGCGTCGCTTCAGGGCATCCTCGGCGTTCTGGAGCAGCTCGTAGATGAAGTGGGTGCGATCATCGTAGCGATCGACCAGAAGTTCTTGGCCGTATCGCGCCACGTCAGTTCCGTAACGCTCCCTGTGATCGCGGCTGATGTCCTCGTAATTCGATGGCATTGCTGTCCTTGAGTGGTTTCCCTACCCCCGTGAGAGCCGGATATCTCCCGCGGAGGGCCTCTCAAAGTAGTCCAAATGTGTCCAAAATCGCCAGCCCATGCCAAGATGAACAACCAAGCAGGGATGAGTAGGGTGGTGGCTGGAGTGGGCCCTGAATAGCCGCACCGGCAGGCCTTCAGGGTTCGTTTAGGGGTTGGAATGATGGAATCAGAAACGATACTTCAGAGCCGGGCCAACGCACAGCAGCGGGAAGCCATCCTAGCTACTGAAGGGCCGGTACTCATGATCGCGGGACCCGGTTCGGGCAAGACGTTCACCCTCGTCGAGCGCATTGTCTATCTCATCACGCAGAAGGGCATCGCTCCTGAGTCGCTGTTTGTCGTGACCTTTACCGATAAGGCTGCGCGCGAGCTGACCACCCGCATTTCTAATCGGTTGGCCGAGCTGGACATCGGGTTCAACTTGAATGAGATGTACCTGGGCACCTTTCACTCGATTTGTCTGCGCGTGCTTGAGGACTATCGCGAATTCACCCGGCTCAAGCGCAGCTTCACGCTGTTCGACCAGTTCGACCAGCAGTACTTCCTCTATCAGCACATCAAGGACTTCCGCGAGCTGCCCGACTCCCAACTCGTCATGGGCGACGATCACACGGGCCGCTGGGCGCAATCGGAGACCCTACTCAAGTGGCTCAACAAGGTCAGCGAGGAAGCTCTAAACGTCACTGCGCTGGAGGCGGCGCCCGAAGTGGAAATTCGGGCATTGGCCGCGTGCTTCGCGAGGTATCAGGGATTGCTTCTCGAGAACAACTCGCTCGACTTCTCCGGCATCCAGTACGAGGCGCTGCAATTGCTGGAAGAGCACCCCGAAGTGCTGGCGCAACTGCGCGAAAAGCTCTCCTACCTGATGGTAGACGAGTACCAGGATACCAACACCATTCAGGAGCGCATCCTCCTGCTACTGGCGGGCGAAAAGCACAATCTGTGCGTCGTTGGCGACGACGACCAGGGCTTGTACCGCTTTCGTGGGGCCACGATCCGTAACATTCTGGAGTTTCCAGCGTTGTTCGACGAGGGCAAGTGCAAGCGCGTCGCGCTCACGGTCAACTATCGGTCACACCCAGACATCATCCGCTTCTACAACGAGTGGATGCGCGAGCAAACGTGGGACGACGGTCAACGTACTTTTCGCTTCGCCAAGCAGATCGTTCCACGCGAGGATGACTTCCCTGAGGTGCCCACAGCAGTGCGGCTGGCGGCTACCGACAGCAAGGGCGAAGCGTCCAACTGGCACGCAGAAGTGCTGGCTTTCCTCAATGGCTTGAAGGCGTCCGGTAAGTTGTCAGACTGGAATCAAGTTGCCTTCCTGTTCCGCTCGGTCAAGAACGATAAGGTCGTAGCGCTGGCCCGATTCCTCGAAGCAGAGGGAGTGCCCGTTTTCTCACCCCGCTCAAACATGTTCTTCGAGCGCGAAGAAATTCGCCTGATGATCGGTGCTCTCATCTTCCTGTTCCCGCAGTTTCCCAAGGTCCGGGCGTGGGCCGAGGGCGTCACGCTGCCGATCTGGGACTACTACGATCACCAGTGCTTCGCGACTTTCACAGCCGAACTGCGCAAGCCAGAGAACAAACCACTATTGGACTGGGCGCGCCCGCTGGCCAAGCGCCACGCCGTCTTGGCGCAGAATACTGACTACGCCTTCTCTGGTCTGTTCTACCAATTGCTCCAGTTTCCGCTGTTCTCGCGCTTTCTCACTGAGGAGGCAGCCCAAGGCGTAGACAAGGGGCGCGCGGCCCGCAACCTCGGCACGTTTTCCAAGCTGCTCACCAAATTCGAGTACCTGCATTTCGTTAGTGTCCTCAACCCGGAGTGGCTCGAAAAGAACATTCGCGACCTGTTCAACCAGTTCATGCGCTTTCTGGTGGACGGCGGCATCGGCGAGTACGAGAATGAGGCGGAGTACGCGCCTAAGGGCTGCGTATCATTCCTCACCATCCACCAATCCAAGGGCTTGGAGTTCCCAGTTGTCGTCTGCGGCTCGCTGGAGGCGGTGCCACGCAAGCAGTACGGGGCATTGGACGTGCTTCTGGAAGATGGCGGCTACCTCTCCAAGGAACGCTTCGAACCCCTTGACCAGATCAAGAACTTCGACTTCTGGCGGTTGTTCTACACTGCCTTTTCGCGCGCGCAGAATCTGTTGGTGCTCGCTGCACAAGAGCGCCAGGGGAAGGGCTTAGGCAAGTCGCCATCCAAGTACTTCGAGCGCCTGTTCCACGAGCTGCCGGACTGGCGAGGCGTTGATCTCTCAGCTCTCAGCTTTGAAGCGGTCAAGCAGATCAACCTCAAGCGTGAGTACTCATTCACCTCGCACATCACCGTGTTCGAGAACTGCGCCGAACAGTATCGATTCTTTAAGGACCTAGAGTTCGCCCCCATTCGCGAAAGTCCTATGCTGTTCGGTACGCTGGTGCACCAGACGATCGAGGACATTCACAAGACGGTGCTGCGCGGCGAGGAAAACACTTTAACTCGCGACGGCATTGAGGGGTGGTTCTCGGCCAACTACGCGATGCTATCCAAGAAGGAGCGCGTGTACCTGGCCCCAAGCTCGCAGAAAGCGGCGCTGTCGCATGTTCTGCGCTATTACGAGCGCGAGAACGGCAACTGGGATCGTATCAGGGAGGCCGAGGTCGAGATTTCGCTGGTCAAGGATCAATACATCCTCAAGGGAAGCGTAGATCTGATTCGGGGTGAGCACGACACGGTCGAGATCATCGACTTCAAGTCGGAGAAGAAGCCCGACATGGAGAAGGACCGCAGCCGCCTCCATCAGTACCAGAATCAGTTGGAGGTGTATGCCCACTTGGTTGAGGAACGCACTGGCCAGAAGGTCAGCCGGATGCATTTGTACTACACGGGTGAGGACGGCGGGAACCCATACGTCTCCTTCACTAAAGACAACCGCGCCATTGGCAAGACAATCGCGCGCTTCGACGATATCGTGGCGCGCATTGAGCGACAGGACTATCAGATTTCCGCGCGCCCGGCCAAGCTGTGCATGAGCTGTGATATGCGCGCCTACTGCGACAACAAAATTTGGAAATTTGGGAATTGCGACAAATGAAAAAAGCAACGACACCAGCGCAGGAATCCCTTCAACTCGCTACCCCCGACACTGAGGTCACCAACGTCGAGAAGTACGAATTCGAGCCGATCAAAGGTTATCCGATGCTCAATTGGCGAGGAAAGCTCCCGCTTACTTCGACGCGGTATTTCCCGGCGCAGTTGAAAGAAGTCCACGGCGAAGAGGTAGACGGCTGGCGAAACAAGATTTTCTGGGGCGACAACCTTCAGGTGATGGGCCACCTGCTGAAGCAGTTCAGGGGCAAGGTTGACTTGATTTACATCGATCCGCCGTTTGACTCGAAGGCAGACTACAAGAAGAAGATTTCCCTAAGAAGCAAGGAAGTATTGTCCGATCAGACGACATTTGAGGAGAAGCAATATACGGACATTTGGTCGAACGACGACTACCTCCAGTTCATGTACGAGCGCTTTATCCTATTGCGCGAACTTCTTGCGGAGTCGGGCTCCATCTACGTTCATTGCGACTATCACCAGAACCACTACCTTCGCTGCGTACTCGATGAAGTCTTCGGTCGGGAGAACTTCTTGAACGAGATCGTTTGGAAGCGCGCGGAAACAGTAAAGGGCAATTCGGGCCAAGGCAGTAAGTACTTTGGCGAGAACACGGACACTATCTTCCTATATCGGAGGGGTGGTGATCATTATTTCAACCCGCTGTTCAAGCCATATACGCAGGAGTACATCGACGCCTTCTACAAGTACTTCGAACCAGTCACGAATCGCCAGTACCGTCTAATTAGCATGACTGCGCCTGGCGGTGAAGGGAAGGGAAATCCTTTCTACGATGTCATGGGCGTCAGTCGACACTGGCGTTACTCAAAAGATCGGATGAACGACCTAATTTCGAAGGGTCATGTCGTGCAAACAAAGCCTGGCAACGTCCCGCAGCGGAAGCTATATCTCGATGTGGGACAGGGCGTTCCTCTCCAGAACTTGTGGGATGACATTCCCGGACTTGCTGCCGTCGATAGTGAGAGAACTGGCTATCCGACTCAAAAGCCCGAGGCGCTGCTCGAAAGAATTCTTAATGCCTCGACAAGAGCTGAGGACCTTGTTCTTGACTGCTTTATGGGTTCTGGAACGACGCAAGCTGTGGCTTTGAAACTCGGTCGCCGTTTCATCGGTGCAGACATCAACCTCGGCGCGATCCAGACGACCACGAAGCGGCTCATCGGCGTCGATGATGACCTGCGACAGAATCCTCTGGTTGAAGGCGCTAAGTACTTCAGCGGTTTCGAGGTCTATAACGTCAATCACTACGACATCTTCCGCAATCCGGCTCAGGCTAAGGACTTGTTGATCGAAGCTCTAGAGGTGCAGAAGCTGGAGTTCAGCTCCGTGTTCGACGGCGAGAAGGACGGCCGCATGATCAAAATCATGCCTGTCAACCGCATCGCTACGCGCGTAGATTTGAACGAGCTGATCGCGGGTTTCGACTATAAGTCTTGGGAACGCAAGCAGAACGAAGGCCCGAACCGTCCTGTTGAGAAGATCACGCTCGTTTGCATGGGCCACGAGCCTGATTTGTGCGCCCAACTGGAACTCGCTGCAAAGCCCTTCAAGATCGACGTTGACGTAGTGGACATCCTGCGTGACAAGTCCGAACTGGAGTTCAAGCGTGACTCCGAAGCGAAGGTCGCCATCAAGAAGGGCGAGCTGAAGATTGAGAAGTTCTACCCGATGAACCTGCTGCAAAAACTCTCGCTCCAGAAAGAATCGGTTGAAGACTGGAAGGAGCTCGTCGAATCGGTGTTGATCGACTGGAATTACGACGGCGCGGTGTTGCAACCGTCCGTGGTTGATATTCCGGGCAAGAATGACCAGGTCAAGGGCGCATACATTGTGCCGAAGGATGCGGGCACCATCCGCGTGAAGATCACCGACCTGCTGTCGGAGTCGTGGGAAGGGAGCGTCGCCAATGGCTAGGCACGCGCAGGTCAAGGCAGGCAAGAGTTCGAGCTCGGCGTCACTCGACTTCGCCTTTTTCCACTTCCTTTGGCAGTTCTACCAAGCCAATCGTGGTGCGATCCGCCAAAATTACAAAGAGTTGACCCGCAAGTTCCTCGACTTCAATAATCCGGACAAAAACCCCAAGGCCTTTCTGCGCCAGCCGCAGTACGAAGCGCTGGAGATTTACATCTTTCTGAAGGAGTTTCTTGGCAACACCAAGGTCGAGGAAGTCTTCCAGGCGTGGTTCGAGAAGCAAGGCCGCTTCGCAGGGCGCGGTGAGGGCGGCCTCATCGGCAATGCGCGTCAGGCTGACTTGCTCGATCATATTACGCAGGAGCAATACAGGGCCGTGTTCACGGCAATGCGTAAAAACTCGCGCATCTATCCTAACTACATTTTCGCGCTGACGATGGGGACGGGAAAATCGATCCTCATGGCCACGTGCATCTTCTACGAGTTCCTGCTGGGCAATAAATTCGAGAAGGACGCGCGCTATTGCCACAACGCGCTGGTGTTCGCTCCGGACAAGACGGTGCTGCAGTCTCTGAAGGAAATTGAGTCATTCGACCTTACGCGCGTGGTTCCGCCAGAGTACGTCAACTTTCTGGCCACACACTTGCGCTTCCACTACCTCGAAGAGGCGGGAACGTCGCTAGACACGCTGGATCGCTCGCGCTTCAACGTCGTCGTCTCCAACACCCAGAAGATCATCCTCAAACGCAAGCACAAAGAGAAGACTTACGTCGACAAATTGTTCGGCGCGGCTGGCGAAACGCTGACAGCTACGGGTGTCTATGCCGATGCTGCTGACCTCTACAATTCCGACCAGCCAGAAGACGAAGGCGAGCTGACCACCAACCAGCGATTCGAGAAACTCCGGCGACTGGAGCAGCTGGGCATCTACGTGGACGAAGCGCACCACGCTTTCGGCAAGACACTGGCCAAAGACATGGGCGTCGGTACGAAGGAGGCGGACACCAGCTTGCGCACCACGATCGACATCCTCGCCGCCAGCCTTAATGCTGCAGGTACGCGAGTGGTAGCCTGCTACAACTATACCGGCACGCCCTACGTTGGGCGCGATGTGCTTCCGGAAGTCGTGTACGCCTACGGTTTAAAGGAGGCCATCGACAAGTGCTACCTCAAGAAGGTCGTGCTGCACGGCTATAGCAACACTCGCACCGACGAGTTCGTGGACATCGCCATCGAAAAGTTCCTGAGGGAATCGGGCGAACTGCGTCCCGAGGGCTTACTACCTAAGCTGGCCTTTTTTGCAGCCACTATTGATGAGCTGACCGGCGAGCTGAGACCGGCAGTTGAGCGCGCGCTGATCAAGCACGGTATCCCGACTTCGCGCATCTTGGTCAACGTCGGTGACGAAAAGCTCACCACCAACGATGACATACGTGAGTTCAACCGCCTCGACACCGAAGGTTCGGAAAAACAGTTCATCCTACTGGTCAACAAAGGTCGCGAGGGCTGGAATTGCCGCTCCCTCTTCGGCGTGGGCCTGTTCCGCGAACCAAAGTCGCGCATTTTTGTTCTGCAAGCCACGATGCGCTGCTTACGCGCCATCGGCGACGCCCAGCACACGGGTCACGTCTTTCTCTCCGACGAAAATCTCAGCACCCTGAACGACGAGCTGCAGCAAAACTTCCACATCAGTGCCGATGAGTTGCAGAAAACAGGCAGTGACAAGGAGCGCGTGCAAGTGCGCGTAGTCGAGCCGCCGGTCAAGATCAAGCTAGTGCGAGTGCGCAAGCAGTACGCAATGCGGGAGAAGACCCTCGTTCCTGGCCAGGCGCTTGGTCTCAACCGCACCGACAGGGAAGCCTGGAACTCGCTGATCGAGAAGTACCGGCTGATGGAGACACAGCAGGAAGGACTGACTGCCGTCGACGCCTCCCGCGCCTCGGGCAGCCGTACATTCGACCTGACCGAACGCCGCGAAAAGCGGACGTTCTCTCGGATGACCCTGGTCGCCGAGGTGTCGCGCTACCTCAACCTCAGTCCAATGGAGATCGAGGAGTTGCTCGATGCCACCAAGGAAGGCACCGATGAGCTGGTAGCCATGACTAACGAGTTCAACGAACTTCTTTACGATGAGATTATCCCGCGCTTATTTCGCGAGCTCTACGACCTCGACGAGTCGCAGCAGACAGAGGAGCACGAGGTCGATCTCATCAAGCTCCCGCCGAACGGCTACTACGAGGTGACTGCGGCCAAAGACAAAATCGTCCGGATGAACGACATGCAGATCAAGGACGGTGAGCGCGCCAAGAGTTTCCACCTCGACACCTACTGTTTCGACTCTGGCTCGGAGAGCTGGCTATTCTGGGATCTCCTGCGCGAGAACCGTGTAAGGAAGATTTATTTCACCGGGATGCTGACCCACGGCCAGTCCGACTTCTTCATCCAGTACATCGATCCAGACTCGCATACCGTTCGCAGTTATTACCCAGACTTCATCTTCCAGCGTGAGGAGCCGGACGGTAGCCTGAAGTACGTCATTGTCGAGGTGAAGGCCGATAACCAGATCGAAGACGCGGTGGTGCAGGCGAAGAAGGAGTTTGCCGAGCAAATCGCCGTGGCGAGCGGCATGGAGTACCGGATCCTCAAATCTTCAGACGCTGACAAGCGTCACTTCCGGATGCTGCTGTAGGCGTTGCGCTGGGTGCGGTTGGATTGCCTATGGCGAGGGAATCGATTGGAGGTCCACTTGTCATGTCGCTCGGCCGGCCGGGTCCCTAGCCAAACGCTCCTGGGAACTATTTGTTGGTAAATATTTACTGATGTGCATGTAACTGTATGGGACAAGGTTCGGTCGGATAGGTAGGACGGGAAACACAGATCGAAGAATGGTTACCGGCGTCGGCGCTCGCGGGGGCATAGCCCGTCGTGCACTTTCCGTTTCTACTCTGAAGCACGAAATTGAATACAACTTGACCAACCAGGCAGCCAGCGAGGGCAATCCTCGCTGGCTTTTTCATGCACACCAGAAAGAGAAGTACTCCATGATTCCATACCACTTCGAGATCAAGAGCGGAGCGCGCGGCACGGCTTCGGAATTCACCAATTACATCACGCGCGTAGGCAGCCACTCCGATCGCGAGGACCTTGTTGCCACGGAGCACGGCAACATGCCTGAATGGGCTGAAGATGATCCTAGGCTTTTCTTTAGGGCGTCGGACAAATTCGAACGCAAGAACGGCTCTGCCTTTCGCACCATGACCTTCAATCTGCCGAAAAACCTAACCGAGGAACAGAACAAAATACTCGCCCGCGACATTACACATCAGCTGGTAGGTGATAAGCCATTTCTGTTGGCTGTGCATGCTCCCGTCTCATCTCTGGCTGGCGAGATCCATCCCCATGGGCACGTCATGGTGTCTGACAGAATTCCCGATGGCATTCAACGATCCCCTGAGCAAACTTTCAAGCGATTCAACCGAGCCCATCCTGAAAGAGGTGGGCGGGAGAAGGGTAGCGGCGGGAAAAACCGAATGGAACTGAGGGAGTGGGTAGTGACCCAACGCAAGATCGTTGCGGATCTTACAAATGCCGCTTTAGCACGACACGGACACTGGGAACGTGTCGATCACAGGACTCTGCGCGACCAGGGAGTGCGCCGAAAACCTGAGCGCTATCTTGGACCCGCCCGGATACGCACGATGACTGCTGCCGAAAAGACTCAGTATGTCCGGGTACGTCATAGTGAACGGTAAAGCGACGGAAAGCGCACAGACGAGTGATATTTCTGCCTGGGGTGCCGAGACCCGAACAGCCATGTTGCCTACCCTTCGGTGGCATTTTTTTGATTTCATGGGTCGAGGGACCCCAGAAACGATGCGATTCGTGCAACGAGTAGCACGAATCGCATTGGTTTACGGGGCCATCGGGGTCAAAAAAACAGATCGATCTGATCCCGGGGAAGGGCGCCTGAGCACCCTTCCCCTTCTGTCCCATGCCGGCTCATGCTGGTCGTCCACTGCGCGTTCGTTCAAGGTATTGCCATGGTCACGCTTTTGACGTATTTGGATACTACTCGGCTGGGGCTCTTGGCTCTTCGAAAGACTCGAAGCGTCTTCGCCAACCGGCCTATCGTTTAACTGTTGCCAGCACGAGCAACCTTTTCTTCCAGTCGTCCGCGCAGGCTGGATGGCTCTCCCCGAACGTCAGTTTCGCGTTTAGGTGTTGGCTCGGCATTTGGATAGAACTCCTCGACCACCGCAGGCACATCCTCCGCGAGATCCTCGAAGGCCCCGTTGGCGAAACCCTTGCGCGCAGCCTCGTCCAAGGCCGATTGGTCAAAGCCGCTCGCGCCCCTCGACTCGTCAAGCCGCCTTGCCTCGACGATGGCCTCCTCCAGCGTCATCCCCGATCGGACGACGAGATCAACATAGAAGATCGGGGTACGGAGGCTCATCGTTGTCGACTTGCCTCGCAGCTTGAGTTCTAGCGGCATGCAAGCCAGCAGGCCGCCCGACACTGCCTGGAAATACTGCAGTCTCGCCGCCAGAGTCCGGATGGTGTTGTAGGACGTCGTCCGGAGCACGAACGAACCCAGTGCGTCGTCCTCGCCAATTACCACATTGAGTCTGGCGTAAGCCTTGCAGTCTCCGTTCGCAAACGCACAGCCGTCGGGTGATGGACAAGCCAGGGCCGCCATGCCCTCCGCGCCAGAACGCTTGCATGACTCGCCATTCCCCACACAGATCGGGCGCCCCGTTGTCCTATCGAACAACGAATAGTCCGCACGCAGATTCAGGGTTGGGTCGTTGAACATCATCCGCACCGGGATCGACCGTAGCTTGCCTCCCGTGGACTTGCGCAGAGACTCATCGAGCGGATGCAGCACCCAGCCTTCTCGATTCTGGATCTGACTGGTGAGGGTGAACTGGTCGTCCTTCTCCGGCAGACGTTTGCCGTTGCGCTCGACCACGCGCCCAATGGAAATCCGCCCGATGACGGGCGGGGTAATGGCTAAACCTTTCAACATGATGAACTCCTTGGATTAGGGATCGGAAGCAAGGGACACCACGAACCGGCGTGAGCCGGGGCGGATCACTGTGTATTGCGCAGCAAGGTCGGGGTGATCGGCGGCCAGTCGCTTGGTATCGAGGCTGGTGCCGTCTTTCGATCGCCTGAAGGTGACCTCGCCACCAGGGAACACGGCGCGAGACGCGTCGCCCATCGCTTGCTGGAGGGTTTGCTTGCACTGCTCGGACCGCAGTTCCTTTTCTTCCAGCTCAGCCTTGAGCGCGGACAACGTCGTGAACGTCTCGCACAGCGCTTCATCCTGGCTGAAGTCCAGCGTCGTGTCGTTGCCACGGTAGAGCTGACGCAAGGCGCGTGCCGCCGACTCGCTACCATCGGCGAGCGGCTCGATGTCCTGCTCGACGCCCTCCCAGAACCTTGTTTCGAGCAAAATCAGGCGGGTGATCAGGTCGTCATCACGGTCAATGCGATGGATCTCCAGCTCCTGCCCGCACAGCAGCACGGCCACATCCGCAGCCGCTTTGCCCGTGACGGCGAGCTGGTGTTGCACTTGCAGTTGCACGTACTCCGGTACGCCGTCCTTCCATAGCCGTGAACCGAACTCGCCGGCCGTCTTGCACTCCAGAATCTGGACATCTGGACACCCCATGACTTCCCTATCGAGGTTCGCCAGCATGAAGTTGAAAGTGGGGTGCTGCAGCACGGCGTTGACGCGTCGTACCTTGCGCCCGGTCTTCTGTTGGTAAGCCGTCGCCACGTAGGGTTCAAGCAGGGTGCCCCAGAAGCACGGATCATCCATGCCCGTGTTCTCTTCCTTTGCTGCCCCGCGTCCAGTTTTCTCCAGCCAAAGCTCCAGCTGGCTCTTATACGGGTTGAGACCCACCGCGGCGGACGCATCCGAGCTGCCGATGCCACCCTGGCGCACCTCCAGCCACTGACGTCGATCGAGCGTACGCGTGTCTACCAGCCGCAAGGCTGCTTGCTTCTTCATGTGAGACCTCCAGAAAAGAAAAGCCCGGCCAGAAGGCCGGGCGTTATGTCGTTTGAGTCCGATCAAGCTCACCAACTGGCGCGGTAGTAAATGTCCCAGCCTTGCTCCTGCAATCGCTTGGCGTGATGAAGGATTCTCAACGTGTAGTCGACTCCGCCTTCCTCCAACGTTTCGTCCATGTCAGTGGTGAAATGCTCGCAGGCGCTCTGTGGGTCATCGCTGACCTGGTCGAGCTGTTCCTCCAACTCCATCAAGGTATCGACCGAGACGAAGGCCGCTCGACAGTCGTCATGACCTCCCTCGACGTTGTTCACAAACCACTGATGCAAGGCGTCGAACTTGCGCCAATAGCCCACCCGCACGGTGACGCCGCTGACTTCCAGCAGGGACGGATCCTCACCTGGCTTTTCTTTCGGCGGCACAAAGCCGATGGCCGCGCCAATGGCACGGCGCATCGGTTCGGTCTGGGCGTCGCAGGGGGCCACGTACCGCGTGGCTTCCAAGTACATATCCAGTCCCATCGCAGGTCTCCCTCAGGCCACCAGCTTCATGGCTTCGTCCCAGGCACGCTGCTTGATCTGCGCCCCTTGGCCGAACCACGCCGCATCACGGCGGTGATCGTCGCTGCGTGCCCGCCGATGGTGGTCAATGAACTCCGTCACGCTGTTGAGAACACCCCATGCCGTACCGCGGCTGGATGCCATCAACGCGCCGCGGCCACCGCCTTCGTACAGTGATCGGACTGTGGCAAGCGCCTGCTCGTTGACCACCACGGTCTTGCCATCAGGAGCGGCGTAGGTGAGCACCCGCCGTAACAAGCCTTCCACCGTATCGGGATCCACCGGCCGCGCCACCAGCGCCTTCATGCGGGTGACGAAGCCATCCCACGAAGACACGGTGATACCCAGCTGGCGTTTGACCGCATCGGGATCGAACTGGCTGCGGTGCGGCACCTTGATGGCGCTACTGGCGTTCCCCAGCGCAATGGACAAGGTGTTGTTGCACACCACACGCACCGACGTGAACTGTGCCGTGGTCGCCAGCGTGCCGTCGCAGGCCGTAGCAAGCAAAAGGTAACCATCGACGCGGTCACGTCCCTTGAGCGCGGTGCTCTGACCGGTCTTCGCCAGCGCCCAGAACTTGCGGCCCTCACGCAAGACGCCGGCCGTCTCCAACTCGAAACCGTTATAGGCCGTCAGGTCGCGATAGAACTCCAGGATTTCACCCGGCTGCACCACGTGAAAGCGCTTGGACACCACGGCCAGCGGCGCCTTGGTATCCGACCGATACAGCACCTTCTGCGCAGGGAAGGCGTTGATCACGCCCAGATGGCTGTTGCCGGAGATATAGCGGACTTCGGATTGCTCAATCTGCCAGTCCATGCCCGCCTGCTTTTTCCATGTGTCGATGGATTGCTGCGGGGCCAGTTTGTTGCCAAGGCCGTGCCACGGCGTTTCGCCGGCATAGGCCATCGTTTCAACTAGGTGCATTGTTGTTTCCTCGTTAGTTGGCGGCATAAACGCACAAGGCCCGGACATGCCGGGCCTTGTGCGCTGTGCTTGGGGTGGAGTGGATCAGGGGGCTTTGACGCTACCGCAACTGGTGCATTTGATGATGCCAACCAGCACTGCGGTAGCAACGACCAGGACGCAGTAGACCGTATCGAGTTTGCCGTTCATGTCGTCGGATACCCATGGCGAACGCTGCGATGCGGAGCGTCCAGACGCGAAGCCGAAGGTCACGGACTTCAGATGGGTAATGTGGATGTCGGATTTTCTTCAATCGAAGCTGTTACGCGTTCCAGCCGTGAAACGGCAGCAACATTTCCGAGTCTAGATCGACTGACCAGTCGCAGGAGGTGAAACAGACTATGGCCGGCAACAGCACTGTCCATAGGATCCTACCGGCAGCAATCACCCAAAGCGGACATCCATGTCGGCTTTCCTGCTGTGCTGAAGTGATCGCGCGTCGGTGCTCGACAGATGGCAGCTGCCGACCGATAGAAGCCGTTCGGATACCTTCGCCAGGAGCGAGACTGAGGCCACCGTGTTGACAAATGCGCGATGATCCGAACCCGTCTTTGCGGTTGGCGTATTAAAGACCTCGCGGTTCGATTACACCATAGTTTCAATGGGTTGGACGGAGTGGCGGCTTTGATTCGGCCGGTGTATAACCAGCTTTGGATCAGTATCTTACGTAGTTCGGCCGACGCTCAACGCCATAGGAGGTTTGAAATGGTCCAGATCAGCCTCGAATCCCTAGTGACATGGCTCAAGGGTCTTTTCCCCGGATTGGCCAGCGACTGGGTCAAGGTCGGCATAGGGGCAATTGCGGGATGGTTGCTGAAGGTCGGTCGAGATTGGTGGCGCATGCGGCACGCACGCTCTTTTTGGCGACCGTTCCTCCGCCAAGGCACGACGATCGTGCTTGGCCGCACCCTCGACGCCCCCGGGTGGGAACGGACTGCCCTTCTTGGGACCGGGGACGCCATGGCGCTAGCGGAGGTACGACAGTTCCTACTCCGTCTTGGTGCAAAGGAGCCAGAGGTCGCTTTTGCGAATGATTTTCCAGGCGACCAGCTCAAACGGACGTTGATTCTAATCGGCGGTCCCGACGTCAATACCATCACCTCCGATGCCGTAAAATCAATTCGCTCATCTCTTCGCTTCGGCAATCCTGCGATTCACGAGGTCTCGATTCGTGACATCTCAACATCGCCAGCTTCAGTTTATCCGGCTGGCTCCGATGACTGCGGGGTGATCATTCGTGCAAAGAATCCTTTTGCGCTGGCGCAAAAGGTGCTAATACTTGCAGGCTCATTTGGTCACGGAACGCTTGCAGCGGCGCGCTACGCGATATCCGAAGAGTTCCTCAAAAAAAGAGTCGTCAACTCTGGATTGTCGCTCGAGTGTCTCGTCGAAACTGACGTTGTTCGCGATACACCGCAGAAGATTCGCGTCAAAGTTCTTCGCCTCTTGGAAGAAGGTGGCAGCTAGAAGCGGACAGCCCAACAACCCGCTACAGCAGGGCGCTAGAAGCCGTCACAAAACGGGAGCGCTAAACATCGTCGAACATAAGTCAAAGAACTTAGCGAACTGAATAGATCGCGCCCGTCGGTATCACCCTGATCCTGCAATCATCATCTCGGGCAGCGAATGGGCCTTTATAAGGGGGAGGGTTTAAGCATGCATCTGACGACATTTTGCGGAAGTCTGGCCGGCCTGCTTTGCGCTGCTCTGCTGAGCGGATGCCAAAACGTACGAACTGATCCAAGCGCGTGCACGTTCAGTCATGCTGGAATGTGCGCCGGCCATTGGCGAGAAGTTGGTCCTGGCTACCGCCTCAGCTACATCGATATTGGGAATTCGGGCCTAGTGGCTGATCCGCGACAACTCGAGGCGGCCGTATCCGCCATCGAAGACACGAGCAAGACTGCCCCGACGTTGTCAGTCATCTTTGTGCACGGCTGGTTCCACAGCGACGCTACCAGTGACCGCGACGTGAACCGCGCGCGCGCGATGCTCCAGTTCTTTCGGAGCCAGCAGCCAAGCTGGAAGATCGAGGGTATATATGTTGGATGGCATGCCTATACATGGTTACCCGAGCCCCTGAGCTTCCTTACGTTTGAGGTCAAGAAGCGTGCGGCTGAAAGAGTCGCCCACTTGGGGCTCACTGAAACCATCCTGCGCGTCGAGGCCGCGACGCGGCGCAACCCCCGAAACAAGTTGTTGATTGTCGGGCACAGCTTCGGCGGGCTGGCTGTACTTGAGGCAACCTCGCCCATATTCCTTTCTCGCCTGATCGAAGCCAGGGGAGACTTGGAATCCGGTCACTCGCATCCAGTGCAAGGCGTGGGTGATCTAGTGGTGCTGCTCAACCCCGCAGTTGAGGCTTCACAAATAATTCCCCTGCTGGAGGAATCCAACGAAGCGACGGCTGCGACCATTCGCTCTGGGCAGGGCAATCGGCTGACCGGAATCTTCGCGGAAAATGATCGTCCTCTCTTGCTTTCCCTAACGTCTAAGACCGACGACGCCGTGGGCAAGGCCTTTCCCATCGGCACTTTCCTCGACCGGCACGGCCAGCAAGACATCATGATCGCTCGACCCCAGCGGGCCGACCCATCACTTCTTCGCGTGAGCGAAGAAAAATTGACTAACCATACCGTCGGCAAGACTTCCGAGATCACTACCCACCAAATTGATGCCGACGGTAGCATCGGGCCAGGTGGGCCGAAGGCTTTCCATTACGCCGCAATTGGAAAGCCTAGTGGGGACCTTCTGCCAGAAGGTTGGTTAAGGTGCTCCATTCATTTGTACACACAGACCCACCCACAAGCGGCGCAGGACGGTATGCAGTACGACTTTCTCACCTTGCCCTTTAGTTACATCGATATCCGCGAGATGCCGGATAGCGTTAGTGCGTTCAATCCATACTGGAACGCAACTGTAGATAGGGATGTGATGAACCACCACAGTGAGTTCATGAACCAGAACCTCGCTCGCTTCATATGGCAGATCCTCTTCTCGCCTCAGAGCATCAACCACGACGATGCGAAGAAATGCACAGAGGAAGGCTCTGCTACAGCGACAGCCCCTAACCTCGGAATTTGATCGTTCGGCTATGCAGTCGACGTAGTGCGATCTCCTCATCGGAAAGGGTCGGGCTGATCTCGACGTCCCCCCGGTTTTGAGTAGCACGGCGGTTTGGAGTCCAATCCCCCACCTGAAGGAGATTGGACGTGAAGAAACGCTTTTCCGAAGAACAGATCATCGGCTTCCTGCGCGAGGCAGAGGCCGGCATGCCGGTGAAGGAGCTGTGCCGCAAGCACGGCTTCAGTGAGGCCTCGTACTACCTGTGGCGCAGCGGTCCTTACCCCCTAGAGTGATACCACCGAAAAGTAGAGACTTTCCCAAACAGGAGAGTCCCGATGCGCAAGTCAAAGTTCACCGAAAGCCAGGTCGCGGGAATCTTGCAGGAAGCGGAAGCCGGCATGGCTGTGGCGGAAGTTGCGCGCAAGCACGGCATCAGCGCAGCTACGTTCTACCAGTGGCGCTCCAAGTACGGCGGGATGAGTGTCTCGGACATGCAGCGCTTGCGCGAGCTTGAACAGGAGAACGCGCGTCTGAAGCGGATGTACGCGGATGTGAGCCTGGACCACGCCGTGCTGAAGGAAGCGCTCACAAAAAAATTCTGACGCCCGTGCAGCGCCGCGAAGCGGTGGCATGGGCGATGAACGACAAGCAGCTTAGCCAACGCCGCGCGTGCCGTCTGATGATTCAGCCTCGCGGCACACAGCGTCGGATCTTGCACGGTCGTCGGGAGGATGGTGTGGCTGAATCGCGGCTGGTCGAACTGGCGAATGTCGATGGTGCCTGGGGCTGCCCTCAGCTGCATCGACAGCTTCGACGGGAAGGCCATGAAATCAACCACAAACGCACGTATCGACTGTATCGCAAGCACGGCCTGTCCCTGCGTCGTCGGCGCAGGCGTCGACTGCCGGAACGCGTGCAGCAACCGTTGGTACAGCAGCTCCACCCCAATCAGGTCTGGTCGATGGATTTCATGAGCGACACGCTGGTCAATCGTCGCGCCTACCGCACCTTCAATGTCATCGATGATTGCGCACGTGATGTCCTGGCGATCGAGATCGATTTCAGCCTGACCGGCGAACGTGTCGTTCGCGTGTTGCAGCACCCGCCGCCTATGCGAAGCAGTTAAAGTGAACTCGGGCTCTAAACCGTCCCGCTACTCAAAGCGGGGGACGTCGATCTTGCCAGGGTTTGAAGGTCGCCTTTGCAAGGGGGCAATTTGAGCCACCGCCGATATACCGGAGGCTGTCTGAATCGCCGGGTTCCCCGGAGGCTGTTTGGCTTGGGTCAGGCCACTACCGTGGCACTCAGCTGATCCTGCTTCTGATGATCGGCGGCATCTGGCCGATCTGAGTCATTTCCGGCATGCCAAGCGCGGCAATCAGCTCCACCTGTCTGGACCGTGGCACCAGGCGCTACACGGCACGTGGGGCCACATCGTTGTCGCCGCATCAGGCCGCCAGCCGATGCTCGTAATACGGCCGCGCGCGATCGTCCAGGATCGCGTACAACGTGGCGAGATTGCCCGGATCCGGATTGAGCCAGGCATCGACGTGCTCCGGCTTGATCGGGATGATGCAGCGATCATGGCCAGCAGCTGCAACTTCCGGAGGTGGCTCATCGGTGATGGCCGCGAAGGAGAATAGGTCCGCACCTCCATCACCTCCCTTGGAGATATTCCAGAGGCAGGCCACCAGCATCTCCTGCGGCGGCTTGGGATCGAACTCAAGTACGACGTTCTCCTCCTTCTCCCCGGTCAGCAACTCCCGGCCTTCCATCTTGTGGCGGGAGACGTTCTCGTAGAACCGGGTCACGATCATGATGCCCTGCCGGTGGCCAAAGAGTTTGCCCCACGACTCCTCCAGCTTGTCGCGGCGAGCGTTGTAGGTGCCGGGATACTTCCGCTCGGTCGTTTGGTCCCAGCCTGGCAGGCGGCATTGATAGCGCATGGGCACCACAATTCGATGGCCTTCCTTCTCGATCATCACGGGCGCATAGCTGCCCGGATAGATCCGCGCGTCGCGATCGATCAGCTCCGTGCGTTGGAGGTCGTCGAGATTGCGCTGGGCGGCCTTGATCTTGTTCGTAGCGATGCGCTGATCATCAGCAGCCTTCTTGGTCGGCTTGGAACCCGCCAGCACCGCCTCGGCTTTCCCCAAGCGCTCGGTTTGGGCACTCAGCTCGGCCTGATACCGCTCCGCCAGCTCGCGATCGGCTTCGGCCACCAGCTTGGCCAGCTCGAAGCCGTCTTCACCCTCTGGCTTGCGGAAGGCCTCGCGCATGGCCTTGGGGATCTTGGTCCACTGACCGTCTTTGCGCTTCTCCCAGAACAGCTCGACGAAGCGCTTGATGCTGATCACCGCACCCCACTCGCGCATGAAGTGGTGGTAGTCAGCTTTGATTTGAGCTGAGTAGCACATGGGCGCCGCCCTTGACTGGCCAGAATGCTGAGCCTACACCGAGCGCCAATGAACGGAAGTCAGGCAGCACAACACGACCTCTACCTTGCCTTAACTGTGGTGGTCGCAGGCTGTCGCTCCCGCTGAGATGCCTCGCCCGTAGCCTGATCGCATGACCCGACGTCCACGCAAAAAGCCATTCACCCTGACCATCGACCTGCTGGGTGACTGGCGCCCCTTGGCGGCGCCACCTCCTCCGGCGCGCAGCGATCACGATTGGCGCTACTTCGGCACGGTCACCATCGATGGGGTGAACGGAGCGCTGGCCTGGAAATCTGGCGAATATGGCATAGCAGTCGGAGACGCCCCGGTGCGGGTATTGGGCCTGTGGGAGCGCATCAGACTCAGCGAGATCATGGAGTTTGAGAGCCCGCCTGGCCGGGAGCTGGCGCCGCGCAGCAAACCTGCCCGGACGTAGGGCTCGTACTACTTTGCGGGCGTCTGAGCGCGGCGATCCCCGCACGCGCTGCGCCAACGTGTGCCGTGGCTGACTCAATGTAAGTCATCGCCTACACGTCTGCGCATCCTGCCCCGATACCCCGCACGTGACAGCTAGCGCAATCTAGCTGGGTTCCGCGCGTCGCGACCAACCGACAGGGAGTCTGAAGGAACCGGCGCGCGGGACACTTCTCTGCATGGATGCCTGCATGATTGCCTATACCCTCAAGCGAGACGATGACGGGCAGTGGAGCATCCGCTGCATGGGCTCGATCCTGGCCAGCGGCCTGCCGCTTGAGCCCGCCCTCCGGCAGGCACATGAGATGGCGCACACCAAGCGCATGGATTCTGGTCGACCGACGAGCGTCGAAGTGATCCGAGCCAAAGCCGACAATCAGGTAGCTGACGAAGCGCAGCGGGAACTCTGCTGGCGTAAGGCCGCGGCATAGGCGATCCATCGTGAACGAGACTATCAACCTGCACTCCCCGTTGAGCCGAGCCCACTGGTGCGGCAACTTCAGTTGCAGCGATCAGGATCTGGTCGACGCCGTGCGCGCCACGCACAGCACGGAGGTCGGCGTGGTCGGCCTCTACCTCGCGACCCGGTACGCGCTGGAATCCTTCGACGTGTCGGACGCGGCTTGATGCCCCCTTAATGTTGGTTGCGCACGGAGCCGTAGTGAGATCTGCCGTGGCTGCAATGGTGGCCGCAAGCAGAAATCTCTAATGCTCGCCCTGCTGGTCGGAATCGATGCCGTCCTTGCGAACTCACAGGTGGCCGGGCAAGCTGCGACAGGCAGAAACCGAAGCAGCCATCCAATCGGTGCCTGACTTACCTACGTGGAGGCGTGGGGTGCAGGCTAAGCGGCCTTGACTGACCCTTGGTTCTTCGAGCCGCGATGCATCGCCATTGCTCATTCGGTACCGTGTGAGCGATTGCAGTAGTCCAAATCTTAGCTATCCTGTCGTGTAGCACTCCATGCAGCTTGCAGCGTTAGCATTTCCATGCCGCAACGATCCTCTTCGACATCCCCAAAAACGCCACGCCTATTTCGCGGGCAACCCACGAAGCTTCATTTCTGCAGTCTCATTTTGCTCGACCCTAAGTCCGCCCTAAAATTTGACGAGAAGTCGATGCGGGGACTGTTTGGAGAGATAAAGGGTGGGGAATCGCTCCTTCGGGGCGTCGAACGAGGCACAAGGCTCCAGCGACCAATTTCCGGAACGCTCCGGCGGAGATTCCGCGCATTGTTCGCTTCGAATGTTGCCAGTCCGCTCGTGAATACCATTCTCAAGGCTCTCGACGGGGATGCACGAGCAAGCAAGGATCTCAACGGGTTGGGTCATTGGGCAATGTATCGTGCAGGATGCGCAGCAGCTCTCCCGGACGACATCAGCCTCACCGCCCTCGACCATTGCATTGAAGTCGAAAATGCATCACGAGGCGCCGACGATTGCCTGGCGCGGAATGAATTCGCTGATGCTGCGCAATGCGTTGTGTCCACTCCCGAGTTGGCAATCTATTTCCACAAGGGAGCCTTACAGTCCTTGGCTTCTGCGACGAATCCTGCGGAAGCACTTTCTGCGCGCGCTGCTGGTTTGTGCGAGTTCCTACTTGGAGACCTTGCACGCGTCGACGTCGCACTTTATGGGTCTCGTGGCCAAGAGGACAATGGATACTTTGGCCACCTGCTTGGGAGTGATGGTGAAGATGAATGTCAGCCTGGAGCGGCGCTTGTGCGATGGCTCAAGGCGCGAACAGAAACCACGACCCTGGAATCGCTCTTGGACCTCGACTTGGGGGGGCGCGCATTGGATGAATCGACGCTCAAACGTTGGAGCAGTGGCCGAGAATTCCCATCAGAAAATTCCCTACTAAGGTTTATGCAGTCAATCGCCCGTTCGCTAAGTCAGGCCAAGCGTCACAAATTTCTGGCGGATAGCTACGCGCAATTTGTTGCGGCAAGGCGCCTCCACAAGACCCTGGAAATTGCCCAAGTGTTTTTTACTGAAAATTCCGAAGCGTCGGCTGTCGGAGAGCGATTGCTGAGCGGCGACTCTGTTGGTATTTGGGCTCGCCAGCGCTACGACTTTTGGTCGCAGCACTGGCGAGCTTTGGCAAGCCCTTTCTGAGTCTTAGGGCAGAACGTCCTTGTCGGCTTTTGTTACTTGCCTTTGCTGCCCGGCGGATTGTTAGTGCGCCGGCTTCCCGATTTCCCGTCCGTTTTGCTGGGCCAATTCGGTGCCGGTGTTTCACTACCGACGGGTGCATACACACGGCTGACTACTGCGTTGTGTTGAAACATGAACATGTCCTCTTTGATGGGTGCATCCGAACGGTTCGGACGCTTGAGGGATCATCTTTCAACGCGCCTAAAACGACAGTGGCACAATTCGGAAACTTTCATCGCTCCCACGGGAGCTTCAATGTGACGTAGGACCGTCTGCACCTAGCCGAACTGAGAGATCTCCGCCATGCCTGACGAGACGAAAAGCACCACAGGAATGGACATCCAGATCAGGTGCGACGCGATGTGGCGTCGGCCATCCGGACATGGCGGACGCCATTCACGGCTCATCCCGCGCCAGGATGCGGCCGAGCCCAGCCAACACCACTTGCTGCACCTTCCCCTGGGTGAAGTGCTCGCACCGTTCGCGCCAGTCATCTTCGTGCCACTCGCACGAAACTACGCGATCGTCATATAGCGCCTCGAACTCCGCCGCCCAGTCCTTCGCGAGGTTATGGAATTCGAAGCTGTCGTTGGGCCGGAAGTGCGCCAGCGCCATGTTCCACGCGATCTCCACCACCGTCTCGATGAGCTTGCCGTGGGTACGAAGCGCTGCGGTGTTCTCGGCCAACCGCTCGACATAGGTTCTGGTGCGTACCCCGGCCACCCCGACGGCGTGTTTCGTAGAGGGCTTCTCCATCACATCAGCCCTCGGCCGGCCATGCTGACGCACTCCGCGCCCACCACGATGTGATCGAGAATCCGCACACCAATCAACCGCAAGGCGTCACGGAGCTCGTTGGTGATGGCCCGGTCGGCGGCACTGGGCTCCGAGATCCCGCTGGGATGGTTGTGCGCAAAAATGGCGGCGCAGGCGTTGACGCTCAACGCCGCCCGCACGACCTCTCGTGGATGGATGCTGGCACCGTCGACGGTGCCGCTGAAGAGCTTCTGGCAGTCGATGATGCGATGCCGGTTGTCTAGCCACAGGACATGGAATTCTTCATGCGACAGGGCACCCAGGCGCATGCGCAGGAAGTCGTTGGCATCGGTCGGGTTGCCGATGCTTCCCAGACGTTTGAGCCTTTCCCCGAGAATACCTTCGGCAGCAGCGAGTACGTCTTGCTCTGTCGTTTCTTCGGCGAGCTTGTAGCGGGTGTAGGCCAAGGATCGAACAATTTTCATAAGGTGCTCCTATTGAGCGGCATAAACGCATAGAGCCCGGCCACATGGCCGGGCTCTATGCGCAGTCGCGAGGGAAGGTAAAGAAAGGGAGGGAACTTGAGCCGGGATGGCTCGGTGCGGCTGACCCGTTCGGCGCTAGATCAGAGCCGGATCAGTGCGACTAGCGTCAAAGACATAGCAGCAGGCTTGGTAACGAAAGCCATCGGGCAGAACGTGGTCATTCGGCGCACCGGCCGCACAGCCTGTGTCGCCACCGAGCAAACCGCCAAGGATCGCACTGGCAACGATGCCCATGGGATCACCACCCTTAGCCTCCGTCGTCGCGCTAGAAGCTCCCTAAATCGCACCAGCGATGCCACCAATGGCGGTGGCAGTGGTTTGCGCGCGACGTCGAAGGACGACGAATGCCGTAGGGCAACGCCGGCACGATAGGGTCATGTGCGTGCGACCTCATCACCGGGTACGACCGTACCCTTCCTGCGGTTTCTGTCGGCGACCGCGTAGCCAATTGAGAACACGATGGCGAACGCAACTAGACACTCAAGTACCGGGTAGTTGTACATCACGATTTCTCCCATGAAGTTGGCTTTGAGACTGAAAGTGAGCTCATTCGAGACGTCTTCTCGCTGCTCTTAAGGGGGTGATATAGGTCTGTAATTGTTTTCAATCGACAGCTCATGAATCTGCCTAAGAACCTCACGACGGTCCGCGGATGGCTTGTTGCGACACTGCTGGTGACGAGCCTGCCACCGAGCCATACGCTGGCCGAAACCGTACTCGTCGCCGGTTGGTCGCGCGGTTGGAATTTGCCATCGATCAGTCGAATATCCTGCTGACCCAGGCAATGGGCGTGGGCAAAGCCCGCTTCGGTCCCGCGTTGTGGGCCGCCATCGGGGTGACCGTGCGGCTCAAACGCAGCGACACACTGCCCGGGGTGTTACTCGCCGGGACAGGTCGTCTTTCCGGATCTGAAACCGCTGACCGCCGATCGAGCCTTCCATGGCCGGCCTTTTCCCCGATCGGGAGCAATGCCATGCTGTTTGTGTTCGATGGAGCCCTGCTGGACGACTCAGATCTGGCGTCGAGAACGGGTGGCAACGATGCGGACCAGCCAGTGTGTGCGGAACTCCTGGTTGTCAACAAGGCCGGTCGCCGACTGGCACCAGTCAGCTGGGAATCGGATGCCCCGCTGCCTCGAACCGGCCATAATGAGGCGCTTGGGTTGAGCGTTCGAGCTGACCGGTGCCGCGCAAGCCCCTCTTGTTGGTAGAGATGAATGAGGAACGAATCACCCATTTTTCTAGACATGCAGTCGACCACACCGGTCGACCGCCGCGTTCTCGATGCGATGCTGCCGTACTTCATGGAAGAGTTTGGCAATCCCCATTCGGCCGAGCATGACTATGGCCACCGGGCAGCGGCGGCGATTGAAGGGGCGCTTGGTCGCCTGGCCCAGGTTATCGGCGCACGCGGGTCGGACATTACATTGACCTCCGGTGCGACGGAATCGAACAACCTCGCTTTGCGGGGCTTAGTATCCGCCGGCAAGCGCGCCCATTTCATTGCCAGTGCCATCGAGCACCGCAGTGTGCTTGGCACACTAGAAGCCCTACAGCGCGACGGCCATGCAGTGACCCTCCTGCCGGTCGACAGCGAAGGATTGGTGGCCGTTGAATCGGTGGAGTCCGCGCTCAGGTCCGATACGGTTCTGGTTTCCATCTTGACCGCCAACAGCGAAATCGGGGTCATTCAACCGGTCGCCGCCATCGCCGCCCTGTGCCGGTCGCATGGCGTGCCTTTCCATACCGACGCCTCCCAGGCATTTGGAAAGCTGGACATCGATGTGGAACGTGACAGCATCGACCTGATGAGTATTTCTGCTCACAAGGTCTACGGTCCCAAGGGGATCGGTGGCCTATACGTGCGTGACGCTGTTCGCAAGCGCATCCGGCCTCAGATAACCGGTGGCTCGCAACAAAATGGTCTCCGGGCAGGCACCGTTCCCACGCCGCTCGCGGTCGGATTCGGAGAAGCTGCGGTGCTTGCCGTACGGGAGCAAGAAGCGGACGCTGCCCATGTGCTTGCGTTGCGCCACCTCTTCCTGGAAACACTTGAGGCACGGGTCGGCCCTGTGACCATCAATGGCAGCACCCGGCACCGCCTCCCTGGCAACCTCAACCTCCGCATCGACGGGGTCGACGCCGATAGCCTTTTGTACATGGTCCGCCAAGTCGCGTTCTCAACGGGATCCGCGTGTTCGTCCGGTGCACTGGAGCCTTCCCCGGTGCTTTTGGCGCTGGGCCTCTCCCGGGAGCAGGCGGCTAGTTCCTTCCGGGTTGGGTTTGGAAGGACAAACATGGCGGTAGAAGTTGTCCGGGCCGGAACCCTCCTGGCCGAAGCTGTCATCCGCCTCCGCGCATAGGATTTGCTCCTCGTGGTAGTGTTCGATTGACCACGAGGAGGTCGCGTTCGATACTGCCTGTTCCCGGCGCATGAGCGCCCCGGCCTGGAAGCCGAAGATAAAAATGGATTCGAAATCAAATGGTTGAGTTGATTGAGCGCGAAGCACCTTCGCGACCGGTCGGGGATCGCTTCTCCGGCCATGAGTCCTTCGCCTGCCGCTACGGCTGGCTTCCAAAGTTTCACGAAATCCTTATTCGCAGTCCCGAGTTGGTGCGGGACGATGAAGCCGTCATGGTCGAGCTCGGGATCGGCCGCAACATGGTCAAGTCCTTGCGGTTCTGGGCCCAGGCCTTCGGTCTAATGGTCGACACCCCACGCCAGCCCCCAACCCCGACGCCGTTTGCCCACTGGTTGCTTGATACAGGCACCGGCTATGACCCGTTCTTGGAAGACATCGGATCCCTGTGGCTCCTCCACTGGCGCCTCGTATCAACGGCGCAGATGGCGGTGTGGGAAGTCGCATTTTTCGAGACGCCGGAGCGTGAAGTCCTGCGCCGGTATCTCGCCCAGAAGGTTGAGCGCAGAGCGCTGATCCTCGAGCGCAAGGTCTCTCCGGTCACGGTTCGCCACCACGTCGACATTTTCCTGGCGACCTATGCCGCGCCCGCCGCTTTGTCGGCCGGCTCGGTGGAAGAGGCACTGGCGTGCCCGCTCCAGGAGCTTGGTCTCGTCAGACTGCTTCCTTCAGGTGACCGCGATGAGGTCGTCGCGTTCGCTCGCGGCCCTTGGCCGCATCTGGACACCCCCACGTTTGCCTGCATCCTGCTCGATTACTGGCGGTTGCGCGCTCCACACGATTCGACCCTCACGCTTCGGGCGCTGTCCACCGATTTCGCCGGGCCTGGTCTCGTTCTCCGGCTCGATGAAGGTGCGCTGTGGTCGCAGCTACTGAATGTCTGCGAGCAACATCCGGAGACCTTCGAGCTGACAGACGGTGTCGAGCGCCGCGCGGTGTCGTTGAAGACGGTTGACCTTGCCGATGCCGTACGCAAGGTGGGATACGTATGAAGAGTCTTGGTCCCATCAAAGACAGTTTGTCCATAGAGAACCGCTATGTACGGTCGGTCAACATCGTCCGTGATCTGGATGACCCTCATGCACTTGATGGATACCTGCTGACCGAACAGGTGTGCCAAGCATTGCTGCGTCTCGTCAACGGTCTTGCAGCCACTTCCACACAGCGCGCCTGGCGCCTGACGGGCGCCTATGGTGGCGGCAAATCGGCGCTTGGTCTTTATCTTGCTGCCATCCTTCGCCAGCGCCCCGACCGCCGCAGTGCACTGGGTAAATCGCTCGATGCACAGGCTCCCGCGGTCTTTGCGGCCGCACGTGCGCTGCCTGACTACGAAGTCGTGGTGATAACCGGTGCGCGCACCGACGCGAGCCTTGCCATCGCTGGCGCGCTTGCCGATTGCGTTGTCAGCCGCCGCACGTCGCCCGCGCAGAAAAAAATCCTCACTGCGCTCGAATCCTTCGCTACCCGGCGCAAGGCAGGTACGGCCAGCGCCAACGAACTCCTGCCTGTCGTGTCCGACGCGAATGCATTTCTTGCATCGGGCACTGGTGCGCGGGGTGGACTGCTCTTGCTCGTTGACGAGATGGGGCGTTGGCTCGAATACGCGGCCGACGACACGACCGGCATCGACGCGTCCTTCTTCCAGGCCTTGGCCGAAGCCTGTGGCGGCGCGCCCAAAGGCCCCCCGCTTGCGGTTATTGGTATTCTTCATCAGCGCTTCGAGGATTACCTCGCATCCCGGCGCGACCGCCGCGCGGGTATCGAGTGGTCCAAGGTTGCCGAACGCTTCGAGGACATCGCGTTCCTGCCGTCGTTTGAGGGCACTTGCCAGCTCATGGCCCGCGCCATCAATGCCGACTCCAACGCCTTGCGTCGCTTCGGCGTAGGTAAGCAGGTCGCAGACATCTACGCCGAGGCGGAGCGGGCGGGACTGCTTCCGGCTGGTGTGATGACTGCCACCGACCGGGACAGTGTGTATCCGTTCCATCCGAGCGCGCTCATAGCTGTGACCACGCTGTTCCGCCGCTTTGGGCAGAACGAGCGCTCGGCCCTGTCTTTCCTGCTTTCTTCCGAGCCATTTGCCCTTCAGGACTTTGCGTCCCGCCACGACTTGTCACCCGGCACGCTCTATCGCGTTGAAGACGTCTGCGACTGGCTGCTTGCGCAAGGTGGCTTGCGTACAGTCGATGACGACCGTCTCAAGCGCTGGGCACTGATGCAAGACGTGCTCAGATCTGCCCCGGTGTTCACCTCGCTGGAAACGAGGTGCCTCAAGACCGTCGGTCTGCTTAATCTCCTGGAACCTCAGCCGGGGTTGTCGGTCAGCCGGGAAGCGGTGAGCTTTGCCGTCGCGGATGCACTCGACGATGCCGACACCACCAAGACGTTGCAACGCTTGGTCGAAAAGGGCCTGCTCTACATACGGCCGGCGACACAGGAATACTGTCTGTGGCCGCAGAGCAGCGTTGACGTAGCCGAGGAGCTCCGGCGCATTCGGGCGGTGAGCCCGCCGGTGACCCGGCTAGGGTCCCTCATCGCGCATCTGCCTCACGCGCGTCCGGTGGTCGCCCACCGCCACTATCTGGAAACCGGCACCCTCCGAGCCGCACACGTTGACCTGCTGGACAGCAGCGAGGCGTTGACGAGGGAATACAAGGTTCCCGCGGGTGGTGACGGTGCCATCGTCGTAGTTCCCTGCTACCCGGGCGAGGACATAACCGTCATCGCCAGCCGTATTAAGGAACTGAGTGCTGGCATGCCGGCGTCGGTGTTGGTAACCCTTCGTCGCGTTTCCGAAGAGGAACTCGACATTGCCACCGAACTCCTCGCATGGCGCCAGCTTGAGCGCGAATGCGAAGCGCTGCGTGTTGATGCCTATGCCAGAAACGAGGTCAGGCAGGCCATCCACCGTCTGACGGACACCTTGACCCTGCGCCTCGCCGACCTCCGTGTGCCGGGCCAGCGTCATCAGTCAGCGGTGTGGTACCAAGGAGGCACTGAGCTTTCCATTACGGACACTCGTCAGCTCAACCGCGCCCTGTCCGGCATGTTCTCGACCGTGTACAGCGCTTCACCCCGCCTGCGAAACGAACTGGTCAACCGCGCATCCATATCAACTGCGGCAGCAGCTGCGCGCCAGAAACTCATAGAGCGGATGTTCACTCACGCGACAGTTGAGAACCTTGGGATCGAAAAGACTCCGCCGGAAAAGGCGATTTATCTGTCGGTCCTGAAAAACACCGGACTGCATGCCTCGCATGGCGACCAGTGGGCCTTTGTCGTGCCAAGGGAAGACAGTTCCTGGCATGCGCCTTGGGTAGAGCTTGGCCGGCTGCTCGATGCTGATGGCCTTTTGACGGTTGCCGACGTCCTCGGCCACTTTTCCAAGGCGCCGTTCGGGATGCGTGAGAGCGTCACGATGCTGATGTTTGGCGCGTTTTTGAACGTGTATCGAAACACCCTGATTCTGCGTGAGCGCGGCACGTATTTGACCGCTATCGAAAGTAGTCATGTGGCGCGCCTCATCAAGCGGCCGGAGTTGTTTGAAGTGCACATGGCACGCGGCCGGGAATCGGTCCCCGAGCTCGTGGCCGTGTATGCAGGTGTGTTCGAGCGTGCTCTTGGCGTGACCCTTGCAAACCCGACGGTCAGCGAAGTCACCCGCACTTTGTTTCGCTGGTATCTCGGTCTCTCCGAGTTTGTCCTCAATACGACCACCCTCGATCCGCGCCACCGTGCAGGGCTCGCTTTGCTTGGCAAGGCAGGCGACCCGATCGAGCTGCTGACGGTTGGGCTACCGCTGGCGCTCGGGCTGACGAAAGCCCCCCAGCCGTATGTGGTCGAGACCTCGGCTGCGGGCAAGAAGCTCGGGCAGGCGGTTGAAACCTTCATCCGCGCGGCAAGTATCAGACTCGATAACCTGCGCACGGAGCTCTCCCGTATTTTGGCTGAGGAAGTTGGGGTCACGGACCCGTCCCAGGTCCGCCCGCACCTCATCGCGGTCTCGGCCGGCGTCGAAGAAGGCGAACTGGTCGACTATGCGCTCCGCGCCTTCATTCAGCGCACCTGCGACCCGGCCCGCGACGAGCGCCACTGGGTCGACTCCCTGGCGAGCCTGTTGGGTGGACGAGGTATCGAGACCTGGCGCGACGACACGGTCATGCGATTTCGCCTTGAGCTCCGCCGCGTCGCGACCTTGCTCAACCGCGTTATCGGCCTCGCCAAGCTGACCAAGCGACGCGCCGGCGCCGACCATGCCGTCGTGGCTCTTCATGTGGTCGACCAGAAGGGGCACGAGCGGTTTGTTACGGTGCCTGCTGACGCCAACGGTGTCCACGCTGGCACTGACGAAAGGGTTGCTGAAATTCGCGCCATCCTCGACGGCCTCGAGGTGCCTTCCTATGTTCTCGCCCGCCTGTTGCTGGACTATTCGGTCCGGCTGCCGAACACCGAGATGGAGAGCCTGTATGACTGAGCCCCGCCACATCCTCAGCCTCTCGGGTGGGAAGGACAGCGCCGCCCTTGCGCTTTACATGCGCGACCGCGTCCCGAATATGGAATACATCTTCAACGACACCGGCAAGGAGTTGCCTGAGACCTACGAATACCTTGACCGCATCGGCGACTATCTCGGAAGGCCTGTCATCCGACTCAATGCCGACAAGGGGTTTGACCACTGGTACGAGATGTACGGCGGGATGATTCCGTCGAACCATCGGCGCTGGTGCACCAAAATGCTCAAGCTCAAACCGTTTGAGGCCTATGTCGGCAACGAACACGTGCTGAATTACGTGGGCATCCGCGCCGACGAAAGCCGGGAAGGGTACGTCAGCACCAAGCCCACCATCGAGCCCATCTATCCTTTCATTGAAGATGGGCTCGTATATGCCGACATCGTTCGCATCCTCCACCAGTCGGGCGTCGGCATGCCGCCGTACACCAAGTGGGGGCGGACGCGATCAGGTTGCTATTTTTGCTTTTACCAGCAGAAAATTGAATGGGTAAAGTTGCTCGAGACCTATCCTGACTTGTATGAGGAAGCGGCAAAATACGAGAAGGAATATGAAAAAACCGGCAACTTGTTCACGTGGTCGCAAGGTGAGCGCCTCGAAGATCTAAAACAGCCTGAGCGTATCGAGGAAATCAAGCTTGATGCAGCACGCAGGGTGGAACGGTTGAAGAACGTGCGGGACAACATGTCACTCGCGGCCGTGTATCAGGCCGAGATGGACGCGCAGGTGGACGAGGAGGGGTGCGTGGTCTGCACCGTTTGACACAGCTAGTGCTACTTGACTGCACTCATGTGGTCTAACAAAGGAAGGGAATGAGCATTAGGTTCAAAGCGCGCGTGCTGCTCGAGTTGGGCGCGGAACTCATCAGCTCCGACGCCGTCGCAATATATGAACTCGTCAAAAATGGCATTGATGCTGGTTCACGACAGATCGAAGTCGCAATTAAGGTTGTGATGCAGCCCTCCGCCTTACGAAGCCTAACCGGCGATTGGTTTGGCGCTCAGAGGCCATGGGACGTAGACGCTTTCTTAGAAGACACCCGCGACCGCCTTGAGTCGACCGCGTCCGATAGCGATAGGGAGCTTTTTATGCAGTCACTCGGGCGGCCTGAGAATGCAAAGAAGGCCGCTATCCGCGTGCAAGAAGTAGCTTTCGAGCAGAATTCGATCACTGTTAGCGATATTGGCAGCGGGATGACGCGTGACTCCTTGGTCGACTGTTATCTGACCGTAGGCACCCCAGGCCGGCTTCACGAAAAGGCGACCCTGCTATCAGCAGCAACTAGTGACACGTCAGGCCAGAAAGTTCCCTTGGGCGAGAAGGGCATCGGTCGCCTAGCTGCTATGCGGCTTGGCCATTACGTCGAAGTCCACACTGGCGCCAAAGGCGAGAACCATTGGAATATTCTTGAGCTCGATTGGCGCCCCATATTTAATCTTCCCGACCTCGACGCCGATCAACTCGATTTTAGTGCGACGCTGGGCACTAGTAAGGCGTTCGAAGACACCGGAACGGATATTATTATCCGTGATCTTCAAACTGATTGGTCGCTTAAAAAGATCGAGTCCTTGTGGAAAACCGACCTTTCCAAGCTTGCCGACCCATTTGACGACCAGTACGCAGCGCGATTTTTGAAAATTCTGTTTCAGGATGTGCAACAGCGACCCGCGCAGCCCTTTGACCGCGATCTCCTCTCGCACGCCGACGCGTACTGCAGCATTAAGTACCGAACCAAAGGGGAGAAGGGGCCCATTATGCACGTCAATGTCGAGTATCGGCGATACAGCGCCGCGGTATCGTCTGCCTATACAGGCGCCCACCTCGAAAGCGCGGTCGGCGGCGCACCCAAGGCTAAGGGACGAGCAAAAATAGGTGACAGGCTAGCGGGTTCGGACGAAGTGATTGCGGCGCTACCGACGTTGGGTGATTTTGACGCAGAGTTTTATTGGTTTAATCGCGGTCGCATCATGCGAAAAGACCCAACATTATGGACCACGTTGGGACCGTTTGTGACGAGTTGGAGTGGCGGCTTGCTAGTCTACAGAGATGGCTACCGTGTGTACCCGTATGGTTCTGGTAGCGAAGACTGGTTGGACTTAGACAGAAAAGCGCTCGCGTCCTCCGCCTTCAAACTCAACCGTGCGCAGATAGTCGGCCGGCTCGTGGTCACGAGTCGCCGTAACCCTTGCTTGAAAGATCAGACCAATCGGGAAGGCTTCCGTGATTGTCCAGAAAAGGAGGCGCTCAGACGCTTGTTACGCCAAGCTATAGCTACCGACTGCAGAACGTTTCTTGAGAAGGTCGAGAAGGCTGAGAAGGTGCTCGACCCAACCACGGTCACTGCACTAGATAAGAAGATTTCGACAAGCAGTTCCGCCGCAAAGCGAACGCTGCTGAGCATCGAGAAGCGGCTGCCGAATGAGCGTGAGAACGTACAGCAGGTTCTAGCAGAGCTGTCTGAAGTGCTGGATGCCTGGAAACGAGCGAAGGACGCACTGGCCGTAAAGGGAGCCGAGATTAAACAGTATGTCCATCTTGCTGGGATAGGCCTGAGTGTCGAGTTTATAGCTCACGAGCTCGCCCGCAGTACCGAACAAGCTCTCGAGTTATTGAGGGATAAGAATGTCAGTTCCGATCCCGTTAAACTGGAAAGTCTTCGCGCGCAACTTAAAACAATCAACAAGCGCGTTCGCGTCATTGATGAGCTAAGCATCCCAGGTCGACAAATTAAGAGTCAGGAGAATCTGAAAGAATTGGCGGAGGTCATCCGAGATGTGTACGACACCAAGGCTAAGCGTCACAACGTGAAGGTGCGCATCCGAGATTTTGGCAAGCCAGCAACGGTTCGTGTGGAACGCGGGCAAGTGATCCAGATCCTAGATAATCTGATGTCCAATGCCATGTACTGGCTAGGGCGTCGGATCGATCGAACGGAAGCACCTGTCATCGACATCAACGTTGATTACGGAAGTCGCTCGCTCACGTTCAGTGACACAGGCCCTGGAATCCCCACATCGATTGCATCACGCGTCTTCGACGCTTTTTACACGACGAAACCGACTGGTGACGGACGCGGCCTAGGGTTGGCGATCGCACGCCAACTTGCAAAGGAGAACGGTGCCGAACTCGAGCTAATTCCGGCTGAGAATGGGGCGCATCACGGATTTGCAATTACATTTAAGGGATGAAGCATGGATTTGCTTAGCGTAGTCAGGGCAGGGGAAGCAACTGTCATTGTCGTCGATAACCTGTTCGCAGACCCAGATCTCTCAGGTATTTCCGCAGAGAGTCGCAACGCTTTCCTAGACATTCTAGAAGAAGATGCGGAGGCAAAGCGATCGCTTCAGGCTGCCCTTGCCGTCGAGACAGAGGATCCTCGCGAACTCCTGGAGCTGGCGCTAGAAAGCGCCGGAACACTTTGGGGACAGTACAGCAAAGACCGCTCGAGCAACCTGTACCTATTCCCCCTCTTTTCGTCGATTGATGCGGACTATGCGCAGGTCTTACGTCTTAATGAGCTGGTGGAACATCTGACCACCTTCTTCGGACGTCCCCCGAAAACCTACTCATCACTTGACGACGCAAGAGATGCACTAAGCCACTGCGCAATCGCATTCGTCGACCTCTTCATCGACGACGTAATGCAGCTGCCGGAGATGCTCGCGCTCCATGCACAGCATCGCGACAGCTATCAGCATGGCTTTGATCACCAGCAAGCGTCCTGGCCGAAGTTGGTGATCCTCATTTCAACGCGTATACCAGGCGAGGTGCACCTTCAGTCGTTCCGAGAAGGCGCTGGAGTTCGGAGCGCCTTCTTCAAGGCACTTCCGAAACCGGAAATCTCCTATGCGCGCATCGAAGGCCTTCTATGTCCGTGGGCGGAGAAATACGCCAATGCGGCACAGCTCCACGTCTACCTCGGCCAGCTAACGGCGGCGGTTAGTGAAAGTGCTGAACGCGTAATCAAGGACCTCAATCAGATCGAAGTTCATGATTTGGCCGTCCTCGACGCGGCTCGTTTGCTTGTGGAGGGCTCCTCGCTACATAGCTATGTCGGTTGGTTGACGTCAGAACTAATTGCATCTCGGACCCGACTGGCCACAGCGCAGCGTGCGGCCCAAGCCCCTGATCGGGCGTACGACGGAGCTTTAGATACGGTTCTTCTGAAAGAGAGTGTACTTTTCGACCTCTTTGCCGACGTGGCGAGCTCGCCCCCTGAAAGTGATGGTCATCCTCAATTCGGTGAAATCCTTGTGCCGAGTGATGCTCTCGAGGGCAATGAAGTGCCTGTTTATGTGGCGATGAGCCCAGCATGTGATCTTGCGCGTTGCCCCGCGGACTTTGAAGTGCTTCTTCTTCGTGGAACGATGAAACCTCTGGGGCGCAGTGCGGCCGAACTGCTTCAGGCGGGTACTGTTTTTGGCAAGGGTAAGCATTTCCTGAAGTACACCGTGGGTGGGGAGGAGCGGCGAGGCGTAATCAAGTGGGAGACAAAGACCGGCTTGATCACTAGACCCGCCGGCACTTTGGCGAAGGTGTTGGACTATGTGCGACTGGGACGCATGACTGAGCTGTTTGCGTATGAGCTGAAGGACATAGCCATCTCTCAGGTGTCGCGGGTCGGCCTTCCTGTGGCTCCCTCAGTACAGCGGGCCGGAAAGGTCATAGTGAGAGGCAATTTCGCTCTGGGCCGCGAGGAGGAGCCGCTCAATTTCTCTGTCGAAGCACCAGGAGAACCGTCAATCTGTGCCCTGCTGACGGCTGGACGCCTGGCTAAAGATGACAGTGAGAGCGGCGTACTGATGTTCACCGACGAATTTCGCTCCTGGTTTTCCGCGTACATTCCGCCGCAGCTCGCTCGAGGGGCCGGCAACGCCAAGATCCAAGCGCTGAACACATGCCTGGAACGATGGAGTGACTGGGTGCTCCAGTTTGACAGCAAGGGCAAGATAAAGGCGCCGTTTAACGACTTTACGATAAAGGTGTTAACGGAGTTGCCGACGGAAGCGGCGCGTGGCTTGGAAATCCTGGTAATTGCCGCTTGAGCGGAGTGCGAGTTAGAGTTCTCGCTGGCGGGTTCTGCCTCTGCCCAAACCGGTTGGCAGTGACACAAGGAATCAGTTGCGTTTCGTCCGACGCGGGTCGGTCCGTCAGCGATTTGAGTTGCGCTAAACGCAGATGGCAACGGAAGTGAAGGCTTCGATTGCCGCCGGCTCAAATCTGCCAGGCCTATCGGGCAAAACTACCGCTGAGGTTTCACTCAACTTGTTCGATACCTACTCTGAGGCAATGCGCGGTATGGAGTCGCGGAGGCCGGCATGCGGCAGGTTGATCCGGCTGATACGTCGATAGTAGGGGTGGAAGACGAGGGTGTTAAATTTGCTGATGACAGAGCCGTGGCGCCTATCCACCGGGTGTGACGGTAACTATGACGGTAACAATGTATTCACGTGTTATGAAAAGCGCATAAGACTGGGCGTTGGATGGCATTGTTCGAATGCACCCATAGCCACCACTTCCTTTGGCGAATCAAGCCGTTGGATGGTGTCAGATAACCCCGCGTAATTGCGGGTTTTTTTGCGCCCTGCGCAATCAAATCAACCTCGGAACAGGCTCCTGGCACCGGT
>Ga0307377_10000744_pt1 | contig 43017 bp, 61 predicted proteins | sample TR3MG_FD_202535 | JGI IMG/M metagenome (GOLD analysis project Ga0307377, IMG submission 202535) | Soil microbial communities from Risofladan, Vaasa, Finland - TR-3 | ecosystem: Environmental > Terrestrial > Soil > Coastal area > Acid sulfate soil | place: Finland: Risofladan, Vaasa | collected...
AGCTGGATCTGACCATGCTAATGGAGGCGCGGTGAAGGTGGGGTCGCTGTTTAGCGGGATAGGAGGATTCGATCTTGGACTCGAAGAAGCAGGAATGCAAGTTGTCTGGCAGTCGGAGATTGAACCGTACTGCTGCAAAGCCCTCAAGAAGCACTGGCCGAACGTGCCTAACCTCGGAGACATCTATGGAATCAAAGACCCGCCCTCAGTTGACCTTATTTGCGGAGGATTCCCCTGCCAGCCCTTTAGTGTTGCCGGGAAGCGAAAAGGCAAGGCAGATGACCGTTACCTCTGGCCGCAGACTATCCGAGTTATTGGACACGTCAAACCCCGCTGGATTGTGCTTGAAAATGTTCTTGGACTCGCCTATATGGTCGAGCAAATCGGCAAGACTAAAGTGGAAAGCAAGACACTTCAGCGCCTGTCGCAGAGTGACTTTTACAAGGGAGTATTCACACGACAAGAATTATTGCTTCTCGCAGTCATCATTGAAGATATTGAAAAAGCAGGATATAGCTTGCCCCAACTTAAAGATAAAACCCCGGTCATTCCTGTTATTCCAGCTTGTGCCCTTAATGCCCCGCACAGGAGAAGCAGGGTTTGGATTGTTGCAAACGCCAAAGACTCCGACGGGTGGCCCGTGTCCGATCAGGACAAGCAAGGGCGGCGGACTCCGGAAGCTGGAGGATCAGATCGCCATGCTTCACACTCCATCAGGACAAGAGCCGGGAGTCAAAGTGGAGAGACTTCAAACGAAGGAGGGGGAACCTGCAAAGGTGGGCGAACGGGCATACGACAAGGAGACGGGGAGACTGGCCCAGGTGGGGTTACATCAACAAATCGCCATGCTCCCGACACCGAGTCACAGCGACGGAACGGGACACGACAGGACGTGGGGATGCGGCCAGGTTTCACTACACAATGTAATCATGGGACAGGGGAAACAACCGAACGGAAAGATTCTTTTGTCTGGGAGTGGAAAGAAAACTGGCCTGAAGTTGCAACCAATCTTCTCCGAGTGGATGATGGGCTACCCGCCTGGGTTCACCGACATCGGGTCGCAAGACTCAAGGCCCTCGGCAACGCAATCGTCCCCCAGATCGCGGAAGAAATCGGACGGATGATAATGCAAATAGAACACATGGAAAAAGGAGTGAACCGATGAAGTACGTAATCATTCTTATTGCCGCAGCCCTGGTGCTGCTGGCGGGAATCGGGAGAACCGATAATCTTGGCCCGATAGGAAGCGGTTATGATTTCTCTGTCGAAGCCGAATTGACCAACCAACAGCTACGGGCCGAAATCGACAGTCTTCGGGCAGAGCTTGACCGGGCCTATGAGACCAATCAACTACTCGAAGCGAAGCTCAGAACACTTCAGCAGGAGATCAACACCCTGGACATCGAGCGGAAGCTGGCGGAGGACTAAGTGAGCGAGCGGTGGAAGGACTGGATCAATACGGTTAAGTGCCTTGACTGCCTCGAAGGCATGAAGCAGATGCCGGATGGGTGTGTGGACGGCATTGTCACCGATCCACCTTATGGCCTAAAGTTTATGGGCAAGGAATGGGACAAGGGGGTGCCCGGTGTACCGTTCTGGTTAGAAGCTCTCCGAGTAGCCAAGCCCGGAGCGCATCTCTTGGCCTTTGGTGGGACTCGAACCTTTCACCGTTTGGCCTGTGCGATTGAGGACGCGGGCTGGGAGATACGGGACACGATCATGTGGGTTTATGGAAGCGGGTTTCCTAAGAGCCACGATGTGAGCAAGGCAATGCGAGAGGTAGTCGGGAAATTGGCACAACCAGCAACACCAAAGCACGGCACCTTCAACTGCTCCTTTGACGAAAGCAGGGCAGTTATCACCTTTCCCGCCACTGATGCCGCAAAGCACTGGCAGGGCTGGGGCACTGCGCTCAAGCCAGCCGTTGAATTGATCTGTGTAGCCCGCAAGCCTCTGGAAGGAACCGTAGCCGAGAACGTGCTCAAGTACGGGACGGGGGCGATGAATATAGATGGGTCGAGGGTAACTGCAAATAACCACTTGACAGGCCAACGGCCTTGTGTTATATTGACGGAAAAGAAAGGAGAACCGTCATGGGAACAAGGTCAAAACCTCTGCGATTCGTGTGCAAAGCGTGCGGGGCTGAACGGGAGACGTTCAACACCGGGAACAAAGGACATTTCTGCTCAAAGCAATGCCGCGCCGACTTTGAGCGAAAAGGGAGAGAACATCCGCGCCGATACAAGCAAGCCGGACATTGGATGCTCTGCTGGACAGAAGCAGGTGGAACCAGAGACCGCCCGAACCGCAAATTCGAGTTTGAGCATGTCCGAGTCTGGCGCGAAGCCAACGGTGCAATCCCTGCCGGGCATTGTATCCACCACGTCAACGGCGATGGATTCGACAACAGGCTTGAAAACCTGTGCGTCATGCGGATCGGCGATCACATCGCTATGCACAAGCGGAAGCATGGCAAATACGCCCGTCGGTAGGTGGCCGAGCAATCTGATCCACGACGGAAGCGAGGAAGTGGTGAGGGGGTTTCCGACTGTTAAAAGTGGAAAGATGAAACAACATATTGAAGGTGGTAGTTTCAATGTTTATGGAAAACAATATCCCAGGGAAGTAGAAACGATAGGCGACTCCGGCTCTGCCGCCCGCTTTTTCTATTGTGCGAAAGCGTCTAAGAGTGAACGGGGTGGTTCGACCCATCCAACGGTGAAGCCCCTAAGACTCATGGAGTACCTTGTCAGGCTGGTCAGCCGAGACGATCAGATCATTCTTGATATGTTCGCAGGATCGGGAAGCACGCTGGTTGCCTGTAAGGAGCTTGGGCGACGGTTCATTGGTTTTGAGATTAACGAAGAAGATGTCAAGCAATGCAACGGGCGATTGGGGCATACGGGGAGTTTGCTTTGACCCACGCCCCCGGACACTGACGGAAGAACGAGGGAAGCGTCCTGTCTGACCGAGAATTGGAGGCTTTGGTCGAGGGCATAATGAAAAGGTGGTTGTATGAAGAACACTTTGGATCGTCGGCAATGTCCCTGTGGTTGCGGCAGGTGGTTCGTGCCGAGCAAGTTCCGACCCGATCAGATGTACTTCTCCCAGGAGTGCGGGCAGAGGTATAGAGAAAAACAAGGGCACGGTTTGCAGCACTCGGACAGAGAAACTCCGGAAGAATTTGCCGAGCGGTCGAAGGACATAGCGAGACACTTGCTGGGGATGGTCAAGCTACGGACAGACTATGAACTCGGCATAAGGAAGCACGCGGTGACATACCACCAGAAACCGAGGAGGGAGAAATGAATGAGAAGAAGAGAATTGATGTGGGCGACACCGTGGATGTTTACTTGGGGGATTACACGGAAAGGGAAGATCGGGTTAAGGTTCTATATACACCAGCCGCAACTGGTGATAGCTGGGTTGTGCAAAGACGAGACGGAACGATTGTCCATGTCCAGATGTTTCAAAAGATGGTGCTAAGATCGGAGGATAAATGACCAAGAATCTCGGAGCGGTGGATGGGGATGAAGTAATCGCGGCGATATACGCAGCCACAGAATCGGATGGCAGGGAAAGAATTGGCGATAAGGACTTCATAGACTTTGAGGGAATCAAGCGGATTTTGGTTTCCTGCCGCCTCCCCATCCAGCCGATGTCGAAGAAAGAGATTGAGGATATGCGCGAGAAGGCGAAGGCGTGGGAGATCGTGATTAGGGATTATGATATTGTAGATAATCCAGAGGCTTACGTGATTGTCAATGATGAACATGTTTTAGCTCAAGCCCGCGCCGAGCTTGCCCAGGAAGGAGAGGAGAAGAAATGAGTGCAGACAATTGGAGAGTATGTCCCCGGTGTCATAAGAACTGGAGACCAAAGATCAAACCGAAATATGGTGAGGTTACAGAGGAAGAGTATCTTGCAGGCCAGAAAGAGGAGGAGGAGGAAAAAAAAGAAACGATGCGAGAGGATTGGGATCTGTTGGTAAGCAAAGGGGGTGTATTTGAAATTGCTTATCGCTGTTCTTGTACTGCCTGTGGATTTAACTGGAGCTTCAAACACACAGAAAAGTTGAATTTGGAATAGGAGAAGCCATGATTAAAGTAACCGTTAGATGGTGGGATGGCTATCTGGAAGAGTTTGAGTGTAGTCTGGTTAGGTTCGGATGTGATCTACTTTGGCTTCGGTTGGAAGATAGGAAGAACCGGCATATCCCACTCCGGGCCGTACGTTGGTGGTCACAATATCCTGAGAGTCACGAAGTACGGGAGGTTTCCCATGACCCACAATGACGAACAGTTGGTGACGAGGAAGGTGGTAAAAGATGCTCTGTGCAGGCTGTGGTTTGCGAGGGGACACGATGGATGTAGACAATTTGGAAAGACAAGGAGGATAATGTCTAAACACAAATATGATGCCTATGCTGGGAAGCGTGAGGTTGATGGCGAGTTGATTCATTTCGCCTCCCGGATGGAGTTTAACTACTACCTCTACCTGCGCTGGCTGAAGGAGCATGGTGAGAACAAGGGTTTTGTATATCAGCCCAAAGGATTCGATTTTCACCGGAGAGCTGGGGAGAGACCGGACCTATGGAAAGAGAGGTGGCTTCCGCAGAAGAGAAGCTATAGGCCCGATTTCATGGTCACCCGACTTGATGGGACTGTCGAGTATGTCGAGACGGTGGGGAAGCTCAGGCGCAGTCACAACAAGAATTTCAGACTGATGGCTATACTATTCCCCGAGATCTCGCTGCGGGTGGTCACCACACCCGAATACAAGGCCATAGAGGCCAAGGTTGGCAATCTGATAGAGGGATGGGAGCGGGGCAGATGGCGGAACCAGGAACATAGGTTTGCTGCGCGGAGCCGGATCCCGCATATCGACGATGTGGCGGGATTGCGGGAGAGAGTCGACCGTGAACACACAGATTGAAGGGGGAGGATGCCGATGGACATAATCGTCACTACGCCAAGGGGTCAGATGGCTAATGCGGCCCGGGAGGCTCACCCATGAAGGCGACGCGAACCGTTTGGATCGAGAAGAAAGCGGCACTTGAGTTTTTTGGGAAGAGACGGAAGTTTCCCTTTGCAGTAAATACAGAACGTAGCGCTTATGTGAAGAGGCATGAGGAGGATATGTTAGAATGCAAAATTACGTTGGAACATGATTTTCTCAACGGAAAGACCAACGGATGTCATTTTGGTGCACCAACAAAACAGCCGTAACTCTTTATTTAAGCGGTAATTAGGAGAAAGGTATTGACAAGTTGAACGGATTGTCGTAACAAGAGTTGGGACGTTCTCTTTGTAGGTAGAGAATTATGAAGGGAACGTCCCGTCTCTTCATCTAGGATGCCCGACGAAATCGAGAGGGAGGACGTCGGGCATCTTTTATTTATGATATTGATGTATGGCGCCCTGGATCGACTGCGTCTTTTTCGGCGATCGATCATGGTATTTCTGGCACCGAGACGCGCTGCTTTGCTTCGCAGGACTGAAGGTGACGACGTCGGAGGCGCACCTTGACAAGCCGGGGATCCTGGTGTTACGGATATGAGCAAAAAAAAGAAGAAATTGAAGAGCAGGGGCGCCGCTAAGATCACTACCCCAAAAAAGACAGCATTGGAGAAGCAGGAATGTCCATGGTGTGGCGCGATGGCATTCAAGAATGCCAAGACATGTTTTTATTGTCGCCGGGAGTTGACCCCAACCTCAAAGAAAATCCGCGGGCATCGACGCTCAAAAGTTACAAGGGAGCTTATGGAGAAATTTCTTGAGATCGTCGCTAACAACGGAGGGATCGTCTGTGATGCTGCGGAGGATCTGAACATATCGCGACGGGCGCTGTACCGCAAACGCGCAGCCGATAAAAAATTCGCCGAGGCCTGGGACAAGGCGGTGGATCGCGGCATTGACGTGATCGAAGACGAGGCGAAGCGACGCGCACTGGACGGAACCGAGGAACCGGTATTCTATAAAGGCGAAGTGTGCGGTTATATACGGAGGAAATCTGATGTTTGCATGAGTTTGGTACTGAAAGCGCACCGATCCAACTACCGTCAGCAGAGCCACGAGTTGACGGGACCGGGTGGATCTCCTCTGCCATCAAACGTCACAATTTACCTGCCCGACAATGAGCGAGACAAAGATGCCGAAAACAATCAGGTCTGATATAGAAGCTAAGGTGATCAAGCCCCAGGAGGGACCGCAGGAGCAAATTCTTGCCACTTCGGCCGACATTGCGGTGTATGGAGGAGCTGCATGGGCTGGTAAGTCCTATGCTCTGTTGATGGAGGCGCTGCGACACATCAACAACCCGCATTTCGGTGCGGTCATCTTCAGACGAACCTATCCGCAAATCAAGAATCAGGGCGGGCTATGGGATACCTCAATGGAAATCTATCCTTTAGCTGGAGGGATACCTAGAGAGGGGGATCTGGATTGGACTTTTCCGTCTGGTTGTAGGGTCAACTTTGCACATATGCAACATGAACAAGACCGCTATCAGTGGGACGGGGCACAGATTCCCTATATCGGCTTTGATCAGCTTGAACATTTCTCGTGGCGCCAGTTCTGGTATCTGGTGGGTCGAAATCGATCCATGTGTGGCGTGAGACCATATATCAGGGCGACCTGCAATCCCAACCCGGATCACTGGCTGCGATCCTTCATGGGCTGGTGGATTGACGAGGAGACTGGATATCCGATTCGTGCCCGGTCAGGGATTATCCGCTGGTTCGTGATTAAGGACGATGCGCCGGACTGGGCAGATGATCCGAAGGAGCTCATCAAGCGACACGGTTCCAAAACCGTTCCAAAATCCTTCACATTTATACCAGGCAGTGTAACGGATAACAAGCTGGGCCTGGAAAAAAATCCAGAATATATGGGTAATCTGCAGAGCCTTTTTCATGTGGATCGATTGCGACTCTTGGAGGGGAATTGGAATGCGAGGGAATCGGCGGGGATGTTCTTTCAACGAGGCTGGTTTGAGATAGTGTCGGCATCTCCAGCGCTAATCGATACGGTAAGATACTGGGATCTGGCCGCATCTGACGACCCGAAGGCATCGTGGACAGCCAATGTTCAGATGGGGCAAGCTGCAAACGGACTGTTCTATATAACTGATGTGGTGAGATTTCAGGGATCGTCCCATGCCGTAGAGGAGCAACTTAAAAATCTGACGATTCAAGATGGCCATGGAATCACTGTGGGAATAGAGCAGGATCCCGGGCAGGCCGGCAAGGCGCAGGCCGAGGCCATAGCGCGGATGCTTGCAGGCTACGACGTGCAGATTAACCCGGTGAGAGAATCAAAGGGACTTAGGTGTAGACCATTTAGCGCACAGGCCGAAGCTGGAAACGTTAAGTTGGTGGCGGGATCCTGGAATGAGCCATATTTGCGCGAGCTGGAAAATTTTGACGCTTCGCCCGGTTGTGTGGCTGATCAGGTGGACGCTTCAAGCGGGGCTTTTTTCATACTTACATCTATGAGAAAGGCGGGGACATGGGGTCGTCGCTAACAGTCAACACAAGAGAAGGGATGGCTTAGTAGAAACAATACTTAAAGGGCTTGCAAAATCGTGACGGAGATTCTTAGCATTATAATGGCCATTCTCAGTTTAGTTGTGGCGATAGTTGCGGTAGTGGTAGCCATCCTTAAACTGCGGTCGATACAGCACAAGTTCGAAGATAACCATGTCGCATCTATATGGAAAGAGATCGATAGTTTTAAGAAAGACTATTCCAGTCATTGCCTAAACGAGAGTAACAGATTGACGGCAATCGAAAAGGATTTAACCTATATCCGGCGCGACGTGAATAAGTTGCTGGGGGATAAAACTCAATGAACAAGCAAACCCTTAAACGCCGAAAAGATATTGAATCCGGAGGATTGAAGTGACGAGAGTGACGAAGAAAAAAGCTTCGGAGAGTGGTTTTTCCGCGAATGAGCAACGAGCATTGTTTGCAATGGCATCTATCCTGGCGAGCCGGGCCAACCTCGCATCGCGACTGGGCATGTCTTTTGGCGAGAAACGAGACATATACGAAGCCTTGGGATATCCCAAGTCGCCCGGTTTTGATGACTACGTGGCCTGTTACAAACGTCAGGATGTGGCTAGGGCAATAATCGATGCACCGGTCAGGGCGTGTTGGAGAAAAAAACCACGGATTACGGAAAGCAAAGAAAAAGATACGGACTTTGAGAAGGCATGGAGAAGCCTGGTGGCTTCAAAGGGAATTTATCATTACCTTTCTCGCGTGGACAAAATGGCATCAATTGGTTGTTTCGCGATACTTTTCATGGGACTTGATGATGGTATTGACATGGGCAGAGAGGCGAAATCGGCCAAAAACCTGCTTTATCTCATGCCCTATTCACAATCCAACGCAATTATTTCTACGAGTGAAACCGACAAGAAAAATCCACGTTACGGCTTACCCGCGACATATTCACTAACAATGAAAGCCCACACAACAGAGGGAAATTTGTCATCTAGTGTGCATTGGTCGAGGGTGATTCATGTCGCAGAGGATTGCCTGGAGGACAATGTTCTGGGCCTTCCCAGCCTTGAACCAGTACTGAATCGACTAATCGACCTGGAGCGCGTAGCAGGAGGTTCCTCGGAGATGTTTTGGCGGGGCGCTTTCCCGGGCTATGGATTCAAGCAGGATCCGGGTACTTCAATGGGAAAGCAAGATCTTGATGATCTAAAAAATGAGATCGAAGATTACATGCACAAGCTCCAGCGATACATACGCCTCCGTGGCATCAGCGTGGAGAACCTTGCACAACAAGTTTCCGATCCTTCAAACCACGTTGGAATTCTTATAGATCTGATCGCCTGTGCCAAACGGATACCCAAGCGAATTCTCATGGGATCCGAGCGTGGGGAATTGGCATCAAGCCAGGATGAAAGGGCTTGGAATGATAGAATAGATGAGAGACGTCGAGAGCACTGCGAGCCCGTTATTCTTCGACCATTCATTGATCGACTCATAACCGTGGGAGTTTTGCCAAGGCCAGCTGGCGGATATGCCGTGGAATGGCCATCGCTTACCATCACTTCTGCCAAAGAAAATGCAGAGGTAGCACAACAGACATCAATGGCATTGAAGAATTACGTGGATGCAATGGGTGCAGATCAAGTTGTTCCCCCGGAAATATTTTTGAGGGAGGTGCTGGGATTCAGCGAGGAGGTTATTTCCGAAATTGAGCTGATTGTCAAACAGGGACACGGTTATGAAAACGATGAATAATTTGGGGAAGAAACCTTAACCAGGAGGAGCTATGAAGAAGCTCGTGCTTTTTGCGGTTCTGTTGTGCCTATTGTCGGTTCCCGGTGCCGCCGGTGTTCTCGACAATGGATATGCAATGGTCGGCGGTGGAGCATTTGGCACACCAGACCAGATCAAGGTTGGAGATATTCACGGGTTTGCCATAGCCTCCGGCTTGGTCCCGCTATATCTCAACAGCAAGCTATTGGGTCGAGTCAGCTTTGCCAACCTTAACAGCGAGAAGGAAGTTGAGAGCTATACCGGTTCTGTAATGTTGATGAGCCGGAATGTCGCATCCAACCTTATCAATCCTTACGCATTTACCGCACTCAGCCTGACACATGAGGCAGAGTCGAATGATCCGAATTCTTTCGGAATGGATGGTGGAATTGGCCTGATGTGGGAGTTGATAGGCGGGCACTGGTATGGAGAGGCAGGATATAAAAACATTGCAGGGGATGCATCGTTCGGATTGAGTTTGGGATTGGTTTTTGATCTGAACAAGCCAGCAGAGAAACAGTGAGGTCACCGCACAGATCTCACCACAAAACATGCCTAGGAGAGAAAGTGGTTCGGAGAGGCCTAAGATGATCAAAACGCTTAAAGAGAAGATGCAGTGGGAGCGACTGCACCATCTCTATATCGGGATTTTCGGAGGATCTGTCTGCCTGGCCGGGGTTTGCATCGCCCTGGCTTATAGAAGCCTCTCTACCGTAGGATATCTCCTCGGTGGAGCCATACTCCTGCTCTCCTGGGCATTTGATGATTGGTTATACCACCAGCATGGGTGGCGGACACCATGTTGGTGGATAGAACAAGCCTTGAGAAAACTTAAAGCGTGGCGGACCATAGAGGCGTTCGCAAATAAGATAATCGGAGGAAAACCGGAATGAAAAAACTCATTGCATACCTAAAGCTTTTCGGGATGTTCAAGAATATCAATCAGGTATATCGGGAGGAGACCGGGAAGGACCGGCCTCCCTATCTAAGCCGGCGGTTCATCGGAATGGTGATCCTGCTGGCAGGTGCAGTTCTCTCTCTCCATTTTGGGACACAGATCGATCAGAATATCCTGGAGCAAATCATAGACAACCTGGACAAGGTAATCTCAGCCGGGATGGTTATTTATGGGCTCGTCATGGGCATAGTGGGTATCCTGAAGAGAGAGAAAAAGTGAGCCTGAACAAATATCAGTTCAAGGAGCTGATCGAGAAAACGCTCCGGATATTCGATCCGGTTCTCCTGAGTCCCCAGGCTGTTAAGCTTCAATTGATAACGGCAGCCGTGGAGAGCGGATTCGGCACACACCTGAGACAGTTGGGCGGAGGTCCAGCGCTGGGATTCTTTCAGATGGAGCCGGGGACGTTTAGGTGGCTGAAAAGAGTCTATCAGACCAAGTATCCTGAGCTGATCGATCGGCTGCCGGAAGAGCTCGAGTGGGATATCCGCTTGGCCATTATCATGGCTCGTTTGAGGTATAGGATCGTTCCCGAAGCCCTCCCGGGAGAAAACGATATCCAGGGCATGGCAGCGCATTGGAAAGAGTATTATAACACATCTGCTGGTGCGGGTAAAGTAATGGATTTCATAGAAGCTTATCAGAGGTACGTTAAATGAACCGGCGTAACTTTCTCAAGTTGATTCCCTGTGCAGGTCTGGCTCTCTGTGTGCCCAAGATTGTACGGGGAGAGGATAGACCAAACTGTATCGATAATTGTGACCAATGTACCCTGGACCGGATGTGCTGTAGAACGCTTAAGGTTCCCCTAAGAGAAGGGGAGAGGATAAGGTTAATTAACGCTGCTGAAAGGCTTGGTTTACCTCCACCCAAACTTAGTCTATACGAACATAGGGGCATACAGTATGAAGAAATGTTACCACCCTGCACGTTCTGGCACTACGCTACTAAACGATGTCTAATATGGGGAAAGGAACAACCTTGTGCGTGTAAAAAGTATTATAGCTGTGGTATTTGGTGTGCTTCTGCTATTCCTCAGTACGTCCAATGCTGAGGCTACCCTGACGGGAGTAGACACACTGTACCTATATAGCGACACGACTGGATGCACGGAAGATTGTGATACGTGCTGGACGGGTAACTGGGTTAACATGCAGAGCAGTGACGATGTTTATGTAACTGCGGATTTCATTAGTTTGTTTGAGTTGGGTTATTTTAAGATAGATGCTGTGGACACATTGGAAAGAGACCTTGACTCGCTTGCATATCTTTTTGAAGGGAAAACATCTACAAGTACACGCGAAGTTTACCTGGGAAGATTTTACTGCGACTCAGAAGGCGGATATTATGCATGCGACACGTCGTGGACGTTGACGACTGACGAGACAACGCACAGAATAGCGATTTTAGAAAACATCTGTCAAGAACCTCCCGAACCTTGGCCTCAGAATGGTTGGGTGAATTTCTTTTTCCCTGTCGACATTCCGTTTGGAATACATTCAGGCGCAGGTACATGGAGTAAGGGGCAGGTTGTTTCGGTAGACATGCTGGCGGTAATAGTTTACAGCACAAGTACGGCGGAGCCGTCGGGTCAGGTCATAATTATAGGGAGAATGGATGAAGAAAATCACAATCCTCGTTTTGGTAAGCCTGCTATTTATTGTCAGTAGCGGACAGGCTCAGGTTGCCAGGGTGCATGGCAAACAACAAAATGCCGTTTTCACGGATAGCATAACGGGTAATATTGTAATGCAGGATGATTGGTGGATCGGTATGTCCGCAGACTCCGGCAGGATTATATTTGACGGTACTCTCTTAGACGATATAATCATAAAGAATGCTCGATTGATAGTATCGCAGCCACTCAATGAATCTCAGTTTCGCATTACCACCAGCGCGGACTTGACCACAAAGTATGTGGATTTTGAAGAGGTCGAAGGTGATCTTGAGATCAGAACGTCTGGGGGAGACGTCTCCTTTACAGATGAGCGAGTCAAAGGCGCGGGTGCGTTCGCCATAGGATCGGTAATGTTAGCTGCGGATTCTGCCCTTACAGTCTGGGCGGGAGCGCATATTTATCAAAACCTGTATGTTGAAGACAACATAAAATCGAATGGTAGGGTGTGGGCAGATACGTTCTATAAGGGTGCGGTGGAGGCAGATTCAACATTGGTGACAAATAAATATATCAGAAATCGACCTCAAAGCAAGAGTTTTACAATTGCCAATATAGATAACACCTTTGATTTCAAACTCTGGAAGACTCCCGTTGCCATCACTATCGATTCGGTATTCGGGCAGTGCTCAGACGGGACTAACGTAGTGGGCGCACTCGATGAATATGATTGGGACTATACTGATCTGGTAGCCATTGTAAACGCAGACTGGACGTTCACTACAACCTATCAGGCCATTGGTTCTTTCACCAATGCAGGGATCGCAGCCAAGAACCATCTGCGCTGGCATACAACATCGGTAAGTGGAGCGGTGACATTTTTTGATATAACAATCTGGTTTCATGAAGATTAGAGGAGGGCTGATTATGCTAATATCAAAAGACACATAAGACGAACTAAAACAATTAACTCTTTTAACGGAGGTGGGAAGTTGAAAACATCTGAAAAACTGAGAAAGATATGGAGTTTGATCCCCGACGCAATATCCTTCTTGTTGATGGTCATGGTCGCCTGTATGATTCTCTACGTGCCTGTATGGGCTTACATCAATAAAACAGTCGGAGGTGTTGGCAATAATCCTGGCTATGGTACTATTACTCGCGGTGATTCCCTGCATGTCGTTCCTACAGTGTTGTGGACTGACAGCCTGTGGGAGATGGTCTACTTGATGATTGAAACGACAACGGCTGTCATTCCCGTGGCTGATTCTGCGCTCAAGTATACTCACGACGGAATCAAGGATTATCACATGGATTGGGGAACCGGCACGCATCAAGTTTCTACGGATGATATAACTGAGGGATCGTCAAATTTATTTGACCAAGACCTGCCGGATTCGTCTGACTGGTCTACAGCGTATTCCTGGGGAGATCATTCGGGTCAGAATTATTTAGATGAAGATAATCTCGGAACATGGAAAGTCTTTTACAGCGATGATGGAACTGCGGATTGGGTTGAATTAGCTCTTGGTGCAGACGGAACTTATCTCAGGTCTAACGGCGCGTCTGCCGCTCCTACATTTGATACCCCCCCTGGTGGTGATCCTGGTTCTGCAATCCATGATTCGGTTTATGCCAACACTCCTGGTTATGCGACGAACAGTGAAATTGGAGATACTATAACTGCCAATTGGGCTGTCTTTATTGCTGGTGATGGAGATGCTTCAGAAGCAGACGTGCATGATTCGTTAGCAACTCATTATATCCAGCGATTTGTCTGGCCTGTAAATGCAATTGAAGGCAACATAGCAGGTGGTCTTGAAATGCTTTATCCTGTTGCTGTAGACAATTTTGATTGGACGATTCGCTACACCGCTACCAGCGATAATTCAACAGACACCGCTCTAATTTTCAGCTTTCGTATGCCAATGGGGTGTGATGGAGATGGACTTGATACTATAGCGTTTAATGCTCGGACTACTGGATTAGCAGTAGAAGATGCCTCAATTGAAGTGATGGTATATAAGAGAACTGCGGATGGTGGGGCAGCCATTGCAATTGATTCTCTGGATGCCTTCAATACGGCTGGAGCTTGGGAGCATAAAATCATAACCGGATTTAGCACTAACGCATCTCCTGGTGACTGGATCAGAATCGAAATGATTGTTAATTGTGATGCAACAGACGATACTGTATTCCATGATCTAACCTATGGATGGTATACGGGCATATAAAGGAGAAAGCTGTGAAACGATTAGCCGTAGCGTTCATTCTGCTTTGCGCTCTATGGGTTAACGTCTACTCCGAAGACATCACGGTGGGGGATACGCTCGGACTTTATTACCCTACGCACGTCAACAATGTGATGGCTCCCTGGGACACAATGGTTGCTGATATTATTCACTGTGGCGTTTACCTCGAAAGGGTTGCTATGGTTGGCACTGGCGGTGGCGAATGGCATGGGGTTTATATTGCAACATTCCCAGGAAGTTTCGCCGCCGCCTATAAGGCGGTATATGCCGGAGATACTACAGCAGGAGAACCACAGTATTTTGGCGTTCTTGATACTACGGCCTTTCATGGATCGGCTGCCGGATTAACAGCACAGGAGATAATTGATTCCCTTGTCAATCAGGGATATATCCCTGGTATCGGCTCTGGTGAATTTGCCTGCACATTGGAAGTTCGAGACAGTTCGCTTCAGGCTGGAATACAGGGTGTTGTCATAGCCATAAAAAACAACGCTCAGAGTATAACCCTTCGGTCAGGTGTTACCAATGGAGACGGCCTGGCGTTTTTCAACCTGGACCCACTTACAACCGGAAATAGTTATAAGCTATGGCTACAAGAACTTGGTTACAACTTTACATTTCCCGAAACATTGGATCTGCGTGGAGACACCACGGCGGTATTCTACGGCACCGCCTTTGATGTTGGATCTCCTCCGGTGGCTAATAAATGCCGAGTCTATGATCAGATCTTTGACTTTGAGCTTGACAGTCTCAGTGGCGTGGAGATAGCGGTCAGGCTCGATGTACCAAAGGACTCGATCCTGAGATATGAGGGGTATCCAATCTCACCCTATAGAAAAACCTACACTACTGGCGTGAACGGACGATGGTCGTTTGATCTGGTTCCAAACTCGGACTATTCGCCATCTGGCACAGTTTATATATTCAAGTTCAAGCATCCGGTTGTGGGTGGTCCCTACTTTATCTACGAGGACACTGCGACTGTGCCAGACCAGGAGACGGCACGATATCGTGAGATAAGCGGAAAGATGTGAGATGAGCAGAATTTGTATATGTGAGAGTGTGGAAAGTATCGGTGATGAGCGGTTATCACTGAACAATACGTTCCGCATCGATCCGACACGGACCACCATGTTGAGGCGACGATTTGTGGCTGAGATGGATCGGCGGTTCAATGTGCTTAAGCGGGACATAAAGACATCAATTATGATGCGTGATTGCTTTGGGATTCAGCCAGACATGTTACCAAGCCCCGGATCCCTGGCGAGTCTTTCCGCAGCTTCGTGGAGGGCGTTTGATTTTCCACGCTCACCAGATAAGGTGACCGCGTTTATGGCATGGTTACAAGAACAGGTTGAGATGGGAATATTGGAAATAATTCAAAGACCAGGAGTACACTTTGATCCAGCCGGATCTCCCTGGACAAACCTTTACATCGACCCTGCTTATCAGAAAGGCATACGTCGCTCCAGGGCAGAGCTGATAGCGAAGGGCTATCAATTACCAGTCCTTGATAATATGCCGGGAGGAATTGCAGCCATTATGAGCCAGCCCTTCCATGCCGAAAGGGTGGCGGCTATTTATACCAGGACATTTGAGGACCTGCGGTCGGTGACACAGGTGATGGGTGCGCAGATCCGACGGCTGATTGCCGATGGCCTGACCACCGGACTGGCCCGGGGACTGGCAGAAGGCAAGAATCCAAGAGATATTGCTCGCGAGCTCATGAGGGATGTGGCGAATAGAGTTGACAAGATAGGCATCACCCGGGCCCGGATGATAGCGCGAACCGAGGTGATCAGGGCCCACCATGTGGCCACCGTGGCTGAATACAGACAAGCCAGCGAAGAGATGCAGGTTGATGTTATGGCTGAATGGTCAACTGCCGGTTATGATGTGTGTGAGATCTGCCAGGAAATGGCTCTGGCCGGTCCGTATACTTTGGACCAGATTGAGGGGATGGTCCCTGCACATCCGAATTCGTACGCGGCAGGGACGGAGATTTACACGAAAGATGGCTTCGTTCCGGTTGAGCGTGTCAAGGTGAACAATAATTGTCTGTCCCTTAATCCTGAAACATTCGATTTGGAATATGTGCCCGTAGTGGGGACGTTCGCGCACAAGGAAAAGCAGATGGTTCAATTTCTCAGTCGCACCTTCGACATGCTGGTTACAGAGAACCATCAGATGTTCACTCTACGGCGCGAGCGCAAATGGACAGCACCGCGATCCTGGGAATTTATAGACGCCATTACCGTCCCAAAGGAGAGCATGTTTTATCGCTCATCAAGGTGGGCGGGCTATTCCGAACCCACAATAACGGTCAACGGTACGGAGATTGAGACTGCCCTATTCGCCGAATTCATGGGATGGTGGCTGTCTGAAGGGTCGCTCTCCCAAAACGTCATTGTTCTTAGCCAAAGCTCTACTGCCAATCCAGACAAATATGAGAGAATTGCCGAGGTATGCTCACTGTTGGGTAGAACTTCAAGGCGCGCGTCTGCTGTCGCCCTCTGGAACGATAAACTGTACGCGTACCTTGCTCCACAGGGAAAACAACCCGTGCGTTATGTGCCGGAGGAGGTCAAGCAACTATCACCCGCCTATCTCAGAGTGTTTCTTGATAGTTTCGCGGCTGGAGACGGCCACGTCAGACAATGCAAGCCCTGGAAGGGTGGGGACTTTTCTCCAGAGATCGTTCACATGACATCCTCTCGACGCATGGCGGATGGTCTTGGTGAGTGCATTCTCAAGGCAGGGCGATGCCCCAGCTTTTATTGTTATCCGAATGCCGGAAAGGTTGTCCAGCACAAGAACGGAGCATACGCTGGGAATTTCGATACATGGTTTATACGGGAATGCAGAACGCAGATGGCGAGACTTGAATCTAGAGTGAAGCGTACGTTGGTTGACTATGATGACACTGCCTTCTGTGTGGAGTTGGCGAAATTTCACACTCTATGGGTACGGCGAAACGGAAAGACAGCATGGTCTGGTAATTGCCGGTGTTGTGCAATACCGGTGGTGAAGGAAAGGGAGGGGTGACGCGATGGCAGGTGAGGGAAAAAGAAAGAGTGTGCTTGACAAACGCACCCAGACATACATAGATTACTTCGTCAGACTGTTGGAGGGGAAGTTCACCGGGAACGTTTCATTCAACTGCTATCGGGGTGGGATCAGTAAGACATATAAGACGTTTGAACCAATAGTCGTGGTCAAAGAAGAGATTGTGCTGAACAGAAAGGATTAAAAAGCTCCAGGACACACAGACAAAACTGAGCGACTAACAGCCGAATAGTTTCACTCGGACACTAAGGTCAACCCTTACGCCGATTCGCCCTAACGGGTGGGTCGGCTTTTTTTGTTGAAAATTCGAAACGGGATAGACTCATGAACTACGGACTGAACATCAAAACTCTGCAGGCCAGCCTGCCGGTACGCTACGAGATGTTTGAGGGTCGTCGGCACGCCGTGGTCCCGGTCGTGATTCTGGTGGAAGGGGTACATCACGGTGCGAGCGGGTGTTACTACTATCCGGCCAGCGAGTTGGCCGATATCCCCGAATCCTGGAACGGCATCCCAATCCCGGTTTTTCATCCGGAAGAATATGGAATGGCAATCCCGGCGAATCGACCAAATGTGATCCAGGAAAGATCGGTGGGCAGGTTGTTTAATGTCTGGTTTGACGCTCATGGCTCAAAACTTCGGGGAGAAGTGTGGATTGATGAGGAGAAGGCGGAAAAGATTGATCCGGCAGTTCTGCCCATCATTCTTAACGGAGACCCCCTGGAGGTGTCGAGTGGGCTTTGGTTCGACACAGATGGAGTGCCGGGAATGTGGCATGGTGAAGAATATCAGGCAACGGTCAGCAACTTCAGACCGGACCACTTAGCACTTTTGCCAGGCATGGAGGGAGCTTGCAGCTGGACGGACGGATGTGGAATCAGATCGAATCAAACTCAAAATGGAGGTGACATGAATGTGATATTCAATATCAGATCTACGGCCAGGACACCATCGTTTGACGGTACCGAATCGGTGTCATGGGCAGGTGTAAAAAAGGGTTTTGCCGATTACCGGGACGCCTATTACAGAGCGAAGGGAAACAGACCAGAGGACGTTCCGTCCCGGGTGCAGGATGCGCCAGCGGCGATGAAAACCTGGATCGCCAGCAAGACCTTATTGGGTGAGGGCGGAGCAGATAACGAGCGCGACCTGCTCATGTTTCCCGTGGTGAATCCCGGGACCGGAAAGCTGAACGAGGGTGCCCTGAGAGCCGTGATCAGCGGCAGAGGCAGTCAGGCCGATATCCCGGACACGGCCAAAAAGTCGGCGCAGGATAAGGCGCGCAATATGCTCAATCAGCATTTCGATGCCGGACTGGAGACACAGGAATCGGTCGGTTTGAAGAAGAAGTTGGTTGCTGCGTTGCGAAATGTGGGTGCGGCGCTTGGCTTGTCGGTTCTCGACATGAGCCACGAAGACATCAGGGTAAAATTGCAACGCGTCTTGGATGCTCTGGACAATCCGGGCTGGCGCCACTGGGTGCGGGAGGTGTTTGATGACAGTGTGGTCTATGTGGCGGAGGGAACCAACCCGAGCGAAGTGGGGGTGTCACAGGGGGTGGTCAAGATGTACCGGCGCGGCTACACGCTGAACGAGGAGACCGGAGAGGTGAACCTTAAAGACGATGCGAAGGAGGTGAGAGAAGAGACAAACTATGTACCGGTGGGACCCACCGGGAATCTTGTAAACCCGAAACGAGTGGAGGACAAAACGATGGACCCGAAAAAGGACCGCATCAACGCTCTCATCGCGTGTGAGCAGACCCGGTTCACCGCGGATGACGCGAAGTGGCTGGAGTCGTTGTCGGAAGAACAGCTCGACAAGCTGGGTATCAACGAGTCCGAGCCAGCCAAGAAACCGGACGAACCGGGAGGCAAAGAAACACCTCTGAACAAACCCGCCGCCCCGGACACGCCGCCCGCAACCGAAAAGCCCAAAGTCGACAACGAGCCGGCGGGCAACAAAAAGCCGGTAGGCGTCAAGGAGTACATCGCCGCGGCACCCCCGGAGATCCAGGAGACCCTGTCGAGGGCCGTGGCACGCGACGAGGCGGTCAAGGACGCACTGGTGAAGGCGGTGATCGCCAATGCGCGGAACCAGTTCACCGAGGAGCAGTTGCGGGCCAAGACCATCGGTGAGCTCGAGCAGATCACAGCCCTGGCCGCGGTAGAGGTGGACTTCTCCGGACAGACCGGAGGTCCGGCTGCCCGCGAAGACAAGGTTCCGGCCATGCCGCCCTCCTATGAGCCGGCGAAGGCATAGCGGTCCGGCATGTGGGGAGGGTTGATAAGTAGCAGATAAACCTGTTGGGATAAGGAGGTTGACGTGGCATTCAAAACGATAGCGATCGTGGGAACTCCCCAGATCAAGGAATACACCGCAAACGCCGCAGCCACTCCGGGGCATCTCTGCGAGCTGATGAGCACCGGGAAGGTTCGGGCACACGCCACGGCTGGCGGCAGTTGCCAGAAGCGATTCTTCCTGGAGAACAAGCTGGCCGGTGGAGAAATCGACACTGCCTATGTGGCCGATGAGCAGTGCCAGACCGGAGTTTTCAAGCCGGGTGATGAGGTGTACGGCCTGCTGGCAGACGGCGAAAACGCCGCGATCGGCAGCAAGCTGGAGAGCGCCGGCGACGGCACGCTCCGGGTAGTGCATGTCGATGCGTCCGTGGACGAAATCGCGGTGAATTCGATCGTCGGTGAGGCGCTCGAGGCCGTGAACATGACGGGCAGGATCCGGTTCGAGGTCTGGTAGTCTGCCCGGGCACAGGCAAAGCACAGTTTTAGAAGGATTAACTTCAAACGAAAGGAAAGGGCAATGAAAAAAGGACTGTCGGATGCCCAGGTGGACGCGATCATCAATGGGCGAGCATTTGGCGGTGTGGCTGCCCACCTGATGGCCAACGGGTTCAACGTGAACTCGCTGAGAAACAACGCCACCACCCTGCGGCATGAGGAATGGCAGTACTACGACAAGGCGGTCGTAGACATAGCCCGGCCCACCCTGGTCGGTGTCAACGATCTGCGTAGTCGTGGACTGGTATTCCCGTTAGACGGCATGGCGAACCCCGTGCTGGCATGGGAGACCATGAGCGACGAGGAAGATGCCCAGATGGCGATGAAGCCGGAGGTGGAGGGCAGGAAGGATCAGCCCGAGTTCGTCATGAAGTACCTCCCCATGGCCATCACGTTCAAGGACTTCGAGATCGACATCAGGAGCTTGAACGCGAGCCGGAAGGCGGGAACGCCTCTGGACGCCACCCAGGCCCAGACCGCGAGTTTCAAGGTGGCCGACAAGATCGAGACGGTGCTGTTCAACGGCGCCAGCTCTTACACCTTCGGATCGGGGACGATCTGGGGCTATACCGATTTCGAGCACCGGAACACGATCAGCCTGGGCACTGACTGGGATGAGTCGGCTGCGACCGGAGCAATCATCGTCGGCAAAGTGCTGGAGATGATCCAGGCCAGCATCGACGACAACCATCCCGGACCGTGGGGACTCTACGTTCCATCCGGCTATGCCGGCAAGATGGGCGACGACTACAAGACCTACGGCACCACGTCGATCGGACAGAGAATCGCCGAGATCGATGGTATCGAGTTCGTCAAGGTCGCGCCCAAGCTCACCGCCGACAACGTGGTTCTGGTCGAGCTGTCCAGCCGGACGGTAGAGATGGTCATCGGCATGGACATCACCAATGTGCCGTGGGAAAGCCCGGGTGGCTTCACCCTGCATCACAAGGTGATGGCCATAATGGTGCCGCGCCTCAAGGCCGACCAGGATGGTCGGTGCGGAATCGTTCACGCATCATAACGCAAAACCCCTAACCGGGGACTGGTAACCAAACCAGATTCCCCTGTGGAGGACAGATGTCTGTGCTATTCAGAATGCGACAGAATGTGGGCAAGCACATCATGAGTCATGGCGGACAGAAGAAGGTGCTGCGTCCCGGCGATACGATCCGGTGCGAGAAGTACGAGCTGGGCAATGCTCTGGACAAGTTCGAGCAGCTTGAGCCGGATCCGCCCGCACCGGCTCCGAAAGTGGGGTTGAGGGCGGTGCATATCGGCTTCGGAAAGTACAATGTGATCAGCGATGCCACCGGAAAGCCCATAAACGACGAGCCACTAACCAAAGAAGAGGCTCGGGCCATGGAGCGACGGGGTGTGGCGGAGGCGAAACCCGACACAGAAACGGGCGGTGGGACCACCGGACCCAACGCCGACGATCCCGGCGGAGACTCCAAGACCGGTGATGAGACGGAGGACGGCAAACAGACCAATGGGAAGCCAAAGTAAGTTCTGGCGCGCACCGCAACTATGGCCCGGTGCCACTCGGTAGCTGGTGAAAGGGCCCAAGTAATGGCGTGGCTGGGTAGCCGAAAGATTCAGGCCATGATTCGCGGCGGATACTATAACAGATGGAAAACGATATGAGCGACAAGATCATATTGGTGACCGGTGCATCCCGATCGGGCATCTCTTTTGTGGCCAGTATCATTGAGGTCTGTGGGGCATCGGGCGGCAGAACGGCACGTTCGATGCGACCAGATCATCGGGGTTCTATGGAAAACATAGATATCCGTGAATCCATGATAAAACCGTTTCTGCGAGGCATACGAGCAGATCCCAACGCCCAACATCCTCCCGACATCAAAAAGTGTGGGGATGTTGCTGAAAAGATCAAAGGGTGGTGGTCATCTAAGGTGCATTCAATATTGGATGATCGTAGCGATGACTCAAGTTTCTTTGTTGCTGGGTCGCAAATATGCTTGATGTGGCCCATATGGGCAGCGGCATTTCCCGATGCCCGCTGGGTGTTGGTGCGACGCAGCGATGAGGGCATTATCAATTCATGCATGATGACCGGTTTCATGGACGCCCACAAAACGGCAGATGGGTGGCGTGAATGGTTAAGCGAGTATAAGAGCAGGTTTGAAGAGATGGTCGATCAGGGAATTAATCTGTGGCAAATATGGCCGTATCGGGTCATTCGGGGAGACCTGCGTGGAGCCAAAGACATGATTGAGCATGTCGGTCTGAGGTGGGATCCGGCTGCGGTCAGAAATCTAATCGCGCCCACCCTGTGGAAGGGGGGAGTGTTTGAGGTAAGAGCATAGGAGGTGATATGGCGAAGAGAGTCACCGAAGCAGCGGTTAAGGAGATAATTGGCACCGATTTGACCGCAGAACAAATCGCTCCGTTTCTGAAATCGGCCAACGTATTAATCGCCGCGACCCTTTCTGATGAGGATTACGGCACAGATTTGTTACGAGAAATTGAGCTTTGGCTATCAGCCCATTTCGTAGCCATTCAAGATCCGCAGGTGGCAAAAGAGAAACTCGGTGGTGCCGAGGTGACCTATGATGGAAAGACGGATTTGGGTCTAAATGGCACCCGTTACGGCCAGCAGGTTATGCTGTTGGATCATCATGGTAAGCTGGCGGAGATCTCAAGAGCCAAGGGACCTGCAGAATTGAAGGTGCTGGGATGAGCCCGCATCGGAGTAACTTTTTAAATGAGGCGATGAACCAAGTTGCGGTTTATTGGGGAAATCCACAAAGCGACGGAAGCGGGGGTCGGTCGTTTGGTGAAAGCCCCGTGGAAATCGATTGTCGATGGGAACAGCGGTCAGAGCTATATGTGGATTCGTCCGGACAGGAGAAGCGATCACAGGCGGGCGTTTATGTAAACCAGGATTTGGATTGTGGTGGTTATCTGTATCTGGGCGAGCTGGACGATCTTTCCGTGGCGGAACAGTCGGATCCGCTGATTGTAGCCGAGGCATATGAAATTAGGGGGTTTGAGAAAACTCCCAGTTTTAGGGCGGACATTGTGATCAGAAAGGCGCTGCTATGAAGCGGTTTGAAGTGACAGGGATCAATGATGTGGTTCGAAACCTCAACCGGGAGATCCGGAACATTGAGAATCGGACCAGAGCGGGAATGCGTGAGGCGGCACTTGTTGTGAGAAAGCGTTCGCAAGAATTGACACCAGTTGATAAGGAGAACCTGAAGGCATCTGCCTACACTACTGCTTACAACACACTTTGGGGACCAGCAGCAGAGATCGGATATACCGCCTCTTATGCAATATTCGTGCATGAAATCCCCCCCCCGTTTATGACTGGTGTTTTTCAGAGGTCGGCCCGACACCATCCGCCAGGACAATGGAAGTTTTTGGGGACGGCTTTAATTGAAAAGAGAATGGCAATTTTAGACATCATCCGCAGGAGGGCAGCCGTTCCAGCGGGATAGCTGTGCGGAGCCATGGAGGTAGGCGTATGAATCCGCCAAGCGTTGACATTAAAGACATGTTGGATGCTGATTCCAATCTTTCTTTAACTTTTGCGGAAAATCTTTTCGTGAGCGAGATGCCAACCGCTCCGGATCTGTGTGTGGCTATTTATGATGCTTCGGGAGACGATTTGGCGCCCAATTTCGTTTATGAACGTCCCCACGTACAGATAAGGGTGAGGGGTGCGAAAGGACAATATTCGGAGGCACACCTGCTCGCTCAGACGATACGGGATACGTTGAACGGGACCACTAATTACGAAATTAACTCGGCCCGTTATATCGGCATCTGGTCTATGGGAGACATTCTCTTTTTAGGATATGACGATAATCATCGTCCCTTATTGACGATGAATTTTCGATTGCACAGGACAAACGCATAGTTGTGAGATGCGGTGCAGAAAAAAGAAATATGACAAGCTGGGCGCAACCATTGCACTGTCAAGCGTCGATGGAAACAGAACTTAAACCAAAGGAGGTAGCATTATGAGTGATGCCATAGCAGGAGTAGGCGCGCAGTTTAAGCGAGAGTCGGATTCAGAGTCCGGGGTGTTCTCCGCCATAGCCGAGGTGAGCAATATAGGTGGACCAGAGTTGGCGCGGGACACGATTGATGTCACGAGCCTTGACTCAACCGGAGGGTATCGCGAGTTTATCGGTGGTTTCAGGGATGGAGGCGAGGTATCTTTGTCCATGAATTTCACCATCGACACCTATAACCAGATGAAGACGGATTATGAATCGGATGACACGCACAACTACCAGGTGGTGTTGCCAGATACCGGAGCCACCACGCTCGAATTCGCGGCATTTGTGACCAGGTTGGGATTGTCCGTGCCGACGGATAACAAGATCAGCGCAGACGTTACCATAAAGATCACTGGCCAAGTGACTTTGACCACATAACACAGGGGTGATCTTTACGGTTGCTGTCAGATGAACCTAACCGTGTAACAGTGAGGTAAGGTACCATGAAGATCTTAACCAAAGATCAAATTCTTAATGCACAAGACATTGAGATGCAGGAGGTGGACGTGCCGGAGTGGGGTGGACCGGTGCGGTTGAAGACCGCCACGGCGCGAGACAGGGACAACTTAGACAGGATTCTATTTCCGAAGCCGGGAGTGAGGAACCTGGATCATTTCAGAGCAAGGGTGGTGGCGATGTGCGTGGTGGATGAGGCGGGCAACAAGATTTTTACCGACGAGGATGTGCCACTGCTTAGCGAAAAATCGGCAACGGCAATCGACCGCCTCTTTCCGACAGCACAGAGGCTTTCGGGATTCTCGACAGCAGAGGTGGGGGAGATAGCAAAAAACTTGTTGACCAGCCCAGGCGAAGATTCGCATTCAGATTAGCGCTTGAGCTGGGGTGTCCACATCCGGACTTTTTGCTGGATCAACTCAATGCCCGTCAGATAGCTGAATGGGAAGCGTTCTTCTCCCTGGAGCCCTGGGGAAATGAAGTTGAATGGTACAGGGTCGCCATGATAGCGACTACGATTGCAAATGTGTTCAGGGGCAAAAAAGGCAGGTCGTTTAAAATAGAGGACTTCATGCCCAAACACATGGTGGCCAAGCCGAAACAGTCCATGGAGGAAATGAAGGCTGTGGTGATGGGTATTTATGGATGGGCTAAGAGGAAAAAGCTGACTAAAAAGGAGAAATAAGGTTGGCTAATATCGGTACGCTTACAGCTCATATCGGAGCGGATACGAGGGGACTGCAGACCGGACTGTCCCGGGCAGAGGCTCAACTGAACGGATTTTCCCGCAGCACAACCGCCATGCTGGGGCGGGTTGGGGCAGCTTTTGCCAGCGCTTTTGCCGCCAGTAAAATAGCGGGAGTGGTCAAGAATGTGACCATGGTGGCGGCGCGGGTCGAAGAGCTGGGGGTGGTGCTGGAAAATACTGGTCGAGCTTCCAATTACTCCGCTCAATATCTGGCGCAAGAGGAGCAGAAAATCGAGGCGCTGGGTATTACAACCGAGGCTTCCAGGACACTGTTGATCCGGCTCATGCAGTCGCAGCTCGATGTAGCTGACGCTGCCAAAATAGTGAGAGCTGCACAGGATCTTGCCGTCATCGCGCAGATGGATTCTTCCCAGGCAACAGAAACTCTGACCTATGCCATAGCGGCACAACAGCCGATTCTCCTCAAACAGTTCGGGATTGTCACCGACCTGACAGAAATCTACGGATCCTATGCAAAAACCATCGGGAAATCAGCACAGGATCTGACCGATGTGGAAAAACGGCAAGCCACTATGAACGTGGTGATGGAACAAGCCGCCCGGGTGGCGGGGACATACGAGGCGGCCATGGAGACCGCAGGGAAACAGTATCGATCGCTCAATAGATATACCCAGGAGGCAGCGGTGGCGGTGGGGAATCATTTTCTACCAGCATTGTCGCTGGCGGTCCATGCGACAGAAAATTTCATGAAAGCGGTTACAGCGCTGGCATCTCCACTCCAGACATCGATTGCTTCTATCATGAAACAGCGAGGGGTGTTTGATGAGTCTGAAGGAAGCATTAATGCGGTGATTGCCCGATACGAGGAATTGAAAAACGAAACCGCCAGAACTGCGGACGAACAGAACGAATACAATCGCATCATGAAAAAGATTCTGAGCATCATGCCCAGCGTTATCGTTGAGTATGATCGTTATGGGAACATGCTGAGGCTCAACGAGGAATCGCTCAGAAAAAATCTGTCGGCCGAAAGGGCGCTATTACAAATAGAAACAGATAAAAAGATCGCGGAGATTACCGCAAAAGTTGAGGACTTGAATGTTGGGCTTGAGAAGCAGACCAAATATTACGAGAAGATACAGGGTACATCGGAAGTGTTTGAGCCCTACTATGGCTTCACCATGCTCTATTCGGATAAGCTCAAGGAGCTGACCGGACAGCAGGCAGTTTTCCTTCCCATATTGGAACTATCGGGTAGGTTCTTTGAAATTTATGGCGACAGAGTAGAGATGGCTCGTCAGCGAGTTGAGGGACTGAAGAAAGAACAGGGGAAATTACAAGAATACTTGGATCAGCTTAAGGGGGTTCCCCCGCCAATGATGCACGGCCCAACAATGGAAGAGCTTAAAGGCCCCCCTCCGCCTCCCATTGACACACAAAAACTCTTGGATGCCCAGGTCAATTTGTTGGACAATCTGCTGAATCAGACCGGCAAAAGCCGGGATGAGTTGCTGGCGGTTTGGGATCAGTATGAGATGGCGAGGCTCAAGCAACTTGAAGCGGAAGCCGCTGGTTTATTGAAGCTAGGGGTATCGGCTGATCTAGTCAAAGACTCGCTCGCTGTCGAAGTGCAGAAACTTGAGCAAAAGAAGATTGAGAAACTCACGGTGCAATATGAGGCCATTCCGGGTCCGCCACCGGTGTCTCTTGAGGAATGGTGGAACCTGGACAAGACGCAACAGGATCTCCAGCGGGCGCTGGATGAGATGCAGACGAGGACAGAGAACTACTACACCTGGCTGAAAGAAACCGGGCGGATCTCGACCGAGGATTACATAGCTCGTCTCCAAGAGAAACTGGCTGGCGAGCAGGAATTCTCCGATGCCTGGATGCAGATTTATCAGCAGATTTCCTCAATTGAGGCAGCGGAGGCGGAGGCTGCGAAACAGCGGTGGATAGAGAACCATGAGATTAAGATCGGAATCTACAAAAGCATAGGAGAGGCTGCCGCCAACACGTTCAGCAACATGGCGGCCAACGGGCAGAACCTTTTCGACGCCCTGGAGAATGCGGCCGAGGCCTTCAAAAATGCCGTCATCAGCGTCTTGGCTCAGTGGTTGGCAAAGGCAATCGCTACCGGTCTGATCGATCTTGCCCGGCACACCGCCATAGAGAAGGCCAAAACGGCGGTCACGGCACAAGAGGCGGCGAAAAGAGCGGCTATAGAGAGTGCTTCAGGTATCCCGGGGATCGGGATTTTTGGTCTGTTCTTTAAGGGAGGAGGATTGGTGGGGATGCAAGGCGGAGGACTGCTTCATGGTGGAACACCCGGGCGCGATAGCGTACCGATCATAGGTGAGCCGGGTGAATATATGTTAGACGTACCGACCGTCAAGGCGGTAGGCATCCCGGCCCTTGAATATATGAGAAAAGAACACCGGATCCCGAGCAGGGAACAGACCATAATCAATGTAAATATGGGTGGCTTCTCGTTCGGACAGATGAGTCGAGCGGAAAGATTAACCTTGCCCCTTGACTTTGAGGATGCGGTAAAAAGAGCACTTGAAAACTTAGTCAGAACAGGAAAATTGGAGATATAATGGCTCTTGGATGTGAGGTAAGTTATAGCGCGATTCACTTCGGCACGGTGTATGTCGGGGACTATGACGACCAGTTGTTTAAGATCACCAATACGGGTGAATCGGGGGATGGAAACCTGACCGGGACGGTGTCGGTTCCCGGCCCAGACTTTTCAATCCAGGGAACAGCGACCTACGACCTGGGCCCCAGCGAGGAGCAGTGGTTCACCATCAGGTTCGCTCCGCAAAGCAGTGGCTTCAAAGACGAAACGGTTGAGACCGGTGATGCTCTTTGCGCCGATCTGGATGTTGACGGCACTGGCAATGACACGCCGGTATGTTCGCTGCTCAACACCAGTCTGGACTTTGGAGAGTTAGAGCCAGAGGACTATTCTGATCTCACCATTCGAATCACCAACAACGGTGGCGGCACATTGAGTGGCTCGGTCAGCATGGCCTCGGGGGAAAACTATTTCAGCCTCTTAGAGAGCGACCTTTCATATTCTCTGACCCATGGACAATATGCCGAGTTTACTGTCAGGTTCGAGCCGGACGGTCCCGGTATCTTTACCGGAAGCGTGGAGACCGGCAATGCAACCTGTGCGGACATATCCCTGTCGGGCATGTGCGACTATGCACAAAGCACACCATATTTGCTATATGCGGGAGAAAGCTCTTCTGCTGGTGATGATGTAACCGTTTATCTGGACCTTGCCCTGGTCGTGCCCTTTCCAGTTGACCATGAGGTGCCAGCGACTGTCAGCAGGACAGAGGATAAGAAACTAAAGGTTTATAAGCATGAGCTCGGAGGAGATAGGAAGCGCACCTGGGTCGTGACGGCCTGGCTGAAGATTGTAGACAGCCCCGGTTATCGATGGATGGATCTGGAGAATTTTTATTGTGATCATATTGAAGGACCTCTAAAACAGTTTACTTTCTGTGATAATTTTAATCAGACCTATACGGTTAGAATGGTCGGATTCGGGCCACCGGAATTCCACACTCGCAACCTAGTCAAGATCCGCATGGTGATGGAGGAAGATTATGAGTAAGATTCTCGCTTCTGGGATAATTGCTTTGCTGGCTGGCAGTGTCAGCACGGTCAAACTGGTTCGGATAATCCCCAATGACGGAGACTCATTGCCCGAGCTATGTTTTGCCACCAAGAACATAACGGTCACCGCCTGGGATGGTGGAAGTGATAGGGTGTTCGTCGGCAAAATAATCTCTGAGGGTGGACTGGGTACATTTGAGCAATCGATAGACATATCCGAAGGGGGCAACATAGCCACGGTTGGTACTATGAAGGTGGTCCTGTCCAACCCACAGTACACTCAGGTCGACGATCAGGACGTCAGATTTGATGAATATATTGCCACCTACACGTTAGAGGGGAGAAAGGTGGAAATCTGGTTGGCACTGACGAGCGACGATACTGTTGATTATGATGACCTCATCCTCGTTCACACATTCGTGGTGTCCGATTACTCGTACGACTACTCCGAGTTCACGCTGTCGCTTGAGTCTCTCAGCGTAACGCGGCACAAACTGATACCCGAAGAGATTCTCTCGCAGAAGGACCATCCCAACATACCCGCGAGCAACATCGGTAAAGTGGCTCCATTGCTCTACGGAGAATTGAGTCACGCCACATGGGGCCAGAGCATTTCTTCGTATGTGCCATGCATCTGTGTGGATCAAAATTGTGGCAGATATCTGGTGAGCCAGAACAAACTGTTTCCGTATATGGACCTCTACCCTGTCTGTATTTACTATGCTGATGCCGACAGGTATGGCACGTTAATGAAAGTGCTTTCCGCAAACCACCCGCCAGAGGATGTCGTATTTGGCAGACCAACCACATTCACGCTTAAAAAAATAGAAGATGTTTCAGGAGAAAACGAGAGTCCTATTTATGCCTACATAGTCTCTCGATGCAACGCAAAGGGGTCTCAATGTGATCCGGTCGATAAGGATCTTGGCCACTTGTTTGATAATAAATCGACCACCTACATCACCATCGGCGCAGGAGAAAAGGTCTATGTTCGCTGTCCATTTCCAGCCAACCCCGGCAAATTGTTACACGAAACGCTCTATCAGCAAGTAGTGCTGGGTTTCCATGTCAGCTTTTACGGTGTGTTCTCGGGTGCCGGGACGGTCAAATACTATAATCCACGATGGGATAACGGAGTTGGTGGATTCTCCACGGGCGAGGCTATCTCGGGCACGAATGGATTCACGTATGATTTCGGAGCAGATAAGTCGGCGCACGGATCGGCTGATGATCAGTCAGATCAGTATGATCCCTGGACAATTGACGAGATACTTGATCTGGAGTTTGGCGTTGAGATGACATCGGGATCCGAGATATTCAGGTACATGCATCTGGCTATTAACCGCGTCCTTGTGGCAACCGAACAACCAATTTCTGAGTGGATCGTAGTGGCCAGACGACCAGGTTCGAAAAAACCTCGCATGTGGCGGCAACGGGAGATAGAACCCTTTAACTCGCTTGAATCCCATGACATGATTTACGTCAACAGCATGGGCGCTACTTTTCCCGATTGGATTGAGGATTCAGGGAGAAGCCAAACCACGTGGCATGAGGACGACGATGCGATCGGGAGAGGCGGCGGATCAGTCTACATCATAGAGGCAATATATCGTGACGAGCTTGGTTTGACATCCGCAGAGATAGATATGGATGCCTTTGATGCGCTGGGGGAGGTGGATGAATCTAACCGGCGGCGGTATGATTATCTGGGCAATATCATTAACACGCAGAAAGACAGCAGGCAGATCATAGGACAAATCTGCCAGCAACTTCGAATAGTGCAAACGCTTGATCAGTTCGGCAGGGAAAGCGTGAAGCTTTTTGGCTATGATCCGACCCTAGACTCGGCCCGCATAATCGACACAATAGATCGCACCACCATGATTGAGGGCACGGCCAAGGTCGATCTCTCGCCGCTTGACGAAGTTTACAATTCATTTGAGGTGGCATACATGAGGCTCTGGCACAACGGGGCGTTCGCCTACACTTATTACCTCAACCGCAACGGTGACAACCTGTATGACGCCGACAGACCAGTAGGTATTGAGTCAGACGATCCGGTCAGCTATCCGATTCTGTGTCAGACGAGCTACATAAAGTATGGCTTTGAGCGGAAGCTCTATTTTGAGGCGAGTTGGATTGACAGAGGCAACCCGGGTTTATCCGAGACTACCGCGGAGAATCTGATCAAGTGGCTTTGCGAGTGGTTTTGCTTCCGCAAGTATATTTTCACTTGGGAGTCCGGTCTGGATCACCTTGAGCTTGAGATAGGTGATTTAGTGAAGATTGACCATGACCTGCTTCCGCCAGACCTAAGAGGCGTGGCAGCCTTCATGGTGACAGGGATAAAGTACGATGTTGGAAGCGACAAAACTAAATACACCTGTTGGCAGATCCCCGACTTCCTACAATGACAGCCGAGGGTGGGTCTCCCAAAAAAGAACTTGACAAACATGGGGGTGGGGCTATATCATCCTATGGTTAATAGAATTGAGTGGTCACGCCCAGGACAAAAGGAAAATGATAGGTCGTTACGATGAACTTTAGGCGCGGTTTTTTCCTCTTGACAGATAATCACATCCACATATCTTAAGAATGAAGAGTGGGTTGGGCTAAACCCTAAATCATAAACGTCACCAACCAATTTAAGAACATGTTCGTCTTGTATTTTGGAGAACTGAATTAAGGAAACTATAACTATCTGACGATATAAGGATAGGATAGTTGCGTGTACCAGAATTTGACAGTAAGAACAGATGTAAGCTAAAGGGTTATGATGGCAACACCTATCACATGACCCTGAAAACATGGGAACACATAATCAACCGTCCTGAACGCGATGTAATCAAGTTCAATTTTGATATAGAATGAGAACCTTGGATATCGTGACACAATTTTGCCCATCTAGGGTTGGGTCAAAGACGGGGACTTTGATTATGCGGGGGCTGATAGGATAGACAGAATTTACAACCGTGTAAGAGATTGAATCCCATGTTGCCGTGGAATCCAAATCGATTAAACATTTGAGTCCCTGAACCGTTGGTCCTTTCATGCTGCCAGCCTCTATGTAAAGCTGATCGCCTGGACTTATAATAAAGGGTTCGCTCTCTTCACATATCCACCGTCGATAAGAATCTGCGCCCGTGTATATCATATCACTACCTATCTGACCAAAACAGACTGCGTAATAATAACACGCCTTGGGTAATTCAACAGAACTCCTTAATTTTAAGACCATCTGATCTCCGACTTTACTTGACGCTTCATAGCCAGTGATATTGGGATCGTAAGGTTCGGTCATATCCCATAAACTATCTTGATCTGCATCATCCCATCTGTCTGGAAAAGAAAAGGGCTTCAAACCATCAGTTCCACAAAGGATAGATACATCCACTGTATCTTCTGACGAATCGCCGATTATGTATATTTCTGCCTTATATTGTCCCAATGTTTTTATTGAGTCACGATATGCTGTAACTGTAATCGTAGCATCGTTGGTGCCACTGGTCGGAGAAACAGCAAACCAATCATCCTCTGACTTGGAGATGGTCCAGTTTAAAGGTTCTTCTCCCATATTTTCAATTTCAAAAGAAACAACACTTCTTCCTGCCTCGAAATTTACTTTGTCGGTAGAAACAGAGAGCGTCGCCTTTGCAAACAGGGTTTTGTGTGAACAATGGCCCGTGCAGACGATGCGAATATTTCCGTTTACTGTAGCATCGGCCTTTCCACTGCACCATCTTTCCGGATTGGTTTGATAACACTCGAACGTTACTTCTACCCTGTCACTATCTCTAAATGCCTTGTTATCTCCATCTATCAGGTTAGGTAAGATGACGGTATCTCCTTTTTTCACATATTGATTGAGTTGTTTAAAAATACTTATTTCACCTCGTGTGTGTCTATATTTAGTAATTTGGGCATTCGGATAGTCCGATTCATTCGTAAACCTTACCAGCGGTTCTTCTATATTCGATGATGGGGATTTTGTCGTTTTTGAACACACAGACACCGAGAAACACACCAAGGGCAAGAGTATCAATTTAAGTATTCTCATCCCAGATTTTCCTTCACTCAAACCTTTTCCATGCCCAGACCACCTGGCCAAGGATCAAGCCATCCTTCTGGGCGGTTATGAGCGGAGCGTGTTCTTCCTCCCAGCGTGGATTAATCGCCTTGAAATGGAATCTGTCCTCCACCACCAGGAGCTGCTTGACTGTCACCTGGAAATCACCGGTATGACACGCCACTATCTTTTTGTTGAGTCTTTTGGAGTCCTTCCTGGTGACGTCGACCGCCACCATATCCCCGTTGTCCAGAACAGGGGTCATGGAATCCCCCTGCACAAATATGCAGTATGGCTTGCCCACGTTCCGCAGGGTGCGACGGTGAATGAGACATGTCCCCTGGACATCGGATTCGGTGATCTCGAGACCGGTGCCGAGAGAAACGGGATCTGACAGCAAAGGAACCGGGACGAAATTCTCGACATCCTCTCCATAGAGAGGTCGCTGGGAGACCACGAGTTTGTGTTCTATCACAGGTGTGGACTTACGCTGACAACCGAAAAATTCCACGATATCGATATCTAACCCCTTTGCCAGAGCAAAGAGCGTGTCCAGGTTTGGCTTATACTTTCCCGCCAATATCTTCGAGAGATGCGATTCCGCAATGCCTGTTAATTTGGATGTCTTGTAAGCGGAGTATCCCTTTGACTCAATTACCCGTTTTATTTCTTTTCCTATATCCACTATAAAAAGAAAACATCCCCAAATTAAATGTCAAGTATAATTATCATGTATGTAAGGTATGTCCAGTAAATTACTTTAGGGTGCAAAATTTTACTTGACAAGTTGTCAAGTAGTATTATATTGCCACCGACAAAAGAAAGGAGTGATATCCGAATGACAAATAATCTGAAAAGAATCTTGGATGAACGAGGCATGACATATATGGATTTAACCTTGAAGACTGGGCTTGATCCCGCGCACATTAGCAAAATCGTCAAGGACAACAAGGGGGTCCATGTCGAAACCGCACTGAAGATAGCAAAGGCCCTCGATATGAAGGTTGAAGAAATTTTCGTGCCAGAATCGGAGAAAGTACAGCAACAATGAGATCTAAGATACAAAAAATAAGACATTGGCGAGAGCAAATTTTCGCCGACAAACTCACCCGTCAAGGGAAAAGGTTTATTTATCAGCCAGCTTCTTTCAATGTTGAGGGCATCCAATATCGCCCAGATTTCTATGTCCCCTCCGATCGGATTTTTTATGAAGTAGTAGGAACAAGGCAGGCCTTTAATCAAAACAGGCAAAAGATTGACTTGGTGCGGAAAACGTATCCGTTTATCAGAATATTGGTCGTGAATCCAGATGGAACAAGCTATCGCGATGGTGCGATCAAAAAGAAGATTCAACCAGCACATCCTGGCCTTATAGCGTTTAAGCGCAAATCCAGTAAGCACCCAGTTCTTCCGTCCGGTAAGGTGTTGGGGACTATAGTGTTTATCAAAAAACTTATTATGGAAAACGACATTGAACTCCGGTTGGTTGCAAACGACATGAGACTGTCCGCGGGGACAGTTCACAAATTGTTGTACAAAGAGCTTGATAGACAGCCCACACGAAGGACAGTTGAAAGATTGTTTGAGTATGAGAAAAAACTCAGGAAACGACACCCCGAGGACTGTCATCAAGAAGTGATACAGAAGTGACACTATGGATGATCGCCTAAAGCAATACGTCACATCTAACCGCCTCTGTCCCCGGAGTGGTCCTATGGCATTAGGATACTGCCCCAAGCAGAAAAAGGGTTGCTTCAGTCCAAACGGGCTCAGATCATGTCCCGTTTCCGGATTTCCACTGATTTGCATAAAAGACCTCTCTGATAGCCTTATAAATCGACTGGAGCTTGCTGGAGCGACGAAAAGTGGCCAGGCACAGGATCGGGTTAAGAAAAAGATCGTCGATCCACAGGCTTCTGATAGCTTGCACAAGTCGGTGACCAAGTCGGATCTTTCAGATTTTCGGGTGATCCCCCAGGACAATATACGGTGATGTCAAAAATTGTCAAGAAAAATGTAGCCGGCTCGATGCGGTTACACCGGCAAGTTGATGCCATGACACCGTCGCAAAGGGATGCGCTGGTAGAATTTGTGGAGACGGCAATTGGTTCGAGAGGAGGTGATTGTGCTGAGAAGGCTGATGAGATGCGCCAAGCATGTTTGGTGCAGGATGGGTCGGCGGTGTGATGGTGCGGAGATAAATGAGGACGTTCTTGCCGCATCGGTATTTGTTTTCCTGATGGTGGAGTTTGGGTTACAGTGGATCATCCTAATAGAATAGGGGGAGCGATGTCAGAGGTAATGGAAAGGTTAACCAAAAATGATAGAGAAGGCAAAAGGGCGATGCACCAGCGGCTTGAAAAGATGAAGAGGGTACCGGGACGGCCAGTCACCTTTTTATTGGATGAGGAGGAGATGGAGCGGATGAGGCGACGACACACATCGGGGCCTGTAGAAAAAGCTGAAGAGGGGAGATAGGGGTGCATAGCGCAAGAATTGAAAACTCCGATCGACTGCGAAGGGTTCTTAATGTTCTGTGCAGAGGACCGCATACTACGCTTGAAATCATGCGGGAGGCGCAGGTATGTGCTGTAAACTCGATTGTTGCAGAATTAAGGGCCAATGGGATACCGGTTCGGTGTGAGTGTAAGGGAAGGGGAAGGTTTTTGTATTCTCTGTCAGAGGGTCAATTGAACCTAAATCTGAGAGGAGGTGAAGCATGAGCATAGAGGCGAAACGAGGCTGTGGCTTCCGGAAGGTTGGAGGTCTGTATCTGGTCGGTGATGGGCTGGGTGTAACCTGCGATCGGCTACCCTATTCGGTCGGGGTGTGCCGGGTCTGTGGCGAGGGAATCAGGCCTGCCAGGGGTGTGCGGTGGTTGGATGGCAAGGAGTTTTTCGGTGGAAACTGCAAAGCTTTGATTCGAGACGTTGATTCTGGTCAACTGGAAGGATACCTTGGTTCTCCCTGCCACGAACTGCATTGTCCCATCTGCTATAGCGATGAGCTGAGCCTCGTCGGTCTGATGTGGGTTGGGGAGAAATTCTATCCCACCCCAGAGGTTTTTGAGCAAGAATCGGCCAGACTGGGGGTATCCAAGCGGATCTCGGCGGTGCCGAAGGAAATCGAGATCGGCAAGACGTGGATTCTGCTGGTGCATCCACGGGCCATGCGAAAGAAGGTTCACGCAAAGCAGGTGGACGGGATGGGGAGGGTGGAGACTACCGCCTACAGTCCGGGCATCTTCCACGCCTTCAAGGTGAGCCGGATCGAACGGATAGTGACTGACCTGACCGGGCAGGAGGAGATTGAAAAACTGAAGAAGCGCGGAATCACACCGGTCATAGTGCCAGCTGAGGATCCAGATCACAATCCGCAGGGAAAGAAAAAAACAGCCGAGGAACCAGAACTGGCTGTGGCATAAAAGAAGCTCCCCTCGGCCCTATCGTCGGGCCGAAGGGAGCTTGGAATCAGATGGTTATATCCTTGTTACGGAGGCGACAAAACAATGGTTGACATAAAAAGCGAAGCCGTTGAAACGGAACAAATTGAGGACGATTTTCTGGATGAGGTTTTGCAGGATGGCGAGGTGGGTGCGGAGATAATTCTGCAGCTCCCGGAAGAACCGGAAGGTGCAAGGCTCGTCCCTGCCGGTGAACCGATATTCCACCTTGAGATCAAGGAGTAATAAAATACTCAAAGGCACGAACCGTACGGTTCGGCTATAGGAGATGAAAGATGACGGGACAAGAAGATAAGACAGATAGTCTCACCCCCCAAACCAAAGAGAGCTCCCCCACCGATCCTCTGGCAAAGCTGGCCGAGATGGGCGGTGCGCAACACATCCTGAGCGTGGAGTCTGCCCGGGAGATACTGAAGGATACGAAGAGATTCATCGCTGAGGGATTGATTGCGGGTCAGGATTACGATCTGGTTCAGAAAAGAGGGGAGACAATAAAGCAACTCAAAAAGCCGGGTGCTGAAAAGCTGAGAATGAAATTTCGGCTCGGCGTCAGCTTTGAAGTACAGAACAGGATATTGGACTGGGACAAAAAGGTTTTCTATTACGAGGTCGTTGCCATAGCGGTGCATGTTCCATCCGGAGTTGAGATGGGGCGCTTCATAGCTGTTTGTCACAGCAGGGAGGACAAATATCGGTACAGATGGCTTTTTGAAAGTAACCTGCCACCCGGTACAGATAAAAACAGCTTGATGTCGGAAGAGCGGAAATCTAAGGCGGGTGGAAAATATTTGGTATACCGCATGGACAATCCGAATCCGGAGGATCAGATCAATACGTTCCTGCAGATGGCGGAGAAGCGCGCATTTGTGGGGGTGATCAGGATTGCCACCTGCACATCTGATCAGTTCGCTGATGAACCTGGCACGGGTAATGGTGATACGGCAGGGAAGGATGATGGAAAGGTGGGGCGCGGTCAGCGAAGAACTCCGGGAAAGTCCAAGCCTAAACCCCAGTCAAGTTCTCAAGTGACGGGATCTGTTCGGGAGGCGGTTTATAAACACTTCAAGGGAGATGAGGATGCGGTACAAGATTTCCTGCGGAAATCTTTGAAGGCAACCGGGACTGTTCCGTTCGACAAGCTTCCACCCAAAGAGCTGGAGAAAATCTCCCTGGCACTCAAGGCGGAGAAGAATGGCGGTGTTTCGGCGGGAGGAACTAATCTTCTTGATGCCGGCCTTAAGAATGTGATTCTGCTCAGCCTTAAATCACCAGCTCTCAGCGAGGCGGAAAAATCGGAAATCAGGGCGAAGCTGGATGAATATCATCCACACCTGGTCACCGACAAAGACACCATGACTCGGGCCGAAGCTGAGAGAACGGTTCGGTTTATCGGTTACAAAGAGGAGATTGCATCTACGCGAGAGAAACTAAAAGAATGCTTCGGGGATGATGAGGATGTGGGATTGATGTTCGCCGGAGAGGTACTGCAATTAAGAGACGTTCAACTGGACAAGCTGACCTCGGGGCAGCTCCTGAAACTGCGCGAGGCGACGGAGAATAAGTTGAAGGAAATATCCGGAGGGCTGGATTTTTAAGGAGATGGCGATTGTTGAAGAAAATGGAAAGACATGGTGGCAAACGAGAGGGGCGACAGGATCATGTCAGCAAGCCATTGCCGGCGTGGGTGGTGGAGCGGGTTGAGAGATGTCTTGAGACCTGGAGGCGGGAGCCACCATCCGCCTCCTTGTGGTGCGACGGATCCCTGGCGATGGCAATCCAAAACTACCGCCGGGGATAAAAATCGAAGGGAGAGTAGCGGCATGGAATCAGAAGAAATCAATGTTGGCGCAATTCTTGTGGAGAGGGATAAAGCTTTAAAGCTCATCGAGTCTTTCCGAGACGCAGTGAGTGCTGAGGTGTTTTACACAAAAGGATTGTCTGATGAAATTGACGAATTACACCGGCAACTAAGGGAAGGTCTATCACACACCACAATTTGCATGCACAAAACCGAGGAAGACAGAAAGAAGTTAGAAGCAAACATTGTTGCACTTCTGCTTGAATTCTGGCCAGGATGCACCGACTTGGTTCACCTCCAAAAATACTCGAGTAAGATAGTTGATGTTCTGCTTCACCATGACCAGCTCCAGGCCCCCGGCGGAAAAGACAAGGATGTCCCCGCCAGGGGCCGTCCCGTCTAAATAAGGGTGGTGACATGGAGACAAAAGAAAAAACGGTTTGCCCCAAATGTGGTAGGCCCGTGAAAGATGGAACGCTGATGTCAATCAGTTCAGAGGGTAGATCAACTGGCCAGTTTTGCGATAAGTGTTTGCGGGATGTGGCCAAGTCTGTAGGCAAAAAAACGAGGAGGGGACCGATGGATTTTGATGGAGTAATAAATAAGATAACGGTGACATCAAAGAAAGATGGCGATTTCGAGCAAGACTACTTACAACTGTTGGTTCTGGTCCAAATGCACCGGGGCGACGATTTAAGCCATTTCGCAGGGTTTTTCAGACAGGCTGCTCGCTTCACCGTAGAAAAGCATCAAGGAGACATGAATTTATAGGGGGGATTGTGCGACTCAACAAACAGACCGGCAACATGTATCCCTGGGTAACTCACACCGGGAACCCTGTTCGTGGTAAGTGTCTGCACGGGTGTATCTATTGCTACATGAAAAGATTCCCGGTAGGTCCGCTGCGGCTCGAGGAGAAAGACTTGCTCATTCCTACCGGTCGTGGGAAAACCATTTTCGTGGGGAGCTCCACCGATGCCTGGACAAGCTCTGTGAACGGGTATGGAACAAAGCTTTCAACTGGATCGTCGCAGATAGGGTTGAGCCGTTGACCACTCAGGAGAGAATAGGCATCCGGCAGGCAGTGGTCCGGGATACTGTGGCGCTTATCGACACCAGGATCATGCAGAAGGATCCTGGTATGCTCTTGTATAGGGACTCGATTCCGCCTAAGACCACGCCACCAGCAGATACACAGACCGAACCGGAGCCGGAGAAGGATGAAATGTCTCCGGAGGAAAAGGCTGAATTCGTGAAGGACCTGAAGAGAGATCTATTGACTCTCAAGGCTGGAGCGAAAAAAGAGGTTGTCAGCTACGTGGCCAAGATTCTCGAGTGTAGCGGTGCGGTTCCGGCCTTGTTGTCGCTATCGACGGCAGACCTGAAGAAAATCAGAGACAAGGTGGACAAAGATTCGAAACCATAAACATAGGTAGCCGTGACGGGAGATTGCGGTAAAAACCTGATACGCGCCCGTCCGATGAGCAGCCGCAAGCAGAATTCGGGTTTCACGGCTACCTTTGAGAGAGGAAATTTCAAATGCTTAAGATGACCGAGGCTGGCAAGCAGAAGGTTTTCGCTGAGGACTTGGCCATGATTCAATCGGATGAGATCCGGAATTTCACCATCCAGGTGATGGCTACGTTTCCAGAGCACTTCTGGATACAGCCGGGGAGCTCCACGGGACTATATCATCCGGCTTGTACCCTGGTTAAAAGCGGACTTCTGGTGCACATCAAAAGGGTGGTCTTTTTCGGGAAGAAGCTAATCCGGGCTCATGGCTGGAACATTCCTTCGGATAAAGCAGATAGGATTATCTCTGCCATGATCCTGCATGACGGGCAGAAGGGCGGGCGAGGTTACGGTCCATACCAGAACTATGAGAATCATCCGCTGCTGGTACAGTTAAGGTATTATAAAAGTTTTTCTAAAAACAGCGAAGAGGTACAAATTCCACCGTCAGAAGAGGAGGAGTGGAAGGTTGACATCTGGCAAATGATCCGCTTTCACATGGGTCCCTGGTCGCCGAAGAAAGCGCAGAAGCCCCTGGACAAGTACAGCAAGAACGAGCTGATCGTCTACCATGCCGATTATCTGGCAGCGCAGAAGGATCTGGTGACGCCGGTGGATTATGAGATCGGCAATCTGGAACTTGAGTATCTCGAAACACAGGATGCGAATTTCACAATGGGCGAATAGGATACAGACAGGGATGGAGAGTTGAAAGATGATGGGGATAAGTAGGGAGAACAAAAAGAGGAATTGAATATGGACATAGTTGTAACGATGCCTAAGAATCAGATGGCAAACGCTGCACGAGAGGCGCAAGACTGCATTAGAGAGGGAGGTGGAGCATACTTCCGAAGACTTGCTCCCCCTCATGCTCACAAACCCCCTGTTGAGACTGGCGACCGAGTTTTCTATGTTGAAGATGGTTACCTCCGCGGCTTCGCTGTAGTGAGAGACGTTTTATGCTCAGAGCGCAGTTGCGCAACTACGGGCACACATTGGCCGAGTGGCTGGTATGTCGCTATGGATGCTAAAACTTGGAAGTGGATAAAGCCTATCCCCATGATCGGATTTCGTGGTTATAGGTTTCTTCATTATTGCATGTATCTGAAGCAACACCTTTCAGAGCATATTTATGTTGTAGGCAGTTGGCTGGATCCCAGGCCTGCGGTAGAGGTGGGCAAATGATTCCTTTAGCGGTAGCCAATGATCGATCCAGGAGGCTGTGCGAGATCCTCCTGCCGTTCTGTAAGAGCCTTCAGGTGGTGGGCAGCATCCGGAGACAGAAGCCGGAGGTAAAGGACATCGACCTACTCTGTATCTTCCGGCCACGGGGCGCCGTGGACCTCCTGGGGTGGTTTAAAGATAACAGGCATGCCAAGTATGCTCCCGGCACACAAGAGAGCATGCCACAGCTGATTTCAGCGGGTGCAGCAAAGATGGCCATGGTCTTTGAGACCACCGCGGTGGATCTGTGGTTTGCCACCGAGGAGACCTGGGGCGTGTTGGGATTGATCCGGACCGGATCTGCAGACCATAACAAAAAGCTCTGCATACTGGCCAAAAACCAGGGGTGGCATTTCGCCGTCGGTGGTGCACATCCCGGCATCTATGACCAGAACGGGAAGAAGCTGGCCGGGGATACAGAAGCGGAATTCTTCAGGGTGCTGGGGATAGACTATGTGCCTCCGCATAGGAGGGGATAAAAAAGAGGGGATACATTGAAGCTTTCTGCATTACGCGAACTTTGGCCTTCCATGGGAAGCCGTTGCAATATCACAGAGATAAACGAAGATGCTATCGGTGCGCTTCTTTTTGTGATGATCGGGCTATGGGGAGTCATCTGGAAGTTGCTTTTAAAATAGAGGGTAGAGGAGGGAAAATTGCCACGACAGCCTACTCCGTATTTTCAGGTCTACGCAGCTGAGCTCTTAACAGATGAAAAGATCGAGGAACTTTCCAATGAGGAGTTGGGAATTCTTCTGCGCCTGTGGTCAAAAATGTGGGTAAATGGTGTAGAGAGGGGAACTCTTCTCCGGGAACAGGGGGTTCCAATTTCTGACGAGAAACTCGCAGAATTTTTACGCTTAAGCTTGGAACAATGGACACAAACAAAGGATCGATTAGTGGTAGATGTTAAGGTGTTAAAGTTGGGCGAAAATGGAGAGCTTTATTCAAGCCGGATGCGTAACTTTAAGACTAAATGGGAGTTATATGGAGACGAAAAAGAATCCAAAAAGAAACGAAAAAGAAAAATACCGGAAAAATACCTGACGACATCATTAGCATCATCATCAGCATCATCATTAGCAAAGATAAAAGAACCAGCGCCTCCGGCGGGTGATGTTGACAAGTCTGTGGAAAACTCAAAACCAGACCGGGACCAGAACTCCAAAAAAGTGGAGGACTTTCTCTCTGGTAAAACCGGGTTTGGTCAGGGTGGTAAGAACCGGGACAGGGAATTCCGGGATGAAGTCAAAAAGGTCTGTCTGGCGGTCATCGATCGCTGCCGACAGTGGGGGGACGAGATTGGAGACGAGAATGAAGCGGTCAATAAAATCTTCGGGATGATGATGAATTTGATGCGGTACGGTGTTGCTCAAAAGCCGAAAGGCGTTTTGCATTTCCGCGGTCACCCAACAGATGTGAAGGTGGCCTTGGAGCTGGTGGCAGCTCTAAGTAAAAAACGTCCAGAGAAGCCGATCGCTGAGCTCATAGATGCGTTCAGGAAACAGCCTCAGTATCGGAGGTAAAAATGACCTGGCAACCAGTGTTTAAATCCCCATTGGGTTTTGTGGAGACCAAAAAAGCTAAGCACCTTCGGGAATTGAGGAAAGAGGCCGCCGATGGCAGCCGGAAAGCGCTTCGGGGACTGTGGGAGGTTGGATATGTGGTGATAAAGCTCGGTGATAAAACGGTGAATCTAAGAGAGAAATTCGGAGATCTAAAAAAAGGAGCATAATATGGCCAAAGGAGCGGTGGTAGTCGATCCCGGCTTGGTACAGCAGATCCCGGTGGGTGAAATCTATGCCAAGAAAGAGAGCGGACAAGGAACGCTTTGAGGAGCTGAAGAACTCTGAGCGGCTTTGGAAGGTCTTGCGGTTACTCATGCTTGGGCCGCATACGACCCGGCAGTTACAAAGGGCAACTGACTCTACGGGTACATCCGCCACCATCTGTGAGCTAAGGAGGAACTTGATTCCCGTAATATCTACACCGGTTGGCCGGACCGTAGAGTATTCGCTACTGGAGGGATAGCTGGATCTGACCATGCTAATGGAGGCGCGGTGAAGGTGGGGTCGCTGTTTAGCGGGATAGGAGGATTCGATCTTGGACTCGAAGAAGCAGGAATGCAAGTTGTCTGGCAGTCGGAGATTGAACCG
>Ga0307377_10000745_pt1 | contig 42960 bp, 36 predicted proteins | sample TR3MG_FD_202535 | JGI IMG/M metagenome (GOLD analysis project Ga0307377, IMG submission 202535) | Soil microbial communities from Risofladan, Vaasa, Finland - TR-3 | ecosystem: Environmental > Terrestrial > Soil > Coastal area > Acid sulfate soil | place: Finland: Risofladan, Vaasa | collected...
ATTGATGCGCGCGTCGGATTGAAGATCGCGCACGAGCGCATGCTGCTGTTCACCGATGCCGCACACCATCGCCTGGCCGGAAACCTGAGCGAGTGGCCGCGCGGCATTCCGGCGAAGCCGGGCACCTATACCGGCAGCGTGGATTTTCACGGCCGCCAGTCGCGGGCGGTCTTCGTTCATATCGTATTGCCCGACGGCTACAACGTGCTGGTAGGGCGCGACGTGGCCAAGTTCGCTCCGCTGGAGGCGCGCTTCTGGTATGGCCTTGCGGCGGCAATCGTCATACTTTCGATCGTCGGTGCAATCGGCGCGGCGCTGATCCGGCGCGAGCTGCTGTCGCGCATCCACGGCATCAGGCAGACCGTGTCGGCGATCATGCAAGGCAAGCTGAGCCATCGGCTGCCGACGCGAGGCGGCAACGACGAGCTCGATACCCTGTCACAGACCATCAACCGCATGCTCGATCAAATCGAGCAGTTGATACACGGGATCAGCAATGTCTCCAATTCCATCGCGCATGACCTGCGTACGCCGCTGGCGGAATTGCGCTCCCGGCTCGAGGAACTGTCACTGACGCGCCCCCCCGTGGATGTGACTTTCGCGGAACTCGAAGCGGCCGTCGCCGACGTCGATCGCGTGATCAGCATTTTCAACGCCCTGCTGAGGCTGGCGGAGATCGACACGGGCATGCGCCGCTCCGGCTTCGTTCCGGTCGACGTCGCCCACGTCTGCACCGAGGTCGTCGAGTTCTATTTGCCGGCCGCGGAGCTAAAGAGTGTCGCGCTGTCCTTGCGCAGCGCCGCGGCGGTGACCATGGCGGGTGATCCCGTACTGCTTGCGCAGGCGGTAAGCAATTTGGTCGACAACGCCCTCAAATACACGCCACCCGATGGGAACATCGCCGTCGAGATTTCGCAGCGCGGCGACGGCGTCACCGAAATTACCGTTGCCGACAACGGCCCCGGCATCCCCGACGCCGAAAAACCGAAAGCCGCGGAGCGCTTCTTCCGCGGTGACGCCAGCAGAGGATCGCCCGGTGTGGGACTTGGGCTGAGCATCGTGGAGGCGGTTGCGCGCCTGCACGGCGGTACGCTGCAGCTCACCGATAATCATCCCGGGCTGCGGGCGCGGATGGTCGTCGAATCGGGAACAGACACCGGATACGCGTTCAGCGAAGAAGAGGTGCCCGCGTAGCCGCCGCTCCTGGCGCATGAAAGGCCACTGTTCAGAGTGTCCCTAGTCGCAGCCAGCAGTTACCGCGTTTCTTTCCGCAGAATGTCAGAGTGCTTTAGTCGCAGCGCTTCGATGCCAATTATAGAGCTGCGCCAGAGGCAAAACGCCCAAGGGATCCAGGAATACAGCAAAAAATCGCAGGCCGCCCTCCCGGCGTCCGGCCGCCGCCGCGCCGAGTTGCTCGAAAAGGGGATGCAAGGCTTCAGGTTCCCGACGCACCAGCGCTTCGAAGCCGCTGAAAAGAAGCACATCCCCGTCGGTGCGCCTTGAAACTGCATTCGCGGCGGTGCCGCAAAGCGCAGCGCCGGGAATTTCTTCGAGCACGATGCGTGCGAGTGCAAAGCCGTTGAGCGCCACCGCTTCTTCGAGCGCCTCCGTCGACTCCACCCGGTATACGCCCGAGCGCCCCGCATCGGACAGCCGCTCGGCAAGCTTTCCCATCGTCCCTCCAGGTTCCTTTCGCGCAAGTTCGTTACGCAGCGCGTTACGTATCTATCCGTCAGGCAACGCAACTCAGCGCCATCGCAAGAAATTGCGAAAGCCGTGTTCAGCGTCAGGGGCAAGCGTTCACAGGTGAGCCGCGCGATAGGCGTGGACTTCCTTTGGCTTCATCGGCTTCTGACGGGCCTTGCCTACCGCAGCCGCATCCACGTCGACAAAGCCCGCCGGCCGCAGCTTATCGTTACCCCATGCCGAGCGCACATAGGCCAACACCGCTGCCAGTTCTGCGTTCGACAGATAGTCAAACGGCGGCATGACTCCGTTGTAATGGTCGCCTTTGATGGCTAGCTGTCCCTCCAGACCGTTCAATACGACGTATACCGGGAACAAACGGTCGATGAACAGATCCGGATTGCTCGCCAAGGGCGGGAACGTCTTGGCCAAGCCCGTGCCTTCCGCTTGGTGGCAGGCCGAGCACTGTCTGGCAAATACCGCTTTGCCATCCGCGGTAGTCTGGGCGGATGCCTGGCTCGGCGGTGCCGCCTTAGGCCCGCCGGGACCGAGATAGGTAACCAGATATTGAACGATCTTTTTCTGCTCGTCGGCGGGTATGCGCAGGCCGTACTGGCGCATGTTTTCGATTAGCGCTTGCCAATCGTCGTCCGTGATGCCGGCCGAATCAACGACAGATTGCAGGTCATGGCAGGTGCGGCAACGGCTGTAAACCAAATCCCGGTTCGGCCCTTGCGGTAATTCGATCCGGTCTGCAGCGCCGGCATCCAACGCGGAAAACGCGATGGCTAGGGCTGTAAGCAACCAAACAAATCCAACACGCATCTTGCCGTGCCTTTTAACGAAGGAATGAGAGGAAGGGGACACCGCAGGGGCGGCGTCCCCGGGGACACTGCTAGACGGTGAGGAACACGCGATCGGCGCCATTCCACTCGAAACCGCGTGGGTTCCAGCGAGTAAGGCCATCGAGCGGCTGTGACCGGCCGAGCGCATCCGTTGCGCGGGATATTAGCGTGTTCGCACCCGAAACGAGTTTCGCGTCGACCTGCCAGTGATACCAAGCCCAAGGGCTTTCTGCCGGCTTGATCGCGGCTTCCTGCCACGTCTTGCCGCCGTCTGCCGACACCTGCACACTGGTGATAGGCGCCGTGCCGTCATTGAACGCGACGCCGGTGATTTGGACCGGGCCGCTGCCCGGCTTGTCCTCCGGCAGTGGAGAGAAAATTACGCTCTTGATCACGTGCGCGTAAGTCGGCCGGCTGTTCTCGATCGTGTAGTCGTTCGCCTTGAACTGGCCTGGTTTGACGGGCCTGAGCGGCATGCGGTAGCCCAGCGACTGGAACACGCTCGGCGCCTGCTCGTCCATGTATAGCAGCTTGGTGAGCATCTTCACGTTCATGTTGCCGTAATAGCCCGGAATGATCAGGCGCAGCGGCCCGCCGTGGGCGGCGGGAATCGGCTCGCCGTTCAACTTGAGTGCGAGGATGGCATTGTCGAGCGCGCCGTCCTCGATGTGGTAACTCTTGGAGAAATCAGAGCCCTCCGGCGTCGCCGGCTGGTCCCAGCCCTCCGCGGTCAGCCAGCGCACCGACGCCGCCGGCACCACCTTCTGATCCGCCAGGAACTGCCGTAGCGGCACGCCTTCCCACTCGACGTTGCCCATACCGCCATTCTTCCATTGCCCGCCGCCTACCTTCTGCTCGGCGGCGTAGAACGAGCGTCCATTGCCGGCACATTGGATCACCGAAACGCGCTTGACCTGGGGCATCTTCTCGATGTCCGTCAGCTTGACCTGACGCGGCCGCTGGACCAGGCCGTCGATCTCGAGTACCCAGTCCTCGCGCTTCGGGGGCTGCAGGCTCGCGTACCAGGCAGCGTCGCCCTCGTGCGGGAAGTGGAAGCGGCAAAACAGGATTTCCTTGGGGGTATGGGCGTACTTGCGCAGCAGAACGAGCGGTGTCTCCATCACGCCCAGCTTGGCATTGTGAATGATCATACTGGCCGACTTGCCAGGAATGATCTGGTCTGCGGTCTCGACTGCAAAAGCCGTACGTGCGAACCCTGGGATCATATTGAGCGATAGCCCGGCGGCTGCCGCGCCGGTGAGCTTCCCGAAATCGCGCCTGGATAGCTGAAACTGCTTGGATTTCTTGTTCATTTATACCTCCCCCTTCTGGTTTTACGGTTGACGGGTAAACCCTGATTTTTTTGCCATTGTTACCGGGTTTCAAGCAGATTTCAAGATGCGTTTGTGAAGTATTCTCAATACGTCAATAGCTGCAGGTTATGGACCGGAAACAGCGCCGACTCAAGGGGGTGTTAAGCAGCTCGAATGACCGCTGAGCCCTATTGCCCTTGAATCTGGTTTTTTTCCGGCGACCAGCCGTACGCCCTTGCGCAGGTGCCCCCCATCAGCATCGCCCGTTCACTCTCGCTCAGGCGGTCGGTCTGGCGGAACGGCGCGACGGCCTGTTCGTAGTTGACGACCGCGAAGGCGCGGGTCCAGTCGGTGCCCCACAGGCAGCGCTCGATTCCCCAGGCGTCGAACACGCGGGCCAGCGGGTCCCAAATGTCCGGGTAGGGATACGGTTCCCGGGACAGCGCGCAGGCGCCGCTGACCTTGATCACTGCGTTCGGGCGCCGGGCGAGGTCCAGCACCTTCGGCAGGTCGGCCCAGGGCTGCGGCGGGGCGGGCGGCGTGCGCGGCTGCATGATGCCCAGATGGTCGATGATGAATCGCGCGTCGGGGTGGCGGTCGATTAGCGTCGCGGCCGGGTCCAGGTTGCCCCAGCACAGCATGTTGACCGGAAAGTCGTGCCGCACGGCTGCGCGCAGGATCCGATCGAGGCCGGGATCGTTCGGGTCGCGTCCCCACTCCTTTGTCATGAGGATGCGGATGCCGACCGTGCCGGGCGTCTTTTTCCAGTCAGCAATGATATCGGCCGCCGCCGGATCGTCCGGGTCGATCGGCTTGACCAGGGCAAGCCGCCCGGGATGGGCGCGTTGCACTTCCACCGCATAGCTGGCGTCGTACCGGTACATGGAAAAGGAGGAGATGAAAATCGCACCGTCGACCCCGACCCGGTCCATCGCCGCGACCATTTCGTCGCCTGTGACGTGATCGGGCCAGTTCGGCACGCTGTACCAGGGCCGTTTCGGCGTGTTCGCCTCATAGGCGTGGACCTGGGAATCGATGATCGCCATCGGAAAAGCTCCTCTACGCCAAGCGGGTTCAGGAGTTGAAACAGGTCGCGACCGCCAAGCGCACCCGGAGCGACCGAAGATCAAATTTCATGCAACGACAGCACCCTACAAATTCGGGTGCAGGAACGGCCAGGGCGAAACCTCCGAACCGCGCTCGACGGGCACCTCTATCAGCACCGGGCCGGATTGCGCGAATCCCTTCTCCAGCGCCGTCTTCAGCTGAACCGGTGTCTTCGCCAGATACGCGGCCGCGCCAAAACTCTCGGCCAGCTTGACGAAATCCGGATTGCTGAGCGTGGAGCCGATCTCGCGTCCCTTGTAGGCATTGCGCTGGTCGCGCAGCACGTTGCCGTAGCTGGCGTTGTTGAACACGATGGTGACCAGATTGATGCCGTACTTGACCGCGGTGGCGAGTTCCTGCACGCCGAACATGAAGCCGCCGTCGCCGGTGATCGATACCACCGGCTTGTCCGGATTGGCGATTTTCACGCCGAGCGCGGTCATGAACCCGAAGCCGACGTTGTCCTGGTAGCCGCAGGTGACGAAGCTGCGCGGCTCGTACACGGGAAAGCCGAAGCGCGAGGCGAAGCCGACCTGGGAGACTTCTTCGACGAAAAAACCGTCGCGCGGCAGCACTTCGCGGATCGCGTCGAGGTAGCCCATCTGCGGCTGCACGCGCTGGATATCGTGGCTGAATGCGGCCTTCATGGCCGTGAATTCCTGCTCGCGCGAAGGCCGCTTCGCCAGCGCCGGTGCCAGCGCGTCGAGCAGCGCACGGGCGCCGAGCTTCGCGTCGGTCACGATGCCGACGTCGGGTTTCAGGCGAACCATTTCGGTCGGATCGATGTCGATGCGGATCACCTTGAGCCCCGCCGGGAGTTTTGTCCAGCGCAGGTATTGCAGTTCGAGCCGGCTGCCGATGCCGAGAAGAACGTCGGTCGAGAGCCAGGGTTTGAACCCCGCGCCGCAGGAGAAGCCGTAGGGCGTGTCCTCGCCGACGATGCCGCGGCCGCTGCGGTGCGAAGTCACCGGCGCCTGCAGCAGCCGGGCGAGTTCCTGCACTTCCGCGCGGGCGCCGATCGCGCCGCTGCCGACGGTGATCATCGGCTTGTTCGCGTTTTGCAGCAGCGCGAGCGCGCGCGCAATCGCGTCCGGGTCCGGCTCGGGCGGCGGCGCTACCTCCATCGGCACGTCGAGGTCGACCATGCCTTTGGCGCCGAACACGTCCCAGGGTGCTTCGATCGCGACCGGCCGCTGGCGGCCGCTGGTGAGCTGCTTGAACGCTTCGCCCACCACCGCCGCCGCTTCGCTCGGATGATTGATGCGCTCGGACCATTTTGTCAGCCCGCGCAGGGTGGCGAGCTGGTCCGGCAACTCGTGCAGGATGCCGCGGCCGCGGCCTATGTTGTAGGACTGAATGTTGCCGGTGACGCAGAGCACCGGGGCATTGGCGCCGTAGGCGGTGCACAGCGCCGCGCCGGCGTTGAGCACGCCCGGTCCCGGCACGACAGTGAAGGCGCCGACGCGGCCGGTGGACTTGGCGTAGCCGTAGGCCATATAGCCGGCGCCCTGCTCGTGCCGGGTGACGATGAAACGCATCTGGTCGCGGCACTCGTACAGTGCGTCGATGAAATCGTAGGTGTGCGCCCCGGGGATGCCGAAGATGGTGTCGACGCCGTTGCGTACCAGCGATCTGGCGATCGCCTGGCCGGTGCTCAGTCTTTCTGCGCCGCTCATGCGAGCTCTCCTCCGTTTTCGCCGCGGTTTCGCGATGCGCTGGTGCAATGCGACCCTGCGGCAGAGCTTCATTATGCCAAGGGCGAATTCCTTCGGGCTCCTGCCGCGCCAACCGTCCCACAGGCAAGGGCGTGCATGTGGTGGAATCGGAGCGCATCGCCTGAGCGCTTGGCCAAGATCCCCATGTGCGGAAATTCTTCTCCGGGCGGAGCTCCCGGGGCGCGTGCTGCCGAAAGCGGCTAGCGGATGTGCTTGCGCCTTTGGGCTTCGGCTACGAACTCTTCCAGGTCCGGATCCAGCGCATTGCGGGCGGAGACGATTCCTATCGGCTTGCCGTTCTCGATCACCGGCAGGTGGCGAAATCCGTTCTCGTGCATGATGAGCAGCGCATACCCGAATGTCTTGCCCGGGTCCACGGTCTGCGGCGCGGCCGTCATCACGTCGGCCAGGGTAGTGGTCCGCGTGTCCAGGCCTTTTGCCATGACGCGAAACAGGGCATCGCGCTCGGTAAAAATGCCGGTCAGGCGCCCGTCCTCGACGATCATTAGCGCGCCGACGTTACGTTTTGCCATTAGCTTGGCGGCCTCGTCGACGCTGGTCTCCGGCGCAGCGGTGACGAGTTTTTTCTTTTCCATCACGCTTCTGACGCGCTGACTGAACATGATGCACTCCTGGGGCCGGTATCGAAATGTGCGCAAGTTCGCAGGTCGGCTGGATTTGCGGACGCACTGGCACCAGCCAAAGTCGATTCGCAATTCCTCGCTTGTCTGCCTGTGGTTTGGCGCGAGTAGCCGATGCTACCGAGATTGCACGACGCCAAAATTGACCTAGGTCAAATGCCGCGTTGGCGCTGCTTGCTGAGAGCGCCTTAGGAAATCGTGCTCAGGCGCCTGATTTAAGGGGTGAGAGGGAGCGCTCCCCCCCAAGGTTCCGATCCCCCTTGCTTGGTCCCGCTTGACGCAAGAGGGGAAAGTCCTCTCTTTTGCTCAGGCGTTCTAATCACGCTAAATGATGCTGGCGCCGCCGTCGACGGCGACGATTTGGCCGGTGATGTGGGCCGAGGCGTCCGACGCAAACAGCGTAGCCAGGCCCTTCAGGTCCTCCTCGCCGCCGAGACGGGCGAGCGGCGTCTGCGCAATCGTGGCGTCGCCGATCTGCCCCAGGATCCACTGCGTCATTTTCGACGGGAAGAAGCCCGGCGCGATCGCATTTACGGTGATGTTGTACTGTCCCCATTCAGCGGCGAGCGCGCGCGTCAGGTTCACCACGGCGCCCTTGCTGGTGTTGTAGGCGAGCGAACGCTGGGTGCGCACGTCGTTGCCGAGGAGTCCGGCAATGGAGGCGATGTTGACGATGCGGCCGTAACGCCGCGGGATCATCGACAGCCTGCCCACGAGCTGCGTGGTCAGGAACAGTCCCGTGACATTGAGGTTCATGACTTTTTCCCAGGCGTCCAGCGGATGCTCCTCCGCCGGCGCGCCCCAGGTGGTGCCGGCATTGTTGACCAGGATATCGATCTGCCCGTAGTGCTGCATGATTTCCTCGATTACCGGCTGGATGCTGGCGGCCTTGCTGTGATCGCAGGGCAGGGTGAACACCTGGTCGTGCATGTGCCCGAGGTGCGCTTTCGCCCGCGCCAGTTCGTCGGGCTTGCGCGCCGTCAGCGCCAGCTTGGCGCCCATTTCGCCCAAGGCTTCGGCAATTTGCAGTCCCAGTCCGCGCGAACCGCCGGTGACCAGCGCGACCTTGCCGCTCAGATCCATCAGTTTCTTGACGCTCATCTAAAAGTCCTCCTTGGTGCAGTTTGGCGACGCGGACCGTTCACGACCGCGTACTTGCTTAGAGCGCCTGACAAAATTCCCCCTCAGGCGCCTGATTCAGGGGAACACGAGGGGAAGCATCCCCTCGTCTTGTTGGATACTCTTAAAACCACGCGTCGCTCATGTCGAGGCAGGTTGCATCGAGGCTGCGCAGCAACGTGTGCTGTGCATCCGCCTTCGGCAATTCGTAGCGGAAGAAATAGCGGCAGGCCTGCAGTTTGCCGCGGTAGAAATCCGCATCGTCTTCCTGCGCCGCGGCGAGCGCGCGCTGGGCAATCACGGCCTGGCGCAGCCAGACCCAGGCGAGCACCACGTGTCCGAGCATTTCCAGATAGACCGAGGCGTTGGCGAGCATCAGTTTTGCGTCGCGCGACGCCAGCAGGGCACGCGTGGTGGCGCCGGCCTCGTGCGCGGCGGCATTCAGAGCTTCGGCGCACTGGCCGAGCAGCGCGGCGTCGCTCGCTTGCGCCTCCGCGGCGGTCTGCGCCATGCGCGCGAGCAGCAGCTCGAACGCGCGCCCGCGCTCCATGCCGACCTTGCGCCCGAGCAAGTCCATCGCCTGGATGCCGTGGGTGCCCTCGTGGATCGGATTGAGTCGGTTGTCGCGGTAGAACTGCTCCACCTTGTAGTCGCGCGTGTAGCCGTAGCCGCCGTGCACCTGGATCGCGAGATTGTTCGCTTCCAGGCACCATTGCGACGGCCAGCTCTTGGCGATCGGCGTGAGCATGTCCAGCAGCAGGCCGGCCTCGGCGCGCGCGCCTTCGGTTTCCCCGGTCTTCTGCTCGTCCACCAGGCGCGCGCAGTAGAGGCACAGCGCGAGGCCGCCCTCGACGTAGGATTTCTGCGCCAGCAGCATGCGGCGCACGTCGGCGTGCTCGACGATGGGGACCTGCGGCGAAGTCGGGTCCTTCGCACCGGGGGGACGCCCCTGGGGCCGGCTGCGCGCGTAGTCCAGCGCATGCAGGTAGCCGGTGTAGCCCAGCAGCACCGCGCCCATGCCGACGCCGATCCGGGCTTCGTTCATCATATGAAACATGCAGGCGAGGCCGCGGTTGACCTCTCCTACCAGATAGCCCACGGCGCCGGCGGCGCCGCCGGGTTTGAATTTGCCTTCGCCGAAGTTGAGCAGCGTGTTGGTGGTGCCGCGGTAGCCCATCTTGTGGTTCAGGCCGGCAAGCACTACGTCGTTGCGCTCGCCGCATGTCACCTTTCCGGAGCCGTCGGCGTTGACGAGCTTCTTCGGCACGATGAACAGCGATATGCCTTTCACCCCCGGTGGCGAGCCCGGTATTTTCGCCAGCACCAGATGGACGATGTTCTCCGACAACTCATGTTCGCCGGCGGAGATCCACATCTTGTTGCCGAACAGCCGGTAGCTGCCGTCCGGCTGCGCTTCGGCGCGGGTCTTGATGTCTGCGAGCGAAGAGCCCGCCTGCGGCTCCGACAGGCACATGGTGCCGAAGAACCGCCCTTCCATCATCGGCCGCACGTAAGTGTCGATCTGCTGCTTGCTGCCGTGCGCGAGCAGCAGGTTGGCGTTGCCGATGGTGAGGAATGGATAGCCGGCGGTGGAGACGTTGGCGCCCTTGAACCAGGCGAAACAGGCCGCATTCACCACTGCGGGTAACTGCATGCCGCCGAGATCGTAGTCCTGCCCCGCGGCCATCAGTCCGGCCTGGCAGAAGGCGTCGAGCGCTTGTTTGACCTCGGGAATGATGCGCACCCTTTCGCTGCCGTCCTCATCGATGAAGACGCGGGGTTCGTTCTGGTCACTCTTCTTGTAATGCGGCTCGAACAGTTCGGTCGCCATGCGCTCGCAGGTGTCGAGCGCCGCGTCGAAAGTCTCGCGCGTATGGTCGGCGTAGCGCGGCCGGCTGCTCAGGCTGCCTGCCTCCAGCAGTTCGTACAGGACGAACTCAAGGTCGCGGCGGCACAGGATCTTGGATTGCACTGTAGGCGGCAGGCGGCTATTCGATGATCGCGACCACTTCGCCTTCGCCCACTACCTCGCCTTCCTGGAAGTAGATTTCGGTCACGGTGCCCGCGCGCGGGGCAGGCACCGGGATTTCCATTTTCATCGACTCAAGGATGAGCACGACATCGTCCTGCGCCACCTTGGTGCCGGCGGGCGCTTCGATTTTCCATACCTTGCCGGCGATGTCGCTGACCACCTTCGTGCTTGCCATGTATCCCCGCTTTTCCCGGCGCTTTTTGTGGTCTCAGGCCTCGCTCAAACGACCTCGAACAGGCCGGCTGCGCCCTGGCCGCCGCCTATGCACATGGTCACGACGACGTACTTTGCGCCGCGGCGCTTGCCTTCGATCAGTGCGTGGCCGGTGAGGCGCGTGCCGGAGACGCCATAGGGGTGGCCGACGGCAATGGCGCCGCCGTTCACATTCAGCCGGTCATCGGGAATGCCGAGCTTGTCGCGGCAGTAGATAACCTGCACCGCGAAGGCCTCGTTCAACTCCCACAGGTCGATATCCTCGAGCCTGACGCCGGTGCGCTTCAACAGTTTCGGGATCGCGAATACCGGGCCGATGCCCATTTCGTCCGGCTCGCAGCCGGCCACGGCGAAGCCGCGGAATATGCCCAGGGGCTTGAGGCCCTTGTGCTCGGCCGTTTTGGCGTTCATCACCACCACCGCTGCGGCGCCGTCGGAGTACTGGCTGGCATTGCCCGCCGCGATCACCCCCCCGGGGATCGCCGGCCTGATCTTGGACACGCCCTCGTAGGTGGTGTCGGCGCGTATGCCCTCGTCCTTGGTCAGCGTCACTTCCCGGGTCAGCAGCATGCCGGTTGCCTTGTCGCCCACGCCCATGATCGTGGTGAAGGGCACGATTTCATCGCTAAACTTGCCTTCGGCGTCGCCCTTAGCCGCACGCTGCTGGCTGCGCGCACCGTATTCGTCCTGCTTTTCGCGCGAAATGTTGTAACGTTTCGCCACCTGTTCGGCCGTCTGCAGCATTGGCCAGTAAAGTTCGGGCTTGTTCTGCTTCAGCCACGCCTCGTTGATCATGTGCCGGTTGGCTTCGTTCTGCACGCACGAGATCGACTCGACGCCGCCAGCTACGAAAATGTCGCCTTCGTTGGCGATCACTCGCTGCGCCGCCATGGCGATGGTCTGCAGGCCCGAGGAGCAGAAGCGGTTCACCGTGGCGCCCGCGGTGGTCACCGGGCAGCCGGCGCGCAGCGCGATCTGGCGCGCTATGTTGGCGCCGGTCGCCCCTTCAGGGGTGGCGCAGCCCATGAGCACGTCCTCCACTTCCGCCGGATCGATCTTGGCGCGCTCGATGGCGTGCTTGACCACGTGGCCACCCATGGAGGCACCGTGGGTCATGTTGAGGGCGCCGCGCCAGGACTTTGCCAGCCCCGTGCGTGCGGTGGAAACGATTACGGCGTCGGTCATGTCGATCTCCTAAGAAACCGTAACAAAAGTCATTTTGTCACGTCTGATACAGGGGAGCACGAGGGGAGGTCCCCCAAGGGGACTTCCTTCGGGGCGTATCCCCTCGTGTCGTTACAAACCCTAAATTTGCGCTTGCTGCTGATGCATGTCAGTTGAATGTCTTGCCTTTCTTGGCGAGCTTGGCCAGCAGCGGCGCCGGCTTCCAGAACTCGCCGTGGCGGCCCTTGGCGTATTTCTGCATCGCTGCGACCACGTTGATCAGGCCGACGGTGTCGGCGTAGAACATCGGCCCGCCGCGGTACAGCGGGAAGCCGTAGCCGGTGAGGTACACCATGTCGATGTCCGAGGCTCTGAGCGCAATGCCTTCCTCGAGGATGCGCGCGGCCTCGTTCACCATCGAGTACACCAGGCGCTCGACGATCTCCTGATCGCTCACCTTGCGCCGCTTCACCTTGATGTCGGCGGAGTGCTTGATGATCATGTCGTTGACGAGTTGCGAGGGATAGGGCTTGCGGTCGCCCGGTTTGTAGTCGTACCAGCCGGCGCCGGTCTTCTGGCCGTAGCGGCCCATCTCGCACAGCAGATCGCCGGTCTTGGAATATTTCATTTCCGGACGCTCGACGTAGCGGCGCTTGCGGATCGCCCAGCCGATGTCGTTGCCGGCGAGGTCGCCCATGCGGAACGGTCCCATGGCGAAGCCGAATTTCTCGATCGCCTTGTCCACCTGCTCCGGCAGGCAGCCTTCCTCGAGCAGGAAGCCTGCCTGGCGCCCGTACTGCTCGATCATGCGGTTGCCGATGAAGCCGTCGCATACACCCGAAACCACGCCGGTCTTCTTGATCTTCTTGGCCAGCACCATGGTGGTGGCGAGCACGTCCTTGGCGGTCTTTTCGCCGCGCACGATTTCCAGCAGCTTCATCACGTTGGCCGGGCTGAAGAAATGTGTGCCGATTACATCCTGCGGACGCTTGGTGATCGCGGCGATCTTGTTGAGGTCGAGCGTCGAGGTGTTGGAGGCGAGGATCGCACCGGGCTTCATCACTTCGTCGAGCTTGCTGAACACCTTTTCCTTCACGCCCATTTCCTCGAACACCGCCTCGATCACGATGTCCGCATCCTTGATGTCGTCGTAGGACAGGGTGCCCTTGATCAGGCCCAAGCGCTCGTCGAACTTGGCTTGCGTGAGCTTGCCTTTCTTCATCGTATTTTCGTAATTCTTGCGCACCGTCGCAAGGCCCTTGTCGAGCGCCTCCTGCTTCATTTCGAGCACTGTCACCGGGATGCCGGCGTTGGCGAAGTTCATGGCGATGCCCCCGCCCATGGTGCCGGCGCCGATGATCGCGGCCGACTTGATCGGCCGCTTGGGCGTGTCCGTCGGCACGTCGGGTATCTTGGAGGCCGCACGCTCACCGAAGAAGAAATGGCGCAGCGCCTTGCTTTCGGTCGTTTGCATCAGGGCGAGGAAATTTTCGCGCTCGAACTTCAGGCCGTCTTCGAATTTCATGCTTGCCGAAGCCGCCACGCAGTCGACGCATTTGAGCGGCGCCGGAAAATTTTTCGACATCGCACCGACGGTGTTGCGCGCGAACTGGAAAAAGGCTTCGTGGTTGGGATAGTCGACCTTGATGTCCCGCACCCTGGGCAGCGGCCGCTCGCCCGCGACTTTCTCGGCGAAAGCGATCGCGCCCGCCATGAGGTCGCCCTCGATCATCTGGTCGAACAGCTTGGTGTCGGCGAGCTTTTCCGAGGGCACCGGATTGCCCGAAACGATCATGTTGAGTGCGGTCTCCGCCCCGACCATGCGCGGAAGACGCTGCGTGCCGCCGGCGCCGGGCAGCAGGCCGAGTTTGACTTCCGGGAGGGCGATCTGCGCCCCCGGCGCCGCCACGCGGTAGTGGCAGGCGAGCGCGAGCTCCAGGCCTCCGCCCATCGCCACCGAATGGACCGCGGCGATCACTGGCTTGTCGGCGCTCTCGATGGCCGCGATGACGCTATGCAGGTTCGGTTCGGCGAAGCTCTTCGGGCTGTTGAACTCCTTGATGTCGGCGCCGCCGGAAAAGGCTTTGCCCGCTCCGGTGATCACGATCGCCTTGACGGCCTTTTTCGCCAGGGCTTTCTTCAAGCCGTCGAAAATGCCCGCTCGCGTCGCATGACCCAGGCCGTTGACCGGCGGGTTGTTCAGAGTGATGACGGCGATGCTGCCTTTGATTTCATAGTTTGCACTCATGGGGACTCCCGAAAAAAACTTGAACCGCAGATGGCGCAGAATAAGCAGGAAAAATTCTCCGCGTCCTGTTGCCTGCGGCGAATTCGGTTGTTCAGGGTTAGGCGCTCATACTTCGAGCCACTCCTTGCGGATTGTACTATTTTCGCGCAGCTCCTGCGGCGTGCCCTCGAACACGATACGGCCGTGCCCCATGACGTAGAGGCGCTGCGAAATCTTCAGTGCGATCGCCAGCTTCTGCTCCACCAGCAGAATGGACACGCCGCGATTCTTTATTTCCTTGAACATCTCGGCCACCAGTTCGACGATCTTCGGCGCCAGGCCTTCGGTGGGTTCGTCGATCATGACCAGGTCGGGGTCGCCCATGAGGGTGCGGCACAAGGTCAGCATCTGCTGCTCGCCGCCGGAGATCATGCCGGCCTCGACGCGCGCGCGCTCTTCGAGGCGCGGAAACAGGCGGTACATGTCGGCGACGCTCCAGCGCGCGGACTTGTCCTGCTTGCTGCGCTTCATGCCGAGCAGCAGATTCTGTTCCACCGTGAGGCCGGGAAAAATGTCGCGGCTCTCCGGCACATAGCCCAGGCCCTTGTGCGCGATCTGGTAGGCCTTGAGACCCAGCATCTGCTCGTTGTTGAAGCGCACCGATCCCTCGGCGTCGACCTGTCCCATGATCGCTTTGACGGTGGTGGAACGGCCGACGCCGTTCCTGCCGAGCAGGCTGACGATCTCGCCCCGGCCGACGTGCAGATGCACGCCGTGCAGGATGTGGCTCTTGCCGTAGTAGGCGTGCAGGTCTTCGACTTCAAGCATGGTCAGTGCGCTTCCGCCTCCGTCCCAAGATAGGCTTCCTGCACCGCTTTGTTGCCGCGGATGTTCTCCGGCTTGTCGCTGGCGATGACTTCGCCGTACACCAGGACCGAAATCCGGTCGGCGAGATCGAACACCACGCCCATGTCATGCTCGACCATGACCAGGGTCTTGCCCTGGCTCACCTTGCGGATCAGTTCGACCGCGTCGGCGGTCTCGGTGCGGCTCATGCCGGCCGTGGGTTCGTCGAGCAGGATCACTTCGGCGCCGCCGGCGATGGTGATGCCGATTTCCAGCGCCCGCTGTTCGGCGTAGGAGAGCACGCCCGCCGGCGTATCGCGGCGCCCCTTCAGCCCGATCGATTCCATCACCTCCTCGGCATTCCGAATGGCGTCCTTCAGTCCTTTGAGCTGATGCCAGAACGAGTACTTGTAGCCGAGTGGCCAGAGCACCGCGCAGCGCAGGTTCTCGAACACCGACATGCGCTGAAAAATGTTGGTGATCTGGAAACTGCGCGACAGGCCCTTGCGGTTGATCTCGAACGGCTTCAGGCCGGTGATGCTCTCGCCGTTGAGCAGGATCTCGCCCGCCGACAGCGGGTAGCGCCCGCTGATCAGGTTGAACAGCGTGGACTTGCCCGCGCCGTTGGGGCCGATGAGCGCGTGGCGCTCGCCCTGGGGAATGGCAAGGTCGACGCCGCGGATGATCGGCGTGTTGCCGAAGGACTTGCTGACCGCTTTCAGCTCGAGGGCGCGCGCGTTCATGCCCTGGCCTCCAGCAATTCGGTCTGGATTTCGCCCCAGACCCGCGCGACGCGCTTGCGCGCCAGGTTGAACAGTATGCCGCCGACGATCCACAATCCGACCGCCACGGCCCAGGGCAACGCCCTAGCGGCGTCGAAATTGATGCCGAACAGATTCATCACCGTGCCGTTCGCGCTGTTTTCCGACAGCTTGTAGGTCATCTCCACCGTGAGGATCAGCGCGGCGAGCAGCAGCAGGCCGCTCGCGCCGGCGGCAAGATAGTGCGGCGCGATGCGCTTGAAGCGTTTGCGCGCAATCAGCTGGAGCTGCATCATGATGAGGCTGGCGATACCGCCGGGCGCATACAACACCATCAGCACGAAGAACAAACCGAGATAGAACTGCCAGGCATTGGTATAGCCTGAAAGCGCTACCGCGAAGAAACTGAAAACCACCGCGCCAAGAATCGGGCCGAAGAAAAAACCGATGCCGCCGATGAAGGTCGCGAGCAATACGCCACCCGAACTCGCCAAGCTCACGACGTCGGGTGTGACGATCTCGAAGTTGATCGTGCTCAGGCCGCCGGCGATGCCGGCGAAGAAAGCCGAGATGATCAAGGTGAACCAGCGTACGCGCTGCGTGTCGTAGCCGATGAATTCCGCGCGTTCGGGGTTGTCGCGCACCGCGTTGGCAATGCGTCCCAGCGGCGTGTGCGACCAGGCGTACATCAATGCCATGGACGCGAGGCACCATACTGCGATCAGGTAGTAGACCTGCACCCCCGGGCCGTAGGTGATGCCGAGAAAAGGCTTGCCGATCACCCGATCGGTGCTGATGCCGCCCTCGCCGCCGAAAAAATTGCGAAACATCGTCGCGCAGGTGTCTACCAGCACGGCGATGCCGAGCGTGATCATGGCAAAGGTGGTACCGGAGCGCTTGGTGGTGACATAGCCGAAGAGCACGCCGAAAAAGGCACCCCCGAGTCCGCCGACCAGCGGCAGCAATGACACCGGCATCCAGATCTGGCCGCTGCCGGCGAGGTTGAGCGTATGCACCGCGACGTAGGCGCCGAGCCCGGAGTAGACCGCATGTCCGAAAGAGAGCATGCCGCCCTGCCCGAGCAGCATGTTGTAGGACAGCGCGAAGACGATCATTATGCCCATCTGCGACATGAGCGTAATCGCATAGCCTTGTGTGAAAATCTGCGGCAGCACCACCATGACCAGCGCGGTCAGCCCCCAGATCAGCCAGCGCCCGAGATTGAAGGGCCGGTAGCGCAGTTTCGACGGGACGCCGGCCATCAGTCCGCTCTCGTTCCGAGCAGCCCTTTGGGCCGGAAAATCAGCATCAGCACCAGCAGCAGGTAGGGCAACATCGGCGCAACCTCCGAGAGCTGAAGCCTCAACAGTGAATACAACGGGGTCTGCGCGTTCACCGCTACGCCAAGGGCGCCGAGAAAGCCGCCGAGCGACCAGTTGAGGCCGATGGCGAAGCTCTGGATGATGCCGATGAGCAGCGAGGCGAGGAAGGAGCCGGCAAGCGAGCCCATGCCGCCGACCACGACGACCACGAACATGATTGGCACGAGCGAGTCGGCCATCGACGGGCTGGTAATGAAAGCCACGCCGCCGATCACGCCGGCCAGGCCCGCGAGGGCGGTGCCGCCGCCGAATACCAGCATGAACACGCGCGGCACGTTGTGGCCCAGGGCTTCCGCCATGTGCGGATGGGTGAGCGCCGCCTGGATCACCAGGCCGATGCGGGTGCGCGTGATCAGCAGGTAGACCGCCATCAGCATCAGCAGCGCGACCAGCATCATGAAGCCGCGCATTTTGGGGAACTCGGTCGAGTACACGGTGAACAGGGGGCCGGCGAGCACAGCCGGCACGCGGAAGGGGACTGCGGTGAGACCCCAGGCCACCTTGACGATTTCATCGATGAGATACGCCAGGCCGAACGTGAACAGCAGTTCAGCGACGTGCCCGTAGGGGTGCACGGTGCGCAGGCCGTAGCGCTCGACCAGCGCCCCGAGAAAACCGACCAGCAATGGCGCGAGGAACAGAGCCGGAAAGAAGCCGATCTTGAGTCCGAGCGAGTAGGCGGCATAGGCGCCCACCATGTAGAAGGCGGCGTGGGCGAAATTGAGCACGCCCATCAGGCTGAAGATCAGCGTGAGGCCCGAGGACAGCATGAACAGCAGCAGCCCGTAGGACACGCCGTTCAACAGCGAGATGACAAAGAATTCCATAGCTGCGATGCAGGTGGACGAAGCGAAGGCCGGGCGGGCCCGGCCTTCTTTCTTCGAGCCCGTGCCTCGAGAACGAGGCCGGGCAAACCCGATCAGCTCACGGCCGCTTCATCTGGCAGGACGTGGGCAGGGTGCCGACGTAAGCCGGGATTTCCGCCACCGTCTCCCAGCCGTAGCCGGTGTTTTCCTGGTCGTATTTGACTGTCGTGCCGTTGACCTTGACCCACTTCGCGATCGTCAGCTGCTGCTGATTCTGGTGGTCGGTCTTGCGCATCGTATCCTCGCCGTTGAGGCTTTCGACCTTCATGCCCTCCATGGCCTCGGCCACTTTGATCGGGTCGGTGGATTTGGTTTGGTTGAACGCCGTGGCGAGGAAGCGAATGCCGGTGTAGGTCGCCATCGTATAGTAGTCGTCGTTGTATTTCTTCTTGAAATCCATGGCGAATTTGGCGCCGATGAATTTCGGGTTGTTTATGTTCCAGTAGCCGACGAAAAAGACCTTGTCCGCTCCGGCTGCGCCCATCGCCGTCGGCACGCCCGTGGTGGCGGCGTAGAAGGTGTAGAAATTGGCCTTGAGCCCGGCGTCATGGGCCGCCTTGATCAGCAGCGCGAGGTCGCTGCCCCAGTTGCCGGTGATCACGGTGTCGGCGCCTGATGCGATGATCTTGGCGACATAGGGCGAGAAATCCTTCACCCGCGCGAGCGGATGGAAATCATCGCCGACGATCTGGACGTCGGGGCGCATGCGGGCGAGGTCTTCCCTCGCGGCGCGGGCCACTGCGTGGCCGAAAGAGTAGTTTTGGTCGATCAGGTAGACCTTCTTGATGTTCTTGTCCTTGGCCAGATACGAGGTCAGGGCCTCCATCTTCATGTTCACGTTTGCGTCCAGCGCGAAATGCCAGAAGCTGCACTTGCTGTTGGTCAGGTCGGGGTCGATCGCGGCGTAATTCAGGTACACGATTTCCTTACCGGGATTGCGCTCGTTGTATTGGGTCACCGCGTGGGACAGTGCCAGTGCCACGGAGGAACCGTCGCCCTGCACGATGTAGCGGATGCCCTCATCCTCCACGCGCTTCAATATGTTCAGCGTCTCCTGCGGCGAGAGCTTGTTGTCGAAGGGGACGATTTCGAATTTGATCTTGCCGGCCCAATGCTGCTGGTTGGCTACCTCGGCGGCCCACTGCCAGCTGTGTAGGTTATTCTCGCCGACCGGGCCGAGCAGACCCGACAGCGGGTCGGCGAAGGCGATCTTCACCGTTTGCGCTTGAGCGTAACCTGCTAAGAGGCTCGATGACAAAAGCAGAGCCCCGAAGGCACGTTTGAGATTGAACATGCTTCCTCCTATGTTGTTGATGTAAGCCCCGACAGGGGAACAACGGCTGATTTTACTGCTGGAATTCTGCATTGCTCGTCCCGCTCGTCGCAGGATCATTCTGCAAAAATCGAAAACAACAGCGACGACTAGTATCCGTTGGGAGATTACAGGATATTTTGACTCAGATCAAACGGATCTCGATGCGCTGATCGTCGACTCGATCAGGCGTGTTCGACGCATGCCGCGGGGAGCGTGCGCCGGCTGGTCCGGCCTTGATTGACACCGATTCCACGGCAGGGTAACTTGCGTCGTCGGTCGAGGTTTTCTGTTTTTATCGGAGAAAAAACATGCTGCGTGGCTTGATTCAGGAAGTTCCCTTGCTGATTTCTTCGCTCATCGTCCATGCCAGCCGGCATCACGGCGACACCGAAATCGTGTCGCGCACGGTCGAAGGCCCGGCAGCGGACGGTTCCGGCGGCATACATCGTTACACTTACCGCGACGCGCACAAGCGCTCGCGTCAGCTGGCGCAGGCGCTCGCTCGGCTCGGCGTAAAGGAGGGCGACCGCGTCGGCACGCTCGCCTGGAACGGCTACCGCCATTTCGAGGCCTTCTATGGCATCTCCGGTATGGGCGCGGTCATGCACACCGTCAATCCGCGCCTGTTCCCGGAACAACTGGTCTATATCGTCAATCACGCCGAAGACGACTACATGCTGTTCGACCTCACTTTCGCCCCGCTGGTGGAGAAGCTCGCCCCCGCATGCAAGGGGGTGAAGGGCTGGATCGCGATGACCGACCGCGCACACATGCCCAGCGTCAAGCTTCCCAACCTGCTGTGCTACGAGGAGCTGGTCGAGGCCGAAAACGGCAACTACGAATGGCCGCAATTCGACGAATATACGGCATCCTCGCTGTGCTATACGTCCGGCACTACCGGCAATCCCAAGGGCGTGCTGTACTCGCACCGCTCGACCCTGATTCACGCATTTGCCGCGGCGTCCCCCGACGCGCTTTGTGTTTCCATGCGCGACGTGATGCTGCCGGTGGTGCCGATGTTCCATGCCAACGCCTGGAGCCTGCCCTACACCTGTGCCATGGTCGGGGCGAAGCTGGTGTTCCCCGGCGCGGGGCTGGACGGCAAGAGCCTGTACGAGTTGTTCGAGGCGGAGAAGGTCACGGTGTCGGCAGGCGTGCCCACGGTCTGGCTGGCTCTGCTTATGTATGTCGGGCAGGAGAAGAAGAAGTTCAGCACCATGAACCGCACGGTCATCGGCGGTTCGGCCGCGCCGGCTGCCATGATCAAGACCTTCCAGGAGGAATACGGTGTGCAGGTGCTGCACGCCTGGGGCATGACCGAAATGAGCCCGCTCGGCACAGTATGCACGCTCAAGGCCAAGCAGTTGAATTTGTCGAAAGAGCAGAAGCTCGCGATCCAGTCCAAGCAGGGCCACAATATCTACGGTGCCGACATGAAAATCGTCGACGGCGAAGGCAAGGAGCTGCCCTGGGACGGCAAGGTGTTCGGCGATCTGCTGGTGCGCGGCCCGTGGATCACCAGCAGCTATTTCAAAGGCGAGGGCGGCGACCCGCTGCGTCGCGATGAGCACGGCCTCGGTTGGTTCCCGACAGGCGACGTCGCCACCATCGATCCGGACGGCTTCATGCAGATTACCGACCGTTCCAAGGACGTGATCAAGACCGGCGGCGAATGGATCAGCACCATCGACCTGGAGAACATCGCGGTCGGCCATCCGGCGGTGGCGGAAGCCGCGGTGATCGGCTGCCATCACCCGAAATGGGACGAGCGGCCGCTCCTGATCGTGGTGAAAAAACCCGGGGCCGAGGTCACGCGCGAGGAACTGCTCAAATTCTACGAGGGCAAAGTTGCGAAGTGGTGGATGCCGGACGACGTGGTATTCGTCGACCAGCTGCCGCACACCGCAACGGGCAAGCTGCTGAAGACCAAACTGCGCGAGGACTTCAAGGAACACAAGTTGCCGACGGCTTGACCGCAGCCTTGCCGCGAAGGGCGCGCAGGCGGGCGGCTGCGGCCTAAGCTGCGATTGCCTTTGCGCCCGCTTAACCACTATCGGCCCTTCCAGAGCGCTCATGAACCATATCCTCACTGAAACCAAAGACGGTATTCTGCGCATCGAAATCGACCGACCGGACAAGAAGAACGCGCTCACCGCGGCCATGTACCAGGCCATGGCCGACGCGATCAAGGCGGCCGAATCCGACGCCAAGGTGCGCGTGATATTGATCCACGGCAAGGCCGACCTGTTCACCGCGGGCAACGATCTGCAGGACTTTCTCGACAACCGTCCGCGGGACGACGACCGGCCGGCGTTTCAGTTCTTGCGCAACATCAGCCGCGCGCAAAAACCGATTGTCGCGGCAGTGGCCGGGGCGGCGGTGGGAATAGGTACGACCATGCTGTTGCATTGCGACCTGGTGTACGCGGCGCCGAACGCGCGCCTGCAGTTGCCATTCGTCAATCTGGGGCTGGTGCCGGAGGCCGCGTCCAGTCTGTTGTTGCCCGCGCTCGTCGGTTACCAGCGCGCAGCCGAGCTATTGTTGCTGGGCGAGCCTTTCAGCGCGCAGGTGGCGAAGGACATCGGCATCGTCAGCGCAGTGGTGCCCGAAGACATGCTGCTGGAAACCGCTTTGGCGCAGGCAAGAAAGTTGACGCAGAAGCCCGCTGCCTCGCTGCGCCTGACCAAGCAACTGATGAAGCGCAGTTTCGCCGCCGCAATGGCCGAGCAGATGGAACTGGAGATCGGCCACTACGGCGAACTTCTGGGCGCGCCGGAAGCGAAGGAGGCGTTCACCGCATTTTTCGAGAAACGCAAACCCGATTTCTCGAAATTCGACTAAGTACCTGCGTGGCGCCGCGCCTTTCTATTCTGGGAATTTCTTGACCGCCATCCGCCACGACTACGCCAGCGTCAACGGCATACGCCTGCACTACGCCCATGCCGGCGAGGGCCCGCTGATCCTGTTCCTGCACGGCTTTCCCGAGTTCTGGTATTGCTGGAAAGCGCAGCTGGAAGAGTTCGGCCGCGACCATCTGGCGGTTGCGCCCGATCTGCGCGGATTCAACCTGTCGGATCACCCGGCCGAGGTGAAACAATACAAGGCGCGCATCCTGATCGAGGACGTGCGCCAGTTGGCCGAACACCTGGGAAAGGGGAAGTTCGTGCTGGTGGCGCACGACTGGGGCGGGGCTGTGGCCTGGGGCTACGCCATGGCGCATCCGCAGACCCTGAGCAAGCTCGTCATCGTCAATTCGCCGCATCCGGTCACGTTCGCGCGCGAGCTCGCGCACAATCCGGCTCAAGCCGCGGCGAGCCAGTACATGAATCTGTTGCGCAGCGAGAAGGCCGAGCGCGTGCTGTCGGAAAACAATTACGAACGACTGGCGAAAATGACCTTGGAAGACTGGGGCCGGGGCAGGGTCGATCCGGCAGAGAAGGCCGCGTACATCGAGGCTTGGTCGCGGCCGGGCGCGCTCAGCGGCAGCCTCAACTACTACCGGGCTTCGCCGCTGTATCCGCCGATCGGGGATGATTCCGGCGCGAAGGCCTTGCGTCTGGATCCCGCCGACTTCATGGTGCGTGTGCCGACGCTGGTGGTCTGGGGCATGCGCGACCAGGCGCTGCTGCCGGGCAACCTGGACGGGCTGCAGGCCTGCGTGCCCGATCTGCGCATCGAGCGCCTGCCCGACGCGTCGCACTGGGTCATGCACGAAGAGCCGGAGCGCCTGAACCGGCTGATCCGCGAATTCATCGGCGCCTGAATGAAGCCTTCGCGCATGGACATCGTCGTCGATTTCGCCGATTGCGACCCGGCCAGGATCGTCTTCTACCCGCGCTATTTCGAATGGTTCGATCGCGCCACGGAAAGGATGTTCCGCTCGCGCGGCATGCCCTGGGCACAGCTGTTTCCGCAATACCGGATGGCGGGCGTGGCGCTGGTCGATGCCAGCGCGAGCTTTCGCGGCCCGTCGCGCTTCGGCGACCAGATCATGCTGGAGAGCTGGGTCGGCGAGTGGCGCAGCAAGGTTTTCGTGGTCGAGCATCGGATACACAACAACGGTAATATCGTCGTCGAGGGGCGCGAGGTGCGGGTGTGGGGTCTGCGCGACCCGAATGATCCGGATGGCATGAAAGCGGGCGTCATTCCGCCCGAGATCATCGCCCGCTTTCAGGATTGACGCTACGGCTGATACCGGGACGAATCCCGCAGCACAGGAGAACGCAATGGAAAATGTCTGGAACGCGAGACTGCCGCGCATCAACGAACCGGCGCCGGATTTTACCGCCAGGACCACCCACGGTCCGCGCTCGCTGCAGGACTACCGGGGAAAATGGCTGCTACTGTTTTCCCATCCGGCGGATTTCACGCCGGTGTGCACCAGCGAGTTCCTCGCCTTCGCCGGGGCCTACGAGCGTTTTCGCCAGCTCGGCTGCGAATTGCTTGGCCTGTCGATCGACAGCACCTATTCGCACCTCGCCTGGATTCGCAACATCAAGGAAAAGTTCGGCGTGGAGATTCCATTTGCCATCATCGACGATCTGTCTATGCGCATTGCGCACGACTACGGCATGATCCAGCCCGGGGCGAGCGACACCTCGGCCGTGCGCGCCACCTTCGTCATTGACCCGGACGGCAAGGTGCGTGCGATGGTCTACTATCCCATGAGCAACGGCCGCTCGGTCGAAGAGTTCCTGCGGCTGCTCGAAGCCCTGCAAACCAGCGACCGCCACGGCGTGGCCACCCCCGAAGGCTGGCGCCCAGGCGAAAAGGTAATGGTGCTGCCCCCGGCCACGGCAAAGGACGCCGAAGCGAGGGCGAAAGCAGGCCACGAATACACCGACTGGTATTTTTGCAAGGCCGACATCGCGAAACTCGCGCCGAAGAAGAAAAAGGGCCGGACGCGCTAGTTCGCAGGTCGTGTTTCGCGGATCGTTGTTCACGTTTCGCGAATCCAGTTGCGCCCGGGTTCGCTCGACTGGCGTAGAGCATCCCGCCGAAGCCACGCACGCGGGCCCTCAGTTGCAGACCGCGCTTATCTGTTGCAGGTCAGTGATGCCCTGCAGAACCTTCTCTATGCCGTCCTGCCTCAGCGTCAGCATGCCCGCAGCGAGGGCGGCGTTTTTCACTTCCGTGATCGGTCCCCTGATCTGCAGCAGTCGCTTGATCGCCATGTCGGATACCAGCAGCTCGTATATCCCGACCCTGCCTAGATATCCGGTCCGATCGCAGTGCTCGCAGCCGCTTGCGCGGTACAGCGTTATTTTTCCGTCGGCGCCGCCGTGGCTTGCGCTCCATGCCTTCAGCTGCTTGCGCATGTCGGCTGAGGTCTCGATACAGTATTGCAGAGCGAGCTCTTCGAGCTCCGCCGCGTTCGGTGTATACGCCGACTTGCACTTCGGGCATAGCCGCCGCGCCAGGCGCTCGGCCAGGACGCCGAGCAGCGCGTCGGCGAAATTGAACGGATCCATACCCAGGTCCAGCAGCCGCACGATGCTTTCCGCCGCGCTGTTGGTGTGCAGGGTCGACAGCACGAGGTGCCCGGTCAGCGATGCCTCGATGCCGATCTTGGCCGTCTCCGCATCGCGCATTTCGCCTACCATGATGACGTCGGGGTCGGCGCGCATGAAGCTGCGCATCGCCGCGGCAAAGGTCCAGCCGATCTTGGAGTTGACCTGAACCTGGCGCAAGCCGGCCTGCGTGATTTCGATCGGATCTTCCGCAGTCCAGATCTTGCGCTCATTGGTATTCAGAAACGAAAGCAATGAATGCAGCGTCGTGGTCTTTCCGGAGCCCGTTGGGCCGCAGACGAGAAACAGCCCGTGCGGTTTTGAAATGAGCCTTTTGATGGAAATCAGAACCCCTGGGTCCAGCCCCAGTTCGTCCATGGGAACCGGTTTGGCCGCTGCGAGTACGCGCATGACGACATCTTCCAGACCCCCGGTGGTGGGAACCGTCGCGACGCGCAATTCCACCGGAGCCGGCCCAAAGCGGCGGAAGTCGATCTTGCCGTCCTGGGGCTTGCGCCGTTCCGTGATGTCGAGGCGGCTCATGATTTTTATTCTGGAAATCACGGCGTTGCGGAACTGGGCGGGCAACTCCAGATAGTCCGTAAGCATGCCGTCTTTGCGGAAGCGCACGCGCGTGGTCTTGGGCCCGAGGTTCGCCTCGATATGGATGTCGGACGCCTTTTGCTCGACCGCGTCGAGGATGATCCTGTTGACCAGCCCCACCAGCGCGCTGTCGCTGCTGGCAGCCTGCTGCTCGGCGATATCCTGATCGCCGCTCTCCAATGTCAGCCGGTTGATCAGTTCATGTACGCCGGCTCCGGTCCGTGTCATCGGTTCGGCCGCCTCCGCCAGACCCGCCCTGCTGCTCTTTCTGCGGTCGATGACGGGCGGCGCGGCAGCCGGTGCGGCACCGTAATGGCTCTTGATCGAATTGGCGATGTCCTCGACTGAGGCGGTCACCGGCAGAATCTTCATCCTGGTGATCGCGCGCAATTCTTCCAGGGCCGCATTATCCATGGGATTCTCCATGGCCACGGCAAGGGCCCCCTCCGCTTCGCACAGCGGCAGTACACGATGGCGGTGTGCGACAGCCGCCGGGATTTTGGCGAGTATGTCGAGGGCGATCTGGGTGTTGATCTTGGTGTTGAGATTGACCACGGGGATGCCCAGTCTGCTTGCCAGCGCGCCATTGATCGCCTGCTGGTCCACGATGCCCATTTTTTTCTGCAGGATTTGCCCTATTGGCAAAGTGCGCTCCAGCGCGTCGCTTCCCAGCGCCAAGTTTAGTTCCGCACGGGATATGTATCCCAGTTCTATCAGCGCTTCTCCCAGCCGCTGATTAGGGCGGGTGCGCTTGAGCTCCAGCGCCGCCGAAAGCTGGTCCGGAGATACGATGCTGTTTTGCGTGAGGTACTGGCCGAGTCTTTGCGAGCGCAGCATCGCCTGCAGGTTCAGGGCGGCTTTGACCGCTTCTGGCGAAACGGCGCGCTGATCAATCAGCACCTGCCCGATGGGCGCATCGATGCTGCAGCTTTTCGCGGCCTGTGCCGGCACGAAGCAGCGGACGACATCGCCGCTGGCGTCCGGAAAATACAGAAACAGGCCACACAGCGCGCTGACGTAGCCCAGGGTCACCCCCATGAACACCTCGCCGCTTACCAATTCGAGCCGGAACGAATAGCGCTCCGACTGGCGCAGTTCTTCCGTTTCAGCGGCGGTGGCGGTCGCAGGCAGCGTTTCGCGTCTCAGCGCCAGCGGCCGCGGCAATTGCAGTTTCAGCAGAACGGAAAACGGGATGGTAACCGGCTCGTTCCTGTCGTTCGGACGAAACGTCAGCCGTTCCGCATCTGCCACGAAGCTGTGTAGCTGGCCGCTTGCTTTTGTCCCGTCCCTGAAACTCAGCACGCAGTCGGTCCATCCGGAATCGTCCTTGTCGCGTACGAACTCGAAATACGGCGGCGCGGGCCACGGCACGTCCTTTGTGGCCGGGGCTTCCCGCCGAGCTGGCGCAGTCATGTTTGCCCCCTCGCGCGCGGGCGCAAGCGGTGAGCGACTTCTTGTCCGTGATGGCGCACCGAGGACCGTCGTGGCACGGCTGGCGTCGCGGTTCCCTTGAATTCCCAGCCCATCGTTGCTATTGCCTTGGCTTCCGGTTCGGTCAATGGGCACGACGGCGTTCGGGCTTCCGGCATCAGCGGGGGAAGGCCTGATTTGGGACCGCCGCGTCCTCCCGCGAAGTGCATAGTCTCGCCTCGCTGCACAATCCGTAGCTTGATTTTAATCATACGGGGCGCAAGCTGCGGCATTCCCCCGCACCAGCTTGCGCGAACGCCAATTGTGCCGAAGCGATTGCGATCGCGCACCCGCCATTTGCCCCGGGGCCAACGTTAGCATGACGGCGACGATACTGTCGAGCCGACCGGCGCATCTACCCTTGGCGGCGAGGATTTCCGCGCCAGCATCGGCTGGCGCGGCCGGTTTGAAGCTAGTCCATCTCTTCCCAGGTCTCGGCGCTGGCGCCGGCGAGCGCGCGCACCCGCTCCTCGTCCTGCGCGAACTCGGCAGCCGGACCCTCGTACACGATCTTGCCGTTGTCGAGCACATAAGCGCGGTCGGCGATTTCGACCGCGGCGCGCACGTTTTGCTCGACCAGCAGCACCGACATGCCTTCCTTGCGCATGGAGACGACCACGTTGAAAACGTCCTGCACGATGATGGGCGCGAGGCCCTGGGAGGGCTCGTCAAGCAGCAGCAGCTTCGGATTGAGCAGCAGCGCCCTCGCGATGGCGAGCATCTCCTGTTCGCCGCCGGAGAGCTGGCGGCCCTTGTTGTTCTTGCGCTCCGCCAGTCGTGGAAACAGCTCGTAAATGCGCGCAATCGTCCACGGGCCCGGCCGCTCGAGGGGCACCTTGAGGTTTTCCTCGACCGTCAGATCGGCGAAAATGCGCCGACCCTCGGGCACATAACCTACGCCCAGCGCGGCGATGCGGTAGGGCGGCCAATCTGTGGTCGCGTGGCCGAACACGCGCACCGCCCCTTCGCGCGCATGCGTGAGGCCCATGAGGCTGCGCAGCGTGGTCGTTTTGCCCGCGCCGTTGCGGCCGAGCAGGGTAACGATTTCGCCCTCGCGCACCTCGAGCCCTACCCCATCCAGGATATGGCTTTTGCCGTAGAACGTTTGCAGAGCTTCCGCTTCGAGCACATTCATGCTGCCGCCTTTCCTAAATATGCCGCCTGCACCAGTTCGTTCGCCCCAATCTCCTTGGGCGTGCCTTCGGCCAGCACGGAGCCCTCGGTAAGCACCATGATGCGGTCGGCAAGTTGGAAGATGACGCGCATGTCGTGCTCGATCAGCACAATCGTAAGGCCTTGACTCTTGTGAAGTCGGCGGATCAGGCGCGTGATTTCGTAGGTTTCCTGGTCGCCCATACCCGCAGTCGGTTCGTCCAGGAGCAGCAGGCGCGGCTTGAGCGCGAGCGACATCATGATCTCCGTCGAGCGCTGATCGCCGTGGGACAGTTCGCCGACGAGCCGGTCGGCCTTGTCGCTGAGCCCGCCCATCTCCATCAGGTCGGTGACGCGGGCGCGCAGTTCTCCGAGGGCGTCGCGCGACAGCCACGGGGCGAGCCGCAATCCGGCTGCGACCTCCACCGGGATGCGCAGGTTCTCGCGCACGCTGAGTTCCGGGAAAATCTCGGTGACCTGGAAGGTGCGCGCCATGCCCAGCGCCACGCGCTTGTGCGGAGGCAGCGCGGTGATGTCGTGCTCATCGAACAGGATCGTGCCCGCGGTCGGAGGAAAAAAACCGCTGATCATGTTGAAGAAGGTAGTCTTGCCGGCGCCGTTGGGCCCGATCACCGCGCGCAGTTCGCCCGGCTCGACCGTGAGGGAGACGCCGTTGACTGCGATCAGGCTGCCGAAATGGCGCGAGACGTTTTGTACTTTGAGCAGGCTCATTGCGTCACCTTGCGCTTGATGATGCCGAGTACGCCGCGCGGGAAGAACAGCACCACGAGGACGAAGAACACCCCGATGAAGGACTGCCAATTATCGGTCAGGCTCGACAGGTAGTCCTGCAGGACGACGAAGATCGCCGCACCGATCAGCGGGCCCCAGAACGAGCGCATGCCGCCGAGCACCGCCATGATGACGAAATCGCCGGATTGCGACCAGTGCAGGTTGTGCGGATCGGAGAAGTTGTTGAGCAGGGCGTAGAGTGCGCCGGACAGGCTGACGAACAGGCAGGAGATGACCCACGAGAGCCAGATATGGCGCTCGATCGGGATGCCGAGGAAGCGCGCGCGACGCTCGTTTTCGCGGATCGCCAGCAGGGTGCGACCGAAGGGCGAGCGCAGCAGCGCTGCCATGATCCCCACCGCGACCGCGAAGCAGGCGAGCACCATGAAATAGAACGCCTTGTCGTTGTTGAGGATGTCCAAGGTACCAACGCCGAGATTGATCGGCAGGCGCTTCCAGCCCGAAAGTCCATCGTCGCCGCCGGTTACCGAATTCCAGCGGAACGCGATGAAATAGAACACCTGGCCGAAGGCGATGGTCACCATGGCGAAGTACACGCCGCGCAGCCTGACGATCAGCGCGCCGACCACACCCGCGGCGACCGTGCCGACCAGCACGCCGACCAGAAGGCCGACGGGCGTGCTCGGCACCAGATACTTGATGGTCATGCCGGCACCGTAGGCGCCCAGGCCGAAATACGCGGCATGGCCGAACGAGAGCACCCCGGTGAAGCCGAGCAGGAAATTGAGCGACATTGCCGCCAGGCCGAGCACCAGCACGCGGGTGCCGAGCGAGGTGTAGCCACCGAACCACCCCACCCAGTAGGGCATGGTCAGCAGCAGCAGCCAGATGAGGACGTCGCCGGTGCGCTTGTTGTACAGGCTTTTCACTGGGTCCTCCCTTCCTCGCCGAGCAGTCCCTGCGGGCGTACCAACAGGACCAGCGCCATCATCACGTAGATTACCGCTTCGGAAGCGGACGGCAGGAACACGCCGGTGATGCCCGAGGCGACGCCGATCAGCAGTCCGCCCAGCAGGGTTCCAGGCAGGCTGCCCAGCCCGCCGATGATAATAGCGACGAAACTCGGCATGATGAGCGTGCTGCCTATGGTCGGCTGCAGCCCGAGCATGCCCGCTGCGAGCACGCCCGCCAGCCCCGCGAGGTAGATGCCGAGGCCGAAGTTGAGGTTGCGCAGGATGCGCACGTTCACGCCCAACACCGAAACGGTCTCGAGATCGCCGGTACCCGCGCGGATGCGCATGCCGAGGCGGGTGCGATTGAGGATGAAAAACAAGCCGATCACCACCACGACCACCAGCACCACCATGAACAGCCTATAGCCGGTGAGGAAGAAGAACTGGCTGCTCAGCGGCTTATTGAGCCAGTCCGGAACCGAGAACGGCAGCGTCTGCGGACCGTAGATGTAGCGCGTGCCGTCCTCGAAGATGAAAGCGAGGCCGAAGGTGAGCAGCAGGCTGTAGAGCGGGTCGCGCCCGTACACGCGCCGGATCAGAAACCGTTCGATGAGGAGTCCGATCGCCGCGGTCAGCAGCGGCGCCAGGATCAATGCGCCCCAGAATCCGATGTACGGCATCAGGGTGTAGGCGAGGTAGGCGCCGATTGCCAGGAAACCGCCGTGGGCGAAGTTGATCACGCCGCTCAAATTCAGGATCAGCGACAGGCCGAGTGCCATCAGCGCGTAGAACGCGCCAATGATGAGCCCGTTGAAAACGTTATAGAGAATCAGTTGGGTCATTCAGCGATAGAGCCCGCTGCGCGCAGGCCTCTCCATGAAGAAAGCCGGCTCCCTTGCGAGGGAGCCGGCGGGTTTCTGCAGACGACGTCCAGGTACTATTAGAGGTAGTTAGCTATCCTGGCCCCAGTGTGGACTCAGGTCGGCCACTTGATATGGCAGCCGGTCTGGGCGACGGGAAGCGCCGCATCGACACCCTTGACGATCTCGTCGACGTGGAAAAAGTCGTCGGGTACGGGCCCCTTTTCCACCGCGTGGCCGACGTAGAGGTCGGGCATCAGTTGATGGTCGCCGGCGCGGTAGGACACCTTGTCCGGCATCAGCGCGATTTCGGGCGGCAGCGTGAAGCCTTCGAGCGCCTTCGCCAGCTTGACCGCGTCCAGCGTCTTTTCCTGGTTGGCCACCAGCGCGCAGGTCCAGGCCGCGACGTAGCCGAACCAGTGGCGCGCGGTCGGCACCCTGCCGAACTTCTTCTTGATCGCAGCGACGAACTCATTCACGTGCGGCACATTCGGCTGCTTCCAGTACCACTCGAACACCCAGGTGCCGATGCGCGCCTCGGGCGGCAGGCCTTCGAGCACTTCGAGCTCCTGCTGCGCGCCGGCGATGTGGAACTTTTTGTTCAGGCCGAACTGCACCGCCTGCTTGAGCGAGTTGACCGCATCCTGGCCCGCCGTGAGGAAAATGACCACATCCGGATTCGACGCCTGCGCCTTGATCAGGTAGGGAGAATAATCGGTAGTGCCGAGCGGGCACAGTGAAGCACCGGTCTCGGTGCCGCCGTACTCCTTGAGGCTCGCCTCGAAACCCTGCTGCAGCGTGTGGCCGAAGCTGTAGTCCGGGGTGATGAAGTACCAGCGCTTGCCGTATTTGCTGAACAGTGTCTTGGACACCGAATTGGTCTCCATGCGCGTCGTGTTGCAGACACGGAACACGTTCCAGTGACAGTCGGTGCCTGTGACCGCGTCGGTGTGGCCGCCGGTCACGATGAGCAGCTTGTTGTACTCGTGCGCCACCTGGCCGATCGCCAGCGCCATCGAGGAGTTCACGTTGCCGAGCAGGAAGTCGACCTTGTCGCGCTGGATCAGCTTGCGCGCCTTCTGCACGGCCACACCGGTATCGGAGCTGGTCGAGTCCTCCGACAGCAGTACCACCGGTCGGCCTAGGATGCCGCCCTTTTTGTTAATCTCCTCGACCGCCAGCTCGCAGCCATGCTTCTCGTTCGTGCCGTTCTCGGCGTAGGTCCCGGTGAACGTATCGTCCAAGCCGAACTTGATGGGCTCTGCAGCCCGCGCGTTCCTGATGAACGGCGCGCCCAGCTGCAGCACCCCGGCCGCGGCAGCAGCCTTAAGTACCGTGCGACGGCCGACTTTTTTGTCCAAAACATTTTCTTCATTTGCCACGGTTTCACTCCTCCTATATCGGATTTGAATGCGAGGACAACCCTATGCGGATGCGCCGGCTTTCTGTTGCATGCGCACCACGCGAGAGCGGAATAATACCCATTAGATCCTGGCAAAGCAATTCGCTCGCGGAAGACGCATTAGGGTTTACCCTCATTGTGTGCGGTCTCAGGAGCGGTGGTAAGGGCTCACTTCGAGGCGTCGGCGACGATGCCATCGATCAGACCGGCGACCGGGTTCAGCGCCGCGGTTTCGGGATACTTGCGATGGGCCAGATAGACGACGCCGGGCTTGCCAGCGCGCGTGTAGACTGCGATGGTGTGAGGGCAGTAGACCAGATCGGGCGGACCGTCCTTAGTCCGCTTCGGCGCGTTTTTGTGCGCGGCCGTTTTTGCCTGCGCGTGGCTCGCGGCATAGCCGCGCGCGCGCAAGAGCGCACGCGCGCTAGGACGTGTGCAGTGCGCGTAGCTCCGTGTTGGCGTAGCGCAGGCGACTGGCCAGCACGCTGGCGAGGCCTTCCATAAGCTTGAGCGAGGCCTTCTTGTGCTCGTCGGCGAAGGCGTCGAAGGTTTTGCGCGAGAGAACAAAGAGATCAACGTCGGTGAAGGCGATCGCGTCGGCAGACCTGGCGTCGCCGTCGAGGAAGGCCATCTCACCGAAGAAGTCGCCGCGACCGAAGCTGCTGACGTGGTGGGACTGACCGCCCTCGAGCGGGAGCACGATGCGCACCGACCCCTTGCGGATGAGGAACAGTTCGTCGCCGGCGTCGCCGCGAGCGAATATTTTTTCGCCGGCATTGAATGAGCGCTTGTCGAGGCGCAGTTCGAGTGCGGCCAGGGTCTCCTCCTTGCGTCCCTTGAACAGGCCGAGTTCCTGCAGATTGAGCAGTTTCTCCTCGGCGCGTTCAAGCGCGGCTTCCTTCAGTATCCGGTTCTCGACCCACTCTTGCGCCGCGTCGAGTTCGTCGAAAATCCTCGCGGCACTTTTATACGGCGCCAGGCCCATCTGGTCGATGTACTGCTGCATGTCGCGTCCCGACGGCAATTTGTGCGGCAACTTCGCGAACACAAGAAAGCCCCCCTTTTCGGCCATCATGTCGCGAATCTGCTCCAGCATATGGGCAGCGGTAACGTCTATCGTCTGTACGCGACTCATGTCGAGCAGTATGTACCTGCGCGTCTTGATCTCGGGCTCGAGGGCGGTGTAGAGCTGGCTGGCGGTGCCGAAGAAGAGGCTGCCCTGCAATTCGAAGATCACCGCTTGATCGCCGTGCTGCTCGAGAACGGTCATGTCTTCGTGCAGGCGGATTTGCTTGGAAAAAGACTGGCTGCAATAGACTTTGCGCCGCACGATGTGGCCGCCGATCTGCTCGCGGACGAACAGGACGATCGCGAGCACGATGCCAGTGCCGGACGCCGGAATCAGGCCTACGGTCAGCGCGACCGTGACTACGGCGAGAATGACGGCAAAATCGAAAATGGTGTGCCTGGACTTGAGGAACTGTAGGCTGTGGCGGTCGATCATGCGTATGCCGACGACGATCAGAATCGCTGCCAGTGCCGCTACCGGGACCCAGGCGATCAGCCCGCCGAGGAGGAGGAAGGCGAGCAGCGCCAGCACGCCCTCTATGACGCCGGACATGCGGGTCGCAGCGCCGCTAGACATATTGACCATGGTCGCGCCCATCTGGCCGGCGCCCGGCATGCCGCCGATCAGGCCGGCAGTGAGGTTACCCAGGCCCTGGCCGATCAGCTCGCGGTTCGAATTGTGGCGCGAACGCGTCAGGGTATCCAGGACGACGCAGGTCTTCAGGGTATCGATCGACAGCAACACTGCCAGGGTCAGGGCCGGCACCAACAGGCCGCTGAGGTCGTTCAGGCCCATGCCTTGCAGTCCCTGCCAGCGCGCGGCCATGCCCTCGGAGAAGCTGCCGCCCGCGCCACCCAGCGCTCCGACCACCAGTTGATTCTTTTCCAGCACGAGCATCGCGGGGTGGCCAAGCGACAGTACGAAATAGGCTGCGGTTCCTGCCAATAGCGCCAGGATCGCGCCCGGTACCGCCTTAGTCCAGCGCGGTGCAAGCAACATCACGGCAATGGTGACCAAGCCGATGATGATGCTCTGCGACAGCCACAGTTCGGGCGTCGCGAGCGCCTGCCAGAAGCTCGCGTCCGAAGGCGCACCGAGAAACTTGGGCACCTGGCTGACGATGATGATCAGCCCGACGCCGGAAAGGTAGCCGCTGACCACGGGGTAGGGCATGTACTTGATCAGCCCGCCCAGACCGACGAAGCCGAATACCATCTGAATGGCGCCGGTCATCAGTGCCAGGACGACCAGCAGCAGAAGGACGGTTGCGTCCGGGGTTCCCAGCGCGACCTGCCGGATGGCGAAGGCCGAGAGCACGGCCGCCGCCGGCGCGCAGGGCGCGGTGATCAGCCGATTGGTGCCGCCGGCGAGGGAGGCGACGAGGCCGAGGGCGGTGGTGCCAAGTATGCCCGCCAAGGCGCCATAGGCCGCGAAGGAACCGCCGAGTGAAGCATAAATGGTGACGCCGAAGGCGATCGCAGATGGCAACGCAACCAGCATCGCCGCCAGGCCGCCCCAGAAATCGCCTGCCAAGTTCCCGGCTTTCTTCATGGCCAACACCTGTTGAGCAGTCCCGAGTCTCGACTGAAATCGGTCCCGACAGTTTGATTATCATCAAGCCCGGACGGAAACATGACTCGCATAGGACCAGCGGGCACCGGTTGCAGCGATAGCGTCGCGGGTGCCGCGATGTTCGCCCGCGGGCCTTGTATCCCTTGCTCCGCGCCGGGTGTAGGATTGCAGCGCCAAAACGAGGCGTCCCTGCCGGCGCGATTGCCGTGCCGGCATATTCCCGCGATCGAGGCTTTGATGACCGAGAACCGACCCTGGCTGCGCTTTTACGGCCAGTTGCCTCAGAGCTTGAACTACCCAGAGATCACCTTGTACCAGGCCGTGGCGGCGACGGCCGCGCGCGTGCCCGACGACATTGCCTGGGATTTTTTCGACACGAGCTCGAGCTACCGCGACTTCCTTGCGGCGATCGACGATTGCGCCAATGCGTTCGCCGCGCTGGGCCTCGCGGCGGGCGAGCGCATCCTGGTCTCGATGCCGACCTCGCCCCAGGGCGTGATCGCCTTCTACGCGGCGAACAAACTCGGCGCGGTGCCCGCGCTGATCCATCCCCTGTCCACCGCGCCCGAAATCGAGTACTACCTCAACGCCAGCCGCGCGCGCATAGCGCTCACGCTGGACGCGTTTTACGAGCGTTTCGCCTCGGTTAAACCGAAGGAGCCGCTGCAGACGCTGATACTCGCGCGTATTCCCGACTATCTTTCGCCGCTGAAGAAATTCGGCTTCTGGCTCACCAAAGGGCGCAAGATCGCCAGGGTGCCCGCGGATGCGCGCGTGCGCTGGTGGGCCGATCTGATGGCCGGCCCGTACCCCGCGGTGCCGCGCAGCGGCGCGACTACGAATGAGCCGGCAGCGATCCTGTTCTCCGGCGGAACCACCGGTACGCCCAAGGGGATCCTGCTGTCGAACCGCAATTTCATCGCCGAGGGCATGCAGGCCGCGGCCTGGGGCGGCATGGCGCAAGGCCACTCGATTCTCGCTCTCCTGCCGATATTCCACGGTTTCGGCCTGGGGGTCTGCGTCAACGCCGCCTTCATGGCCGGCGGCAAATCGATCCTCGTTCCGACGTTCAGCGCTGCAGTCGTGGCGCAACTGCTGCGGGCGAAGCGCCCCAACCTGCTGGTGGGCGTGCCTACGCTGTATGACGCCCTTGCGCGCGACCCGTCGCTGGCGCGTGCCGATCTTTCGTGCCTGCGTGCCACCTTTTCCGGCGCCGATACCCTGCCGCGGCCGGTGAAAGAGCGCTTCGAGAAACTCGTGGCCGAGCGCGGCGGCCGGGTGAAATTGCTCGAAGGCTACGGTCTCACCGAGGCGGTCACCGCGATCATGGCGATGCCGCTGGACGAGTATCGCGAGGGCTCCATCGGCATCCCCTTTCCCGACATGCTGGCGAAGATCTGCCGGGCGGGGAGCGGAGAAGAGCTTGCGCCGGGCGAAGAGGGCGAAATCTGCGTCAGCGGGCCGGCGGTGATGCTAGGCTATCTCGACGACCCTGCGGCGACGCGCGAGACCCTGAAGGTGCACGCCGATGGCCGCACCTGGCTGCATACCGGCGACCTCGGCAGGATGGACGCGGACGGGTTTTTCTATTTCACCGTGCGCGCAAAGCGCATGATCAAGTCCTCGGGCTTCAACGTCTATCCGGCGCAGGTCGAGGCCGTCCTGTACCAGCATCCTCTGGTCGCCGAGGCCTGCGTCGCCGGCGTGCCCGATCCGGCGCAGGTGGAACGGGTGCAGGCCTTCGTCGTGCTCAAGGATCCGGCGCGGGCCAGCGCCGATACCGAGCGCATCCTCATCGAGCACTGCCGCGCGCAACTGATCAAATGGTCCTGCCCGCGAGAAATTGAATTTTGCGCCGAACTGCCGAAGACCCGCGTGGGCAAGATAGACTACAAGCTGCTGGCGCAGGAACACTCGGCGAGACTGAACGCCAAGGAGACCAACTGAATGAAAATGGAAGCGATTGCGAGCCACGGCGGCGATCGCGTCGGCGCGGCGCTGGCGGCCCAGGGCGTGCGCTTCGTATTTACGCTCTGCGGCGGCCACATCTCGCCCATACTCACCGCCTCGAAGGCGCGCGGCATGCGTATCATCGACGTGCGCGACGAGGCGACCGCGGTGTTCGCCGCCGATGCGGTGGCGCGCCTCACCGGCGTGCCAGGCGTCGCCGCGGTGACCGCGGGCCCCGGGCTCGCGAACGCCATCACCGCGCTGAAGAACGCGCAGCTTGCGCAGTCGCCGGTCATATTGCTCGGCGGCGCGGCGCCCACCGCGCTGCAGGGCCGCGGAGCATTGCAGGACATTGACCAGCGCCCCTTGATCGAGCCGCACGTCAAGTTGTTCACCAAGGTCCGGCGCGTGCGCGATCTGGGTCCGGCGGTGGACGAGGCGTTCGCCGTGGCGCGCGCCGGCGTGCCCGGCCCGGTGTGCATCGAGTGCCCGGTAGACCTGCTCTACGACGAGGCGAGCATTCGCCAGTGGTACGCCGACGCTGCGGGCAAAGGCAAGTCGATCCCCGACCGGTTGCTGCGCTTCTATCTCAGCCGCCACGTGGCGAAAATGTTCGCCGGCGGCGCCGAAGCCCCGCCGCAGACGGCGCCAGTATCGCCACCGGCTGCGAGCGCCGACAGTGTGGCGGCAGCGACGGCGGCGCTGGCGCGGGCCGGGCGGCCCCTGATCGTGATCGGCAGCCAGGCGCTCGCGCTTGCAGCCGAGGCGCCGCGCATTGCCGCTGCGGTGGCCGAGCTCGGCATTCCGGTGTATCTGTCGGGCATGGCGCGCGGCCTGCTCGGGCGCGACCACGTGCTGCAAATGCGGCATCAGCGCCGCGCCGCACTGCGCGAATCCGATTGCGTGCTGCTTGCCGGCGTGCCCTGCGATTTCCGCCTCGATTACGGCCGTCACGTGCGCCGCAGCGCCACGCTGATCGCCGCGAACCGCAGCGCGAAGGAGGCGCGCATGAACCGGCGGCCGGACATCGCGGCGATCGGCGACGCCGGTATGTTTCTCGAGAGCCTGGTCGCGCCGCTGGCGCAGGCAGGCCGCCGCTGGACTTCCTGGATCGAGGAGCTGCGCACGCGCGATTTGCAGCGCGAGGCCGATATCGAGGGACAAGCCGGGACGGCCGGAGAGCATGTGAATCCGATCGCATTTTTGCGCGCACTCGAGCAAGCGGCAGGCGAAAGTGCGGTGATGGTGGCCGACGGCGGCGATTTCGTCGCCACCGCTTCTTACATTGTGCACCCGCGTGCGCCGCTCTCCTGGCTCGATCCCGGCGTGTTCGGCACCCTGGGTGTAGGCGCCGGCTTCGCGCTCGGCGCGGCGCTGTGCCGACCTGGGAGCGAGGTCTGGATCATCTACGGTGACGGCGCCTGCGGCTACGGCCTGGTCGAGTTCGATAGTTTCGTGCGCCATGGCATCCCGGTCATCGCCGTCGTCGGCAACGACGCCGGCTGGACCCAGATCGCGCGCGAGCAGGTGAAAATGCTGCATGACGATGTGGGTACCGTGCTGGCACGCACCGCCTATCACGAAGTCGCCGCGGGCTTCGGCGCCGAAGGCATCCTGGTGACCAAGACCGCGGAGGTGAACGCCGCGCTGGCGCGCGCGCGCGCCGCGGCCAAGGCGGGCAAGCCAGTGCTGCTCAATGTGTGGCTGGACAAGACCGACTTTCGCGAAGGGTCGATTTCAATGTAGGAGCACGTTCGCTCCTCCAATTGAACAGACCCTAGGGTTTGACGCGGATGTCGCGCTGCATACGCAGCGCGGTTTCGACGTTCTGGTAATAGCCGGGGATACGCGCCGTTTCGGCAAAGCCCTGGTCGATATAGAAGCGGCGCGCGTCGCGATTGGTTTCGCGCAGTTCCAGATGGATGCTGGCGATGCCGGCGGTAAGCGCCGATGCGGTGAGCCATTCGAGCATGCGCCGCGCGATGCCCTGGCGCCAGCAGTCGGCGCGCACTGCGAGCAGCGAAAGATGCGCGCACTCGTCACCGAACTGCATGATGGCGAAGCCGGCGAGCGGCGCGCCGTCACGTGCCGTCAGCACCAGCGTATCCGGCCGGGCGAGATTGCGCGCCACGCGCTCGGGCGTCCACGACCAGGGCAGGCCGGCCTCGATCAATTCGCGCGACATCGCCGCGATCGGCGCCGCGTCCGCGGGCGCGGCGAGCCCGAGCGTCAGCTTGCGCGCAGCTTTCACTGTAGCCCGAATTCCCGCGCCAGCAACTCGTAGGAGCGCAGGCGGCTGGGGTAGTCGCCGGTGATGGTCAAAATCATCAGCTCGTCGGCTTCGAACTGCTCGCGCAGTTGCAGCAGCCGTTCGCGCACCTGGGATGGGTCGCCGATCACTGTGCGCGCGCGCTGCGAGCGGATGTAGGCGAGCTCGCGTTCGGAATAAGTCTGCGCCTCGGCCTGCGCCAGCGTCGGGATCGGCGTGTTCAAACCCTGCGCCATGTGCAGCCGGCGCAGGTCGACGCAGCTGGCCAACTTCTCCGCTTCGGCTGCGGTCTCGGCGCAAATGACGAAGGCGCAGACGATGCTGTGGGGTGCGGCTTCGCGCGCCGACGCGCAAAAACGCGCCCTGTAGTCGCGCGCCACGAGCTCGCCGCCCTGCGGGTTGATGAAATGGGCGAAGGCGAAGCGCAAGCCCAGTTGCGCTGCGAGTGCGCCGCTGTAGTCCGATGAGCCGAGCAGCCAGATCGGCGGCGCTGCCGGTCCCGCCGGCATCGCCTTTACCCGGGCGAAGGGATGGTCCGTCGGCAGCGTGTCGTCGAGGAAACCGACCAGGTCCTGCACCTGCTGCGCGAAGCGATCGGCGGCAGAGTACTGGCCGTTCGACAGCGCCTGCGCAGTGAGCAGATCGCCGCCGGGGGCGCGGCCGAGGCCGAGGTCGACGCGCCCGGGAAACAGCGCCTCGAGCATGCGGAACACCTCCGCCACCTTGAGCGCGCTGTAGTAGGGCAGCAGCACGCCGCCGGTGCCGACGCGGATGCGCGCGGTTGCGCCGGCGACGCGGGTGAGCAGGATTTCCGGGCAGGGGTCGGCGAGCGCGGCCACGGCATGGTGCTCGGCGAGCCAGTAGCGGTGATAGCCGAGCGCGTCGGCCGCCTGCGCCAGCTTGACGGTTTCCGCTACAGCGCGCGCGGGTGTGTGGCCGCTGATGATCGGCGATTGGTCCAATATGCCTAGGCGCAGGTTCATTCGTATCCTTGTATTTCAGTTCAGCGGACGTGAAGCGTTGTCGAGCAGCCGATGCGGCAAATGGCGATTATGCAGCTTCGCCGCCGCTGCGGATATCCGGTTCATGCGGAAGGCGGCGCCGCTTTTCGGTAGCGCAGCGCGAAGACGCCGCACACGAGCAGCACCAGCAGCAGCACCGGCGCATTGCCCCAGCGCACGTAAGGCGTGGCGCCGCTGCGCCCCTGGGCGCTGCCGCTCAAGGTGCCCCGGGTGAACTCGGGCAGGACGGCGACGACGCGTCCATGATAGTCGATGATGGCGGTCATGCCGGTGTTGGTCGCGCTCAGCATGGTGCGGCCGGTCTCGATCGCGCGCATTTGCGCGATCTGCAGATGCTGGTGCGGCGCCAGCGAATCGCCGAACCAGGCCAGATTGCTGATGTTGACCAGCAGCGTAGCCGCGGGCAGTGCGCGGATGATTTCCTCGCCGAATGCGTCTTCGTAGCAGATATCGACCGCGATTTTCTGCCCCGCGAGTTCAAGCGGCGCCTGCGTGGGACTGCCGCGCGAAAAATCGGCGAGGGGAATTTTCAGAACCGACAGGACCCAATGAAACCCGGGCGGAATAAATTCGCCGAACGGCACCAGGTGGACCTTGTCGTAGCGCTGACTGGGCGAAGCGCCCAGGCTGATCGCGCTGTTGTAATAGCGGCCTCGAGCGTCGCGCAGCGGCACGCCGATGATCAGATCGCCGCCGTGGCTGCGCGCGCTCAGCGCGAGCTCGCGCAGGAGCGCGGGGTCGAGCGCATCGAGAAAACGCGGAATGGCGGTCTCGGGCAGCACGGTAAGCTGCGCCTTGGAGCGCTCCATCATGCGCCGGTACAACTGCACCGTCGCGGTGTAGCGCGCCGGGTCCCATTTAAGGTCTTGAGCGATGTTCCCCTGCAGCAGGCTCACCGTGATCGGCGCGCCCTGCGGCTGCGTCCATTCGACTTGTTTCAGGGCATAGCCCAGACCGAGGATGAGCGCCAGCGCGGCGAGCGCGAAGCCGCGCCGCTTGGCGCGCAGCAGGGCGAGCAGCAAGGCCGCGCACAGCCACACCAGTCCTGACAAGCCGAATACGCCGGTGACCGGGGCGTAACCACCGAGCGGCGAGTCGACTTGCGAATAACCCAGGCTCAGCCAGGGAAAGCCGGTGAACACCCAATCGCGCAGCCATTCCGTGAATACCCACAGCGCCGGGATCAGCAGCATTTGCCGCGCCGCAAGCGGCCCGGCGAAGCGTGCCTGCAGATAGCCCGCCAGGGCCGGATACAGCGCGAGCACGGTGCAGAAGAGCAGGGTGGCAAGCGCGGCCAGCGGCGCCGGCATTGCGCCGTATTTGTGCAGGCTGACATAGACCCAGCTGACACCGGCGAGAAACAGGCCCAGCCCGAAGGCGAAGCCGAGTGCGGCGGCGCGGCGCGGGGCGGCCGCGTTCTGCCACAGCCAGAGCAGGCCCGCCGCGCTGACAAAGGGCAGCGCGTAGTAGCCCGTCGGCGCGAAGCCCAGCACGGTAACGGCGCCGAAAAGGAATGCCGCCAGCGGCGCGCGCGCCTGCCGCAATACGGCGGGATTCATTGATCGCGCGACTTTTGCACCAGCAGGGTGTGCACGCGGCGGCTGTCGGCGCGCATGACCTGGAATTTCAATCCGCCGATGGCGATGCTCTCGCCGCGCTTGGGCACGCGGCCGAAGCGGCTGATCACCAATCCACCCACCGTGTCGTAGGCTTCGTCGTCGAAGGTGGTGCCGAATTTTTCGTTGAAATCGACGATTTCGGTGCGCGCCTTGACCCGGAACTGGCCGCTGGACTCGGGCAGGATGTTGTCTTCGGTTTCGTCGAAGTCGTATTCGTCCTCGATGTCGCCGACGATCTGCTCCAGTACGTCTTCGATGGTCACCAGCCCGGCGACGCCGCCGTATTCGTCGACCACGATGGCCATGTGGTTGCGGCTGGCGCGGAACTCGCGCAGCAGTATGTTGAGGCGCTTGGATTCCGGCACGAACACCGCCGGGCGCAGCATTTCGCGCACGTCGAATTCCTCCTCGCCGGCGTAATAGTGGAGCAGGTCCTTGGCGAGCAGGATGCCGAGTACGTTGTCGCGCTCGCGGTCGATCACGGGGAAACGCGAATGCGCCGTCGAGATCACCGTCGGAATGAACGCGTCCGGCGTCTCGCCGATGTCGACCACGTCCATTTGCGCGCGCGGAATCATGATGTCGCGCACCTGCATCTCCGACACCTGCAGCACGCCCTCGATCATCGACAGCGCCTCGGAGTCGAGCAGATTGTGCTCGTAGGCGGAGTGCAGCAGCCGCAGCAACTGCTCGCGGTCCTCCGGCTCGCGCAGTAGCAGCGCCGACAGGCGTTCGAGCAGCGAGGGTTTATGGTTCTTGTCGTCTTGCATAGGCTGTCGGTGGCTCGTAATGGGCTATTGTCTGACCTAACTATCCTACCATCGCCCTGTTCATCGGGCAGCGACGGCGTAAGGGTCGGGAAACCCGAGCTGCGCGAGGATCTTCTTTTCCAACCCCTCCATCCGCGCCGCCGCGCGCGGCGTCTGGTGATCGTGCCCCTGCAGGTGCAGCGCGCCGTGCACCGCCAGGTGCGCAACATGCGCCCGCAGCGCCTTGCCTTGCGCGCGCGCTTCGCCCCGCAGCACCGGGACGCACAGCACGATGTCGCCGGCTAGTACCTGCGGGCGCCCGCTGGCGCCGTAGCCGAAGCTGAGCACATTGGTGGCGTAGTCGCGCTTGCGGTAGCTGCGATTGAGCGTTCGCCCCTCGGCAGTGCCGACGAAGCGCACGGTGATCGCCGCATCTTGCCCCAGGGATGCCGCAAGCCAGCGGCGCAGTTCGGCTTTGGTCGGCAGACCAGGGGAATTCACCGCGGTTTGCACTGTGAGCGTGAATTTGGCCGCGCCGCGTTCAGAGTTCATATCGAAATGAGGGGATATCCCCTCCGGGGACTTCCTTGAGGTCGCCTCCCATCATCCTCCCCTATATTGGCCCGTTGCCAAATTCCATTTGGCAAGGGGTTCTCAGGTCTCGCTCTGTTGGCGCTCATAGGCGTTGACGATGCGCTGCACCAGCGGGTGGCGCACCACGTCCTCGGCCAGGAACTGGGTAAAGGCGAGGCCGCGCACCCCGGCGAGTATGCGG
>Ga0307377_10000746_pt1 | contig 42933 bp, 69 predicted proteins | sample TR3MG_FD_202535 | JGI IMG/M metagenome (GOLD analysis project Ga0307377, IMG submission 202535) | Soil microbial communities from Risofladan, Vaasa, Finland - TR-3 | ecosystem: Environmental > Terrestrial > Soil > Coastal area > Acid sulfate soil | place: Finland: Risofladan, Vaasa | collected...
TACCTGACCTCGGCGCTCAAGTCCCTCTACCCGACGCCGGAGAAATCACTGACCGATGCGGGGCACACCAGCAGGTCGGGCCAGCGCAAGAGCGAGTTGATGCTGGGCGGGCTGGTGAGCGCGTATCCCACCCCGCGAAAATGCGATTGGGAAAAACAGAGTCACGGACACCGGGGAACGTTAGACACCATGCCGAGCACGGCCCGTGGTCCGATTACATCTGGGCCGCTTTCCCTGACGGAAAAGTCCGCCGTGCGCCTGGCAACTCTGTCGGCTTGGTTGATGGGCTACACCGCAGCGTACTTGGCGCATTGGGAAACAGCATCGTCTGGCAAGTCGCGGCGGAAGTCATCGGGGCAATCAAAAGAGCGGAGGCCGAATCGTGACGCCCATGCCTGACAAGCGCCGCCCGTGGTTCCCGATGTACCCCATGGATTTTCTGGCGGACAGGGTGGTTCAAGCCATGAAGCCGCTGGAAGCGGGATGCTATTGCATCCTGCTATTGCATTCATGGAACGAATCGCCGCCGGGCACGTTGCCGAACAACGACGCCGCCCTTGCCTCCATGTTACGCCTTACGCGCAAGACGTGGGCCAAAATGAAACGCCGGGTCATGGCGCCCTGGACGATGGGGGCGGATGACCGCTGGCACCAGAAACGAATGCAGGCCGAAGCCGTCAAGGCCGATTCTCTGTCTGAAAAGCGCCGGCAACTCGCGGCCCGCCGATGGGCTAACCATGCTAAAGCATTGCCTTTGCAGAACGGCCAAAATGCTAAAGCAATGCCATCACAGCACAGCACATCACATCACAGTACTAAGGGCGGCGCATTCGCGCCTGCCGGGGCACCGGGGCCAGTACCGATAGGGCAAGTCGCCGCTCAGGCGCTTGAGGAGGGCAAGCCGTGACTCCCGAAATACAGGAGATGCTTCGGCAGATGGGGAAGGCGGCGATTCGCGCATTTTTCGCACAAGCCCGGGATGTTACGGCTGAACATCAGCACCAGAGGGTCGGCCTCGCCGCGCTGCGGGAGATGATTCCGACGACATGGGAAGCTGGGCAGTGCAACCCTGACTGCATATTTCTGCGGGCGCCAGATGTACGTTCCCAATGCCGACTCGGTTGGTCGGTCCCGTGGCAATCAATGGGATGCAAGCCCGGCCCCGACTGCCCGGCCGAGAAAGTGAAGGAGGATGGAGCGTGAGAATCCTCAGATGTGACCTTTGCGGCCAAGAGCACCATGACGCTACGGGTATCTGTGCCAACGACAAGCAGCACGGATACGAGACGTTAACCCCCCGGAATCAGGTTGAGGGGCTGGTTGATGTTTGCGCCGAGTGTTTCCTGAAACTCAGGAAAGCTCTCAGTGAGGCGGCTTACGCGGCCGAGCAAGCCGCAAGGACGTGGGAACGCACTGGCATAGCCGAGGTGGTACGCGCACTCAAGAGCGCGAAAGCGAAGGAGGAAGGAACGTGAGTTTGGAACAAGGACTCGAAAGCGCCCGCTGCGCCTACATCAATCTCCACAACATGGTTAAGATGATGCCCGCTTTGAACTCGCATCCGCTCTTGTTCTTGGTTGAGGCGCAACTACGAGAGGCCATAGTGCAGCTTGATGACGAGGACGGCCAAGCCTTCTGCGGTAATGAATGGCCCGCGAAAGCGAAGGAGGCTGGCGATGCACTGTGAATACTGTGGCAAATACAAAGAGCAGATGGCGTCGAGTACGGGGTTGCCCTTAATGGGTTGCTCTGACTTGGCTTGCATCGGCGTCCATCCCTACTTTGTGGCGCGCGCCATTCTGACCACGAATGAGCGGATTGCAGAACTCGCAAGCCGCATAGAAGCGCTGCGGGTTAGATTCATGGAGGCCGGCGATGGCAAGTGAGGAACTAGAGCGGGATGGTCTTCTCCGTCGCTATGCGGATGGTTGGTATTGGGTTGATGAGATAGAACAGTTAAATGGACCTTATGAAACCAGGGAGGACGCTGCTATTGCCCTGTCGGAATATACTCCTTGGCAGAAGGAGGAGCGGAAGATGAACTTGGGACAGACAGAGGAACGGGACTCGGCCCGGCATGAGTGTCCGGCCACGGAGCAGATTGACAAGCTCGCCAGGTACATCACAACAAACATTCCCGGCGAGCCATCCAAGAGCGAGGGCGCTGTGGACACCATCATCCGGTGCTTTGAGGCCGAGGTCTCGCGGCTCAAGGGGGAGCGCGATGAAGCCCGCGATTGGGTTCGTCGAATGCACCGTGAAACGCAAGTGATTACCTGCGTCTATTGCGGCAAGGCGTATCCGCCGGGAACGCCCACAAGTGGGGCAGAGGCGCTGACGGAGCATATCAAAACCTGCCCCAAGCATCCCCTCGCTGCCGCTCTGGCCGAGGTCTCGCGGCTCAAGGGGGAGCTGAAACAGGCGCGAGCCGCTCTGGGAGAACACGCTGCCCATCGAATTACACTCAGTGCGCACGAGTGGACCTGGACGCAAGCGGAGCAAGAAGACATGGCACGGAGCCTTGTACGTGTGACAGAGGCCCTGGGTGCCACGCAGCCAGAATTTAACCCGGAGAAGATTTTGGCCGCCCTCGCGCCCGAGGCGGAGGGGGAAGGGAGGGCGGGGAAATGAGGCCGGTCTTGCAGACAAAATTCGGGGTTGATGGCAACTGTTTTTCGGCCTGCGTCGCCACTATTCTCGGGGTGGGCCTTGCTGATGTACCCAATGACCCGGGAACCGGCCGGCGCGTGTGGAGGGACTATCTCGACCGGTTTGGGTTGGGAATGCTGACCGTGCAACTTGGCGCTGGCTGGCCTCCCGAGGGTGCATACTGCATCGCTGGGGGAAAAAGCGCCAGGGGCCTGCCACACGCCGTAGTGTGGTTCTTTGAGCCGGACGGTGCGGGGAAAATGGTTTTCGACCCACACCCGGACAGCACTGGCTTGGTTGGACCGCCAGAAGACTTGACCTTCTTCGTTGCGCTCAGGGCTGCCGAACTCGCCGCCCTGCGCGAAGAGGTCGCGCGGTTCAAAAGGGACTACTTAACCCACGAACACAATTACATTACTGTAGTTGAGCGCGTGACCGGTAGAAAACACGTACCCGACCACATGCACCCGACTGATGCAGCCTGTGTACTGGAACACGAGGTGAACAAGGCCCGCGACGAGGTCGCGCGGCTTAAGGAAGAGGTGAAGCGTAAGGATAAGACTATCCAGGAGATAGTACAGGAGACGCTCGACTCGCTAACGGCCGCCCTCGCGCCCGAGGCGGAGGCCAATCCATGACCGCCCATCGCCGCCGCAAGCGCGTCAAGCTCTGTGCTAAGTGCGGATGCAAGCTCAAAAAGTGGAGGATGGCATGTTAAGCAAGCACAAGTGCCCGAGTTGCGGCAAGAATCCCGAGCGTGGAGACTGGCAAGGAACAATCTTGCGGGGTAGGCCGGCTAACGTTTGCGCTATTTGCTTTAGCCAAGCCGAATTGCAGCGCGCCAAGGCACTGTGCGCCGCAGACGTGCGCTTTAATGGCGCGTGGTGGGTTGGCAAGGCCCGCAACTGGCAGGTGCAGCACCGGGGGACGGCGGCATACATTCACCCCCTGGACAACCAAGATGACAGAATGGGCGATGAAAAGGCCGAACCGTGGCTGCGGCGGCGGGCTGGGCGATGAAAAATCAAAAACAAGCGCAAATAACGCAAGAGATAAAAGCATACCTCAAGACCATCTCGCCGCCGAATGCGCCAGAAATTCTCGCAGAGGTGCGCACACATACCGCCGGGACGGCTTGGAGTCCCGCCGCCCTCGAAAACGTAAAGGCTTGGGCGCTTCTTTTCTTGCTTCCGACCGCTACGGGTCACGCAAGTCGCGCGCAGAAGTTACTAGCCGAGAGATATTGCCTGATGATAAGAAGGGATGCCGGGAACGCGGCAACCTGCGCACTCCTGAAGGCTTGGGGGATACCAGAAGGGGCCATCGGGTGGTGTGGCCTGATTTGCAGGCGCCAAGGGTGCTTGCGGACGGGGCGCTGCCCAAAGGGACTGCTGGGGGCCTCGTGCTACGACGACCATGATTATTACTATGATTATGATGGTTCGGTAAATGCCCGCGAATATCTAGGACCAGAAAGGAGCCGTCAAGATGGGGACGGGTAGGCCGAAAATGTGGGAAATTCTGAGGCCATATTTGCACATGGCTACTCCTGGGCAACACGCCGTTATCTATCTCCATATTCTAAAAGGACTTAGCTTGCGCGAAGCGGCCGAAAATTTGCGCATTTCGCGGGACGCCGCAGAGAAAAGACAGCAGCGATTTATGCGCAAAATAGCTAAAAAGCCGTCCCTACCCCGCATATAGGGTGAGGGGAGAATGCAAAAGCAGCAAGAACCTGTGCCGGTAGTCAGGTTTCAGCGCCTGAGCTGGGACCCGGATTCCGGGGCCAGGGAAAAGGTCTTGCCCTTAGACCCCATGGATTTTTGGCCCGGAGACGATAGCCACTTGGGCGTGATTGACCGCTTCGGAAGCATAACCGCCTTGCGCCGCAAGCTGGGGCTGCATGATGAACCATCCCCGGTGCTTATCCCGGGGCCAGCCGTAGAGCGGCCGGGCGTCAACCTCAACGGCAGGATGCTGCAACTATGAACCGGTCTGGAAGGCAACCCGCTTGACCCGAAAAGCCTCCCCGCTGGCCGGCCGGAAGCCGGCCTTTTCTTTGCCTGTTCACGCCCCCGCCGATGCTGGCTTGCAGCAGGATTCGGCGGAAATAGGCAAGGTTATACGCCTTACCTACGCCGCCATCCTCCAGCCTTGGCGCCCGCGCAACCCATAAATAGGAGATAGCAAACACGTACTTACCGGACGAAATCGCCGCCCGTAAACCTGTTATCCTAGAGAGCATCCGCAAGGGCGCGAGCAAAGAGGCCGCTGCCCAAGCCGCCGGTATCTGCAAGGACACGCTCTACAAGTGGGCGGGTGAAGACGCTGAGTTTGACAACGCCATGCGTGAGGCGAAGGCCGCGTCCATCTGCGAGGTGTCCGGCGCTATCCGTGACGCCGCACTGGCCGGCAACGTGACCGCCGGAATATTCTACCTCTGCAACAAAGACCCCGAGCATTGGCGGCAGAAAAACACTACCGAGCTGGCCGGTCCTGGGGGCGCGGCGCTCGTGTTTCAGATAGTGCCGGCGCCGGAGAAGAAGCCATGACAAACCGCTTGGCGGCCGAAGCCCTCCACAAAATGCGCAATGTGTGGGGGCATAAAACGCCAGAACGGAACAGAACGCGCCCGGCTACGCGCAAACTAGCCGGCTGGAAACTCAAGCCGTTCCCGCCCGCCGCATTTCGGATGCTCGCTGCTAAGAGGGGCGCGCTGTTAGCGTGAGTGCTCAGGTTGTCGAAATCCCCGCGTTGCCCAAGCAGATTGAGTTCTTGACGGCAACCGACCGCGAATGCCTGTACTCGGGCGCCTTTGGTGCCGGCAAGACCCGCGCCGTCTGCCTGCGGGCGGTTATGCGTGCAAGCGTCAAGGGCGCACGCGAGGGGCTTTGCCGTAAGAACCTTGTCACGCTGAAGCGGACTACGCTTAAGACGCTACTGGAACCCGAAGGGGAGCTAGACCCGGTACTGCCCGCCGGCTATTACGAGCACCATAAGTCCGAACAGGTCATCCGAATCAAAGGCGGCGGCGAAATCACGTACTTCGGCCTTGACGATCCCGACAAGGTTGCCAGCTTCAACCTTTCCGGCTGCGGCATTGACGAAGCGGTGGAGCTGGAAGAGGCCGACTGGACGATGCTCCGCGGCCGGATACGGCTAGACGTGCCCAGATTGCACAACCAGATATACGCCGCCTGCAACCCCGGAGCCCCCAGCCATTTCCTTGCCGTCCGCTTCGGCCTGGCCGGCGGCGCCCAGGCGCAACCCGGCTGCAAGGCCGTGATAACCAAGACCATTGACAACCCCTACCTGCCAGCCGCCTATGTCGAAGATATCAGCCGCTTAACCGGCGTAGCCCGCAAGCGCTTCTTCGAGGGCCTATGGGCCGGCTCTGACCGCCTCGTGTATGATACCTGGACCCGCCCCGTCCACGTCAAGACGCGTGAAGGCCCGTGGCGGCGTACCGTGGTCGGCGTGGACGTGGGCTATACCAACCCCGGCGCTATGGTCATGCTCCACGTTGACGGCGACGGGCGCATTCACCAGGCGCGCGAATCCTACGCCTCCCGCATCTTGCCCCGCGAATGGCTTATGCGCGCGCGCGAGTGGCACATTCAGTTCGGCCCGGAAGCGTTCCTGGTTGACCCGTCCAGCCCCGACGTGATAGCCGACTGGCGCAATGCCGGCCTGCCCGCCCAAGCGGCTAACAACGAGCGCGCCGAAGGCGTCCGCATCGTCCGCGCCTGCCTGGCGACTGCCGGAGACGGCAAGCCGCGCCTCACCGTGGACCCGACGTGCTCTAACACCATCCGCGAATTCGAGACCTGGGAATGCAAGCCCGAGTCCGATGAGTTCACGAAGGAAAATGATCACGCGATGGACGCGCTCAGATATGCCGCAATGTACCTGGCCTCCGGGGCCGGCGTCTGCCGCGAACCCCGCTACTCGATTTCACAGGCGCTTGCCGCAAGGGGCCGATAAATGCCAGAGCAGAACGCCGAACTCGAACGCCTGAAGGCCGTGCGCGCGGACATTGCGCTGTGGGCCGGAGACCGCAAATGGGCCGCCGCCATCCGCGATGGGAACCTTTCGCGCGTGAGCGAGCGCTCGCAATTCCTGGTGCAAGGCATCGAGGAGGATAGCGCCGAGTTCACCAAGCGCGCCGAACTGACCACCTATGCGGCGCTGACCCCGCTGATTGCCGAGCGCATTAAGGGCGCGGTGTTCAAGCGCCCCCCGACCATCAAAGCGCCCGCCGCGCTCAAAGCCTTTATTGACTCCGCAACGCGCGACAAAAACAGCCTGAAGGAGTTCGCCGTCTCCGCGGTCATGGACGCGCTGTGGTATCGGTTCGGCGTAGTGCTGATAGACCGGAAGCGCATTGACCCTGCTGCCGTGCCGGTCACGGTGGCCGACGATGAGGTGCTGGGCCTGGACAAGCCCTATTGCGTATCCTATCACGCTGGGCAGATTCTTGACTACCACCTGGGGGCGGACGGCACACTGCAATACATCCGCCTGGACGGCCCGACCTACCCCCGCGGCCAGGAAACGGTCAGGGAAATCAGGGAGGTTGACTCGACAGGGATACGGTTGCATCGGATTGTCAAGGACGCGGGCGGCCTGGAACGGCTGGAGCCGGCGCTTGCCCCGATTCCGTTCTCGCCGAACCTGGCGGGCCGCCTGCCCGTTATCCCGGTCGGGTACGATACGATTGACGGCATCCGCGCGCGCTCCCCGCTGTGCGGCGCGTTGCAGGCCGAACTCGACGCCTTCCGCGAGCTGTCCAGCATCATCTGGGGGCTGTGGATTGGCGGCCATCCGGTTATGCTCGCGAAGGTACGGGACGAGCTGGCGAAAATCGGCGTAGGCATTAACAAGTTCATCAAGCTCCGGCCGACCGCCAGCCCCGGAGAGGAGCCCGAAAGCATATCGTGGCTGGAGGCGCAACTGCCCGGCCTGGCCGAACAGGTCAAGCGTTACGAGGCGGCCCGCGCCGAGATTCAGCAGCAGGCCGGCATTAAGCCCATTGCCGAGATTGCCCAGCCCCAGCCCGAAAGCGGCGCGGCGCTGACCATCAAAGCCGACGCGGAAGCCTACGTGCTCGGCAACATTTCGGACATGGCCGCGGACGTGCTCTGGGAAATCCTCTATGTCGCCGGCTTGGACCTGGGGGCCATTACCCCCGGCGCAACCGGCAAAATCGCGGTCGAGTATTCCAAGGACTTCAGCCTGCAAGGGCCGGAGCGCGCCCTTATGCTGGCCCAGACCTTCCGCAGTCTGCTCGGCCCGCAGAACCCGGCAACCAAGGAGGCCATCCGCCGCGCCGTCCTCTCCGCGCTCGACAACCTATCGCCGGAACTCCAGGCCGCGATTGAAGCGGCCATCGAGTCCGAAGGCGCATATGAGCCGCCCGCCCCCGATTGGGCCGGCGGCCCCCCACTCAAGAAAACTGACCGGGCCGTGCCCGGTGGAGCCGCGGACAAGGCGGCTAAGTCAAAGGAGTGACCATGCCTGACAACCAGGATGGTGGAACGAAGGCGGCCGTTACGCCGCCCGTGGTAGACCAGGAAGCCATCAAGGCCGCTGTCGCGGACGCGCTCAGGCCGGTATTCTCTGCCGAGATTACCGGAGCCGTTAAGCGCCAAGTCGCCTCAGAGGTTGAAAGGGCTCTGGCAGCCGCGAAGGCAGACGCCGACGCCTCCAAGGACGGCGATAAGGGCAAGGGCAAGGTTGACCCCCGAGACATGGAGTTGACGAAGCTCCGCGAAAAGGTAGAGCGGTTTGAGAAGGATCACGCCGCCGCGCTGCGCGATGCACGCGCCGGCAAGGTCGCGGAGACGTTGACGGCCTGGAACGGGCGGTTGACCAAGAGCGGCCAGGAATTTCTGTCCCTGGCGCTCGGCAACGTGGCTGTGCGCATGGAAGACGGCGCTTGGGTTGCCAAGGAAGGGGATTCTGTCAAGCCCCTGGCGACCTATGCCGACGAATGGATGAAGGACCGCAAGGACTTGCTGGTTACCGCCGCCAGGCAGGGCAGCGGGGCCGGGCAGTCCGCGGTATTCTCCGAACCCATGCCGACCAGCCGAACGGCTTTGCTCTTCCACCCCACAGAAAAGAGACCCGATGGCAGGCCCAAGGAAACGCCCGAACGGAAGGCCGCATTTGTAGCGACCTACGGCATGGACGCCTGGAACCGCCTGCCCAAGTAAGGTGAATACCAATGGCTGATGACCCCCTTGTTATTGGTGACATTGCCATAGTCCCGGAACTCATCGGGGACTATGCCGCGGCTACCTTCAACTACGAGATGGCCGCGTGGAGCGCGGGGCTGAGCGGTTGCGTTTCGTTCCTGCCCGCGTCTCCGAGGGTGTACCCGACCAAGGACGTTGACCGCCCGAGCCTGACCCTCGGCATGGCCGACGCCCAGCTTGACCTGACCAACGCTACCGCCGTTGACTCCTCGCAGCAGCCGGAAGGCGTGCGCGGGCGCGGCCCGGTGGTCAGCCGCCGGACCTCCATCGGCGAGTTCCTGGACGCCGCCATCCGCGGTTACACTATGAGTTCCGAGCAGGCTTCCGCCGAACTCGGCCGCCAGGCCGGCTTGCAGCTTGCCCGCGGCGCGAAGGTCATGACGTATAACGCGCTGCTCGGCGCCGTGACCGCCATTAGCACCTCCACCCACAAGAACGATGAAACCTCGAACACGACCAAGACCCTCCAGCTGGTTGACGTGTTCGACGGCAAGGCGCTGTTGGGCGACGCCGCCTCGCAGCTTCGCATCCTGCTGGCGCATAGCACCCCGTTTGCCAGCCTCGAAAAGGACATGCTCCAGGGGACTTACAACCTCTTCAACGTCGGGGACATGACCGTCATGGACAACCTCCCCGGCCTGAAGGGTATGCGCGTGGTGCTGGACGATGACGTTCCGACCACGACCGTTAGCGCCGCCGCAACCAACTACAACTCCTTCCTGCTTGGGCCGGGCGCGGCTTGGGTTATGCCCGCTACCGGCTCGCCGGACATCCGCGTGTACCGCCACGGGGACAAGGGCGACCACGCGGTGAAGGTGCTCGGGACCATGCACTACGCCGTGGGCGTCGCCGGCATGGACTACGACATGGACCCGACCAACCCGACCGCCGCGAACCTTGCCACTTCCGGCAATTGGGCCGAGGCGTTCTCCTGCGACCACAAGGACGTAAAGGCTGCTCTGATTATCACTCAGAACGGCTAGTTGACCTGGGCTCGGGGGCGGCAATCGGGCCGCCCCCAGCCCCCGGAGATGCGGATGATTGACCCCGCGGCCCAGCCCGCCATACTGATAGCTAACGGGCTGTCTGCCGAAGACTACCAGCCGCCGGAGGGGCGCTTCACGCTCTGCCTCAATGGCGGCTTCCGTACCCACCGTTGCGATGCAATTCTAACCACCGATTGCCCGCCGGGCATCGAGCGCGACTTCCTTGCGTTCCCTGGCATACGCATTCAGGCTGCGCACAACGCGCGGTTCCCTGACCGCGACCGCAACCGGCGCGTAATCTGGGAGTGCGAAGGCCTTGTTCGCAAATACTGTTCATCGGTTGCCCCGGCGCTCAAGTGGCTTGCGAAGCGCGGCCATCGGGCCGTTACCATCGTGGGGCTCGACAGCCTTTGGGGCGACGGCAAGCCCGGCGCGGCCTACAACGGCGTTACCCGCGCCATGCTATACGAGTTTGCCCAATTGTTCCCCGACGGCCTGTGGATTGCGCGCGGCGAGGAGACTATCCGCGTAAACGCGCCCGGCTTCGCCGCCGCTGTGGAACGCTGGGCGAATGAGGGCGTATTGGTCAAGACCACGGGCGGGGCGCAAGCTCCGGCGGGGCCGCCCCCCGCCCGCGCCATGCAGCCCGGCGCTCCGCCCATCTTTATCGGCTACTACACCGAGGGCACGTCTTACGAAGCCGAAGCCAAGCTCCTGCGGTTGTCCCTGGAGGCGCACGGCCTTGAATACCACATCGCCGCGACCCCCAACCTCGGAAGCTGGCAGAAAAATACTCAGTACAAGTCGCAATTCATAGCCGCCGAACTGGAACGGCTGAAGCGGCCCGTGGTATGGGTGGACGCCGACGCGATTGTAATACAGCGGCCGGAATTGCTCTTGACCATGCCTGCCGGGGTTGATGTTGCCGCCGTCCGGTTCGCCACTGACAAGCACCTGTTATCGGGCACGGTGTATTTCTCCGGTTCGCCCAAGTGCATGGAGGTAGTCAAGCGCTGGAGCGCCCTCAATGCCAAGTACCCCGACTATCTGCCCAACGGCCGCCCCGCCTGGGACCAGCGCACGCTCGACATGGCGCTTATGACCACCCCCGGCGTCCGCTTCCTCGGGCTGCCGCAAGAATACACCTGGATTATCGAGATAACGCAAAAGGCCATCCCCGACCTCGTGCCGGTCATCATGCACACGCGCGGAGCCTACCGCTTCAAGGGCGAGATTGACCGTGGGCATTCGCCTAAGCCGTGGGTTGTATGGCCGACGGCCGCCCCGGCCATCGCCGCCAAGACCTGCAAGCGCTGGCAGGACCGCGGCTATCACGTATGCTTGCTGGCCGAAGAGCCGGGCAGCCTGGAGGCAACCGGGGCCGACAAGACCGTTTACCAGGACAAGTGGGAGGGCTTCGGCAAGGCCGTCAATCGGCTCTGCCGGGAGGTTCCTGGCCCGGTGGTTGTGGTTGCCGGCGATGATGTTTTCCCGCACCCTCAATGCTCCGGCTCGGAGATTGCCGACCGATTCTTGCGGGCGTTCCCGGATACCTTCGGCGTAATGCAGCCTACCGGCGACCCCTACGGCGGGTATATGTCGGCCTGCATTTCCCCCTGGATTGGCCGCGCATTCATCGAACGCAGCTACGGCGGCAAGGGGCCGTATTGCGAGGAATACCACCATTGTTACAGCGACAAGGAACTTCAGGACGTGGCCGCGGCAACGGGTTGTTTCAAGCAAGACCCGGCGCTAGTCCAGAAACACGAGCATTGGGGGCGCTCCAAGAACGTATGGCCCGAACGCCTGCCGCACCATTACCGTATCGGTGACGCGCTCCCGACCGATGAAAAGCTATACAAAACCCGCAAGGCCGCCAAGTTTCCGGGGTCAGGGCTATGAGTCCGCTGATTCGCCTTGACGACTTCCCGACCGGCGTAAAGGGCTGGCAACCGCCGCTTGACTCACTTGCCGCCATTCTCGCCATGTTCAACCGCGTCCATGCGCGCTACCTCCTGGGCGTGTCCCCGTTGCTCCTGCGGCCCGGCGATACGGAATGGCTCAACGAGCACGTGGCCGCGCCCGGCGCCGTGGTCATGCACGGCTTCGACCACCGGATAACCTACCCTGACTGGGCGAACGTCCGCAATACGTGGGCGCATGGCGGCGAGTTTGAGGGGATGACCGCCTGCCGATTCCTTGCCCGCTGGGCGGAATGCGATGGCATTCTCCGCGCCGTCCAGCGCTACGATGATTCCCATTTCGTCCCGCCATTCAACGCCTACACCCAAGCCGTGCTTGACGCCTTGCAGGAAACCCCCGTGCTGAATCTGCATACGCTGGATTCGCTCCACCGCGAGCTACAGCAGAACAAGCTCAATCACGGCCGGCTGATTCTGCATATCGGCACATGGGAGAAATCCTACGGGTCGGTACATGATGTGGCCGCGCAGTACAACCGGAGCGGGCCGACAATCACGCTGCATTGGGCCTTTGACCAACAGGCGAATTCCGCCTGGTTGCAGGATTACGAGCGGCTTGCCAAGAAAATAGGGGCGGGGTAATGAGCCTAGACGAGCCGGCCTGGGAGCGCACGTGATTCTGGCGGCGGCTACCAACTATACGGAGGCCGAGGTCCGGCCCTTCGCACTTTCCCTGGCGCGCTCGGGCTATCAGGGCGAGCTTGCCCTGGTGGCCCCGCCGCACCCGGAATGGGACTGCCTGCGGGGCATCAATGTCATCTGGATTGCGCAGCGCCTTGCCGGCTCTTATCAAATCGGCAACGGCCGATTCCTGGCCTTCCGGGAATTCCTCAAGACCGTACCGCTGCCGAAGCAACTGCTTGTATGCGATTTGCGCGACTTGGTTTTCCAGCGCAACCCCGAGGCGGCGCTGCCCAGCGAAGACTTGCACGTCTTCTGCGAACACAGCGCCATGACCATCGGCTCCTGTCCGTACAACTCCGGCGCATTGCGTAGCTGCCACGGGGAAAAGGCGCTTGCCGACCTGGCCGGGCGGTCCATCATCTGCTCGGGTACATTCTGCGGCGGCGGGGCTGAGGTCAAGGCGTATCTAGACCAGCTATGGGGCGCGCTGGTTCGCCTGCCGGCTACGCTCCTGGCCCGCACCATGACCGACCAAGTGACCCACGCGCTGCTGTGCTATACCGGCAACGTCGGGGCGGTCATTCACGGTAACGAGGATGGCCCGATTTATACCGTCGGCTACATGCCGCGCGAGTCGCTCCTGCCCGCCCCGGACGGCTGGCTCCGCAACCGCGCGGGGCTGCCGTGCATCGTCCACCAGTACGACCGGCACGTCAACCTGACCGCGCATTATCGGAGGATGTTCGCGTGACGTGGCGAACCGACCCGATAAACTGCCGGCGGCTGGGGCAACTGGCGGGCGAAGCGCCGGGCGGCGTTATCCGGTACTGCCGGACCTGCAACGTGGCTACCGAGGCTGAGGGGCTGGCCGCCGGCAACCGGCCGACCGTGCTGATATCCTCGGGGAGTGACGCGGTTGCTACTGCCGCAATGGCCGCGCGGCTTCCCCGGAACGTCAAACGCTGGTTTACTACCAACTGCGGGATAGACCCGGCTTCCGCGCTGGGCGCGCGCGTAGAGGCGCTTCCGATAGGCTTTACCGCTTGCAGCGGGGATATTCTGAGGCTGCTGATTGCCCAGGCGACGCGCCCGCGCGCGCGCAAGAACCTGCTCCTGATCAACCACCGCCGAACGCACTCGGCATACAAGAGCGCCGAACGCGTCCGACTGTATAACGCCTTCCGGCCCTTCCGCTGGGCAACTATGAGCGGCGACTTGCCGCAGGCCGATTACTACGCCGAGTTGGCCGCGCATGACTACACGCTCTCGCCCGCCGGGGCCGGCCCGGATTGTCACCGAACATGGGAGGCATTGGCGCTGGGCACCATCCCGATAGTGCGGCGGTCAGTCTATACCGATGTGCTTGACGAGATGCCGGCGCTGCAAGTCGAGGACTGGCCGGAGGCCGGCGCTGAACGGCTGGAGGCCGAACTGCCGCGGCTCCGCGCGCGCTTCCACTCCCCCGCCATGCAACGGCTAACCCTGACCTATTGGCGCAAGCGCATGGAGGCCGCGCTGTGCGCGTAATCAGCTTCAGTCTTTACGGCGACCGCCCCATGTACCTGAAGGGCATGGTCGAGAATGCCAAGCTGGCCGCCAAGTTCTATCCCGGCTGGCATATCCGCGTGTACTGCGAAGACAGCATCAACGTCAAGCCGTTAGAGGCGCTCGGCTGCCAGATTCACCGCGTGGGCAAGAGCTTCGGCCACTCCGGCATGTTCTGGCGGTTCCTGCCGGCATGGGATAAGGGCGTAAGCTACTGCCTCTTCCGCGACGCGGACAGCCGGTTGAATCCGCGGGCGAGCGCCGCCGTGGCCGCTTGGATTGACAGCGGCCTCGCCTGCCACGCCATGCACGACCACCAGCACCACCGGAGCATCCCGATTCTCGGCGGCATGTGGGGAATCATGGGCAACGCCCTCCCTTCGTGGTTATTGGTCAGGTGCATCGAGGTCTACGGCGGCCATGCCGAAAAGGGAATGGACAGCGCCTATCTCTCGCGGGAAATCTGGCCGTTTGTGCGCGAAACCTGCCTGACTCATTCATCCGTGCCGCTGGCGTTCCCAGAACACCCGATTGTGATTCCGCCGCAGCCGTTCCCCGGTCACGCGCCGATGGATGGATTCGTCGGGCAGCAGTACGACGATAACGGGCAACCGATATGGCCGGGGGGCAAGCCGTGAACCTCCATGAAGAGCTTGCCGCGTTCTGGCAAACCGCCGGGGGTAACTCCCTATCGGGTTGCACGCTGAAGACACACATAGATTTCCTGGGCGTCGGGGATCGCGTGCGGCCCGGCGCGGTAGTTCTGTGCATCGGGGTCGGGACCGGGACGTGGATAGCAAGACTGGCCGACGCCGGCTGCGAACCACACGCGCTGGATATTGCCCCCGCCGCCCTGGCCCGCGCCACGGCCGCAAAGGCGACGTACCTTGACGGCGCCCCCCTGCCGGCAGATACCTTTGACCTGGCGCTCTCGCATTGGGTGTCGCCGCACCAGCCCCCTACCGTGCTGGAGGCCCAGATTGCCGCCGTCGTCCCGGCGCTGAAGCGCTCTGGCCTGTTCGCCTTGCACTACAACGGGCCTTTCAACTGGCCGGGCGAACGCGACCCGCGCCAGCCGGATATCACGCCCTACCAGCGCTGCCTTAACGCCTGTTCGGTTTTCGCCCCGGAGCGCATAGCCGAGATGGCTGCGCAAGCCGGCGGCAAGGTGGTTGCCAACTTCGCGCGTGAAGACTGGCCGAAATACTACCGGCGGCTATACGCCGCGCATATCGCGAGGGCTTGACGATGGCTTTGACTGCCGCGCAAACACAGAGCGTTTACCTGGCCTGCGGGCTCCATGCCGAGGGCGGGACGCGCTATCATATCATCTTCCTGACCAACGGATTTACCCTCTGGGGCGTGGATAGCACGTCCAGCACTTGGGTATACTCCGACATCAAAACCATCGTGGATACGCAACTGGCCTCCCTATCGGCCGGCGCGCTCGCCTATCTCGGCGGCCTGATTTCCACGTTCGATTCCTGCCTTACCAGCTCGTTTGCGCTGAAGGGCGGGGGCGACGGGATTTACATCAACGAGGAAACCGAACTGGAAAAGGCGCGCGAAGTCATTGTCCAGATTATCGGCGTCAAAGTCAAGCCCGTGAACATCGCCGATGCGCCGGATAGCCGGAGCGGCCGGGTGGTAGTCTAATGGCCTCCAAGCGCTCTACGCTGACAAGCAAGCTGGCCGCGGCCTATCTGAAGGTCGCGCAAAAGGCGGATGGCGTCGAGGTTGACTATACCCACCAGGGCGGGACGCCGGCTACCATCTGGGTACAACCCCTTGACGCGCATGTGTCCGCGCCCGCGGCCAGCGGCTTGACTACTGAAACAGAAATCCGCGTCTTCCGTATCCCCCTGCAAACCGGATTCGACGGGCCATCCGAAAACGATGAAATTGATTGGGGGGATGACATCTACGTGGTTATGGACGGCTGGACAACTGACAAGTGGGACGCCCTGTTCCTTGTTAGCGCAACGAAGAAGACCACTAGGAGGGCTGCGGTATGAGGCGTCAACGGCGTCGATACCCCCAGGTTTATGACGGAGAATGGGTTGCGCCCCGACGCTCCGAATATCGGATGGCCTGTTGCGATTGCGGCCTGGTGCACGTTTTGCAGTTCCGCCTTGTGCCTTACGGTTCGGGGCGGGCTATAGAATTTCGTGGCTTCCGAGATGCAAGAGCAACGGCGGGGATTCGCCGCGGCATGAAGGGAAGTGCGGTATGAGGCGGCTTGTACTCATTTTGGGTGCGGTTGTACTCCTTTTGGGTGCGGGCTGTCCGAAGACCACGCCCCAGCCGGAGCCGGGCGTCAAGCCCCCGACGGTTGCGGAAAAGCAGGAGGCTACGGTCAAGCGCCTCCAGTCCGCAATCAAACAACTGAAGCCGACTCACGTTACCGCGCTGGAAAAGCACGCGCAAAAGCTCTTGCGCGAGGAAGAGCGCCAGGCGAAGACCCGGCATTGGCTCTTGGTTGCCGGCATCGGCCTGCTGCTTGGCGGGCTTGCCAGCGCGGCGGGCCGGGTGCTCGGCACATTCTCGGCGGCTACCGCTTGGTGGAGCTTCGCGCTGGCGTGGCTCGGCCGACAGGTCCGCTGGCGGGATATCGTCTTCGGCCTGCTGGCCGGCGCGGCCTGCATTGCCGGCGCAATCTGGATTGACGCGGCATGGGGCTACATGGTGGACCTGGGCCGGCTGGTGCTGCTCTCCGCCTGCGTATTTGTCGAGTGGGAACTTGCCGCGCGATACTACACCGGAGAATGGGATACCCCCGGCGATGGCGTCAAGCCTGGGCGGCGCTAGTGTGCGCAAATGGCTAACCCGGCTGCTAACCCGTTTGCGTATCCGATGGCTGAAGGTCAAGTACCCCAAGGGGCCGCCGAAGCGGAAAAGGACTAGACACCATGCCCGACGATAACTGGACAGTCCCGATAAAGGAACCATCCTTTGGCGAACTCTCGCAAATGCCCGAGGGCTCCTGGCGCATTTACCTCTCCTGCAAGCTGGGCGAATACCACGGGGAGGTAGTGCAAATGGCCGCAGTCCAGAACGCGCACGGGCAGCGGATTGAAAAGATAGAACGCCGGTGCGCCGGCCGCCGCTGGCAGGGCAAGCTCCTTTGGGCCTGCCTTGCGGCATCCGTGAGCGCGCTGGCAAGCAACCTGTGGACGAAGCTGCATGGGGGTTGACGTGCAAGTAACCAAGCACGGCGGGTTGCCGACGGTGCTGAGGTTTGAGTTGGACAACGGGAGTAGCCGCATGGATTTCCGCTGCCCCTGCAGCGAAGTTGGGCAAACCATCTGGGCAACGGTGGACAAGGACCGCGCCGTCGCCGAGGGCTACTGCCCACAGTGCGGCGCGCTTATCCGGCTCGGCGTCTACCGCGTAATGCAGGTGGACCACGGGCAGGCCGGGACGGGGAGGTAGGACATGGAGCGCGACACGCTGCTGAAACTCAAGGCTTGGGCTGAGGCGCTATTGCAGGCAAAGGACGCGCTGGCCGCGGTCCCGCCGGTGAATCCAGAGCCGGTGGACGTTGCGGCATTCCTGACCGCGCAGCGCAATCAGGTCTTGGCAAACTCCGGCGACAAGGCGGCGCTCCTGGGTACGCTTTCGACGCCGCCGGTGCTGTCCGAAGCGGACTTGGCGAAAGTGGTTGGGGCGGCGCTGGCCGACGCTTTCCGCAAGGACCGCGACATATGCCGCGCCGCCGCGTTGGCCCTGCCCGTAGACGCCGAACCGATTAAGGTGGTCAAGCCGTGAGAATTCCCTGGGCTTCGCCCCCGACGGTCAGCGACGCGGCCAAGCTGGGGCTGAAAGGCCAGCCCGTCCCGATAACTGGCGAGACGCAATACGAGCTTCTGCTTCAATCGGTGGACACCTTCGCCTTCACCACTCCCGGCGACTTCGGCCCGTTCACAGAGGTAGACTCCGCCGCGAATATTGCCGTTACTGGCGGAGTAATGACTATTAAGGGGGCTGGTGCCTTCAACAATAACGGAGCATGGCTGACTACACTGAAGGCGACTACCACGCCGGGGGCCTTCCGAATCAAGGTGGCACTCAAAACAGCGCCGGGAGTCTGCGCCTTGGGGTTTAATGATGCTACCGAACTGAATAACGCTCGGAGCTTATGCCTGAAGGCGTATACTAGTGCCACCAACGAGTATCTTGTAACCGAAGTGACCGGCAAAATTACGGCCACTCCCTGGGTCAATGGAACGCAGTATGAATTCCAGTTTGAGTGGGACCCGGCGGCTGACACCGAGACCATCTGGAAGCGCGTCGCCGGTGGGTCTTGGGGCCTCTATGCACGGTACTATTTGGGAGCGAGCCTCCCGGCTACGTTGGGTTTGCAAATTCTCCCTTACACGGCTTATGCAACGCCGTGGGAAATTGACGATTACGAATGTCTGTACGGCTACGCCACCGACGGCCCGACGCTGACCTACGTGGCCGACGCGGGCGCCGGCAAGACCTTTGACGGCTGGGTCTTCACGAACCTTGCGGCGGTCGGCTCTTGGGCGACAACTAACGTTCTGTTCAAGTATAGCTTCGACGACGGAACGCCGGCCTATAACGAGACATGGCTTTCGCTGGCCCTGCTCAAAGAGGTCACTACGCTGACCACCCGCAAGCGCTACGCGCGGCTCATGGTCCAGGTCAACAGCGACGGCGCTACCCAGCAGTACGCGGGCGAAATCAATGCCGACGATGCAACGGCTGGCGGCGGGGATTTCCCCGCGGTTGACAGCGTTATCGCGCCCGATACCGTTCAGCTTGTCGAAGGGACCGGTTCCAGCGGAGAGGTAACCTACCCGGCGCAGCCCGCAATTTCCGTTGCGCGCCTTTCGGACACCTCCGCGCGCGTGACGGTTGACGGCGATGCCGGCGTTACCAACTATGTCGAGTATGCCGACTTTGCGGATATGGAGTGGGCGGCGGGCGGCTACCGGTCCGGCGACGGCACGGTAGACATAACCGGCCTGACCTCCGGCCATACCTATCTGATTGCGGCCTACAGCCTGCATACTAGCGGCGGAATCTCCGAATGGTCTGACGCGGAGATTTACACCGCCGGGCCGGCGAGCGGGGCCGTCGGGACGTATGCTACCTTCATTCAGGCATTGCGCGATGCGGTTAAGAATTCCGCCGCGCTTGCCGCGAAGATAACCGATGGCCTGCCGGCCGCTCACGTCAAGCTGGGGCGGGCCGTCAATACCGATTCCGGCTCCACGGCCCACGCGGCTATTATTGCGGCTGGCCCGGTTATCTATGTGCGGCCGGCGCCGGAATCGTGGAGCCCCCGCAACGAAGATACCGCGCTCGGCGAACTGGCGGCTGAGATAACCATCTGCGAAGCCTTTGACCAATCAGGCTCCGATGACTTGCTAACCGCGCTCAATTTCGTGGACGCGCTACGCCAGGAGTTGCTATCGGGCGCCGATGGCACCGGCGGTTCCGCGTCTTGGGCGGCTGGCGGCGGAAATGTACGGATAGGAGTTGACGGGCCGCACGGCAACGAAGGCTACAATGAGGTGCATACCCATCTGCGGATTACGGCGACGGTTCCCGAGGCCGTTTAATGCCCGGCCTTTCGGCGGACGAACTGGCCTCGGAGGCGCGGCGCTATGAGATGTACCGCGCCGGCATGGCCGGGGTCACTGACGAATACTCCGCCAAGTTGCAGGCGGCATGGCGGGCCTATGACCGCGAGGCGACCCGCCGGGCTGTTATGCTCCGCCGGCAATTGTCCGATTCGCTCCACAAGACCATCGGCTCTGGCCGGATGCTCAATCCCGAGGAAATCAACGTCTGGGGCTTTCGGGCCTCCGCTGACGAGCGCATTTGGACGTGGCTTGACCGGGAGTTTGACGTAATGCACCTTCGGCGGATGCGCCGCGGCGGTGACGGCGTAGAAATCAATAACCGCCTGTGGAATCCCGATGCCGGAGCGGGGCGCAAACTGGTGGAAGACGCCAAGGCCAGCGCCAGGGAAGCCGCCGCCTCCGGGGCCGACGCGCTGCGCAAGGCTCAGATTCCGCAGGCCCGCAAGGTTGCCGACAGCTTCGAGTCGGGGGCCGAGCTAGACGAAGCGCTGGCCGACGGCCAATCCGCCTCGTGGATGGACAATATCGTTCGCTCCCTGGAGCAATTCGCCCACCAGGCCAGCGCCGCCATTATTGATGCGACCTCCGGCCTGAATGCCCGCGCGGCCGTGCTGGATATCGCCGACCAGATAGACCCCGTAAGCAACCAATTGTACCTTTCGTACACAACTCACCCGCGCGCCGTCTATCGCGCCTCCCTGGCCTCCGCCGGGGAGGCCATCGGGGCCGACAAGTACCTTTACTATCTGCCCGCCGATGCACGGGCCGCCGCCGCCCCGACCGGCTGGGGCGCTAATCAGCACCTGAAGATGCGCAGCCGCCGCGAGTGGGAATCCGCCCGGCAAGCCCTTGACCAAAAGCGCCCCGGTTCCTTTGCATGGACTACGGGCTTCCACGCGGGGGATGCCGGCGTACTGCTGCCTATCCCCGTAGCCTGGGAATCAATCGCATCGGAATCGGAACGCCGCAAGCGGCAGGCGTGGCTTGAAAAACTCCGCGCACGCGAAGGGGCGGCATAATGGAATTTGAGTTCCGCGTTGACGATTCATGGCAACGGTGGTTGGCCGATGACCGGCTAATGCACAAGGCCGTCAAGCGCGGGTTGCAACGGGCGGGAGTGCAAGCCCTGGAGGAAGTGAAGCAGAACTTTAAGCGACAAGGGAGTAACTCACAGTGGCCGCCGCTTGACCCGGTATACGCCATGCGCAAGGCGGCAGGCAAGGCGGCACCCGGCCGGCAAATTTCGCACGCGCCAGAACCGAACCTGATACTTACCGGGGCGCTCTTGCAGGCGGCGGTCATGGAGCCGCGTACCAAACTCCTGCCGTCTTCCGGCGAGCCGGATGCGATTGAGCTTCGGCCCAATCCGTCAGTCGGCGGCCGGGGCAAGTATCGGGTCGGCAAGTACATGGATTGCGTCAACGACCTGCGGGAGTATTTCGTAATCCCCGACGGTTCGCCAATGGAGCGCGTGCGCGCGGCATTCGAGGCCGGCTTCCAGGCACAGTTCACAGAGGCGTTTTCGTACGAGGGCGCGTCAATAGGCGCTGTTTAGGAGAGAGACATGGCTGCTGGATTGACCATGAATTGCACGGTGTCCTTTTCGGGGGCGCTGACCCAGCTTACCAAATGCACCGTTACCAAGGACGGGGAACGCGTCACGCACAGCGCGGGCGTAGACTCCTATCTGACCTTCCAGGCGGTAGTCAAACAGGACCGGCGCGTAACCGCCACAAGCGATTGCCCCGGCGGGATGTTAGGATTGACGCCGGGCGCGGCGGCCTCCACGCTGGAGTGCGTTCTGAAGGGCGCGGGGGGCGGGTCCGACCTGACCATTGGCGGCTCCGCGATGCTTCTCAAGTGCGATGGCGGCGCCGACCACGCGAGCGTATCGCATGGTGCCTCGGCCGAGTGGGGCCTGGTTAGCGCGGACGGGACGACCGACCCGCTGTCCGTAACATAGGAGGGTTTGCAAAGGTGAGGGAACGCAAAGCAGAGTTTGTAAGCTGGAAGCGCCGCAAGGCGTGGATGATTAACCCGGAGACAGTCTATACCGTAAGGGCGGCCCGATACATGGAGGTTCGCCCGGCCGTGCGCGGCCACTTGCAGCCGGACGATGACGTGTCCGGCCGTGACGCCGCGCTGACTTGGGCGCGCGAGCAAAGCGTCAAGAAGCTGGGGCCGCCGCCGATGGAAGCCGACGGTCGCCCCGGCTACTGGCAATCAGCGGAGGGCGCATTCAGCGTCCGCAATACCAGCGCGGGAATTTGGTTTATCGTCGAGGGGCCGCCGGATTCTTCCGGGCGTCTGCCGGATTGGGAGGCCGTGCGTTACCGCCCGCGCCGTGACGTGCCGGGCGAACCGGGGCTGGTGGAATTGATTGCGGAGGGCGAAGAAAATGCGCTCGTATAAGTTGCTCTCCGGCGTCGAGTTCACCATCCCGCCCGCGCCGATTGACGCGCGGGCTGATGCGCTACTTGCCTTCATCCAGCGTGACCACGCGGCTGACGCCAAGGCCGACGGCCTCAAGTGGACCCGTGACGCCTTGACCGCCATTCTCTCCGCGTGCGCGCCCGATATTCTGCCGAAGGTGACGTGGGCAGACGTGAAAGCGCTGGACGCGCAAGTTCCCGACATGATAGACGATGCTTGGGGTACACATGGCGGGGGCGCTGACCCAAAAAACTCCAGCGCGCCCGGTGCATCCGCCAATGGGTGTGCGCCGGGCTCCGCAGTTGCGGAATCAAAGGCGACGGAATGAGCCTCGACGAAGCCAAGGACGTATTGACCGGCCTGGTGTCTGCCGGCCGATGGCCCGACTACCCGACGTGGGCCGACGCGCGATTCCCCGACACGTCCGCGCCCGACCCGCTGTCTGTGCTGGACAAGCTGTTCTAGGAGCCGCCGATGCCGGAATCAAAAATTACCATCCGGGCAGACAGCATAGCGGAAGCCGCGGCCAAGTTCAAGGTTCTCCGGGGCGAAATGGCCGGAGTGGAAAAACAGGCCAAACTTATCCGCTCCGAAGGGCTAATGATGGGCCAAGCCCTGCGGATGAATGTCGCCGTTGACTCCCAGCGCGCCGCCGCCGCCGCCGCCCTAACCTGGCAGGGCCGGCTAAAGGGCGTCGGGGCGTCCATTATGTCAATCCGCGGCCTGATGATTGGGGCCGGAATTTATACGGGCGGCCGGATGCTGCTTGGTTCCATGCACGACGCCGCCGCGGCAGACAGGGCCATTCGCTCATTTGAGCGCTTGGGGGGAACGCGCGCCGGCTTGAACCGAATGCGCGATTCCGTGCACGGCATAGCCACGTCCGCGGAATTAGCCGGCGCTGCGGCCCGGATGATGGCACAGAACCAAAACCTGAATGCCGCCGCGGTTGAAAAGCTGACCGCCTTCGCCAAGCGCAACTCCGATGTTATGGGCGGTGAACTGACCGATAACATGGAAATCGTCAACGACGCCTTGCGCACCGGCCGAGATATTTCCCTGAAGCGCATCGGCCTGCAACCGATTGAGGCCAAGGAAATCCGGGCGCTAGCTGCGGCTGAAGGCATACACACGAACAAGCTAGACAAGACTACGGAATCCCGGCTCAGGACCCTTGCCGTCCTTAAGCAGATTGACGCCGTTCTAGCCAAACATCCGCGGGGGGCGCCGACACCGGGTGACACATTAACGGCGATGGAAAAACAGTGGAGCGAATTCTCGACGGGAGCGGGGCGCGCCGCACTAATCGGAAGCGCCACAGAAATGCGCTCCGCAACGGAACTAATGAGGGGACGCCCCGGCCGTGCGTTGTATGAGTTTATGACCAAACGCGGAACGGCCGGAGCGCTTATCGGGATGTTCAGCGGAGAACCCAGGGCCGCGCCCCCCCCCGAGGTCAAGATAAAAACCGTGCGCGCAAGTTCGATTCGGTTGCGTGACGCCGGAGGGCTGGACTAATGCCCACACACATAGCGAGCATCGGTGGCGTGACGTTTTTGCGGCCGGTCAATAATACCGGCAATACCAACTACTTCGCTACTGACGTTACCGGGTTGACGCCCCCGACCGAACGCTTGCAGCGTATCACCTATCCCGGCGTGGACGGGCAGGCGGTCAAGAAGCTCGGCGCGGGGCCGCACGCGGGTACGCTTGTGGGTTTTATCGATGCCGCCAGCCTGGCGCACCTCGAAACGGGCCGCGCGGCCGTAGCCGCGCTTGCCAAGGCGCAGACTGCCGGGGCGCTGAGTTTCTACGATGCCAGCTTTGCAATCACTAGCGGCATCGTAACCGGCGTGACCTTCGGCCGCGCGTGGGGCTACAGCGGCCGATACTGCCTGGACTTTGAGCTTGCCTTTGAGAGCGTCGGCTAATGACCGCGGAAAGCAAAGTCAAGTATCGCTTCTTGCAAATAGGGGATTCCGTCTGGACAGAAGCGCTCGACCTGTCCGGCGTATCGTGGGGCGACCTTGACAGCGACCTGATTCCGGTCTTCCGCCCCGACTCCATACACAAGGCCAGCGGCCCGGAACCGGATACCTGTACCTTTCAGGTAGTAGCCGCCGCCAAGGGGGAGCCGCCGGGCGACGGCATTTATCTGGCCGACAACCTTTCCGCACAAGCAGACCGGCGAACGCACGCCGGGACTACCGCAACCATGTACTATCCGGCGACGCCGACGGGCTTCCTTGCGGAATTCTCGCTGATTAAGGTCATGGAGTCGGATACTACCGAAAAGGTTGACCCGGTGTGCTGCTTCTGCGGCGTCGTTACCGACATGGAGTTGTCGGTTGACGCGAACGGCGGCGACGTATGGACCATCACGATAACCGAAATCGCCCGTTGGCATATGTCCCGCATCGGCGTCTACGGCTCGGCGTTCTGGCGCTGGAACCAATCGGACGCTAAGTGGAACGCCGATACCCTGCCGGTCTTCAACGAAGACAGCAAGCCCGACCAATATTCCGCAGTAGACGGCACGGAATTGGAAAGGCTAATCAATAGCCACCTGAATACGCGCGACGGCGTTACGTCTGTCAACGGGGCGGCGATATTCGCGGGCTTCTGGCGGTTGGGCAACGTGCTAAACTACCTGCGGCGCGAATGGGGCATGGCAGATGGCAACGGGGCGGTCCAAACCGTCAACTATCTGAGCGGCGACGGGGAAGACCCGGCATGGCCCGCCGCCGCCGCCGATGGTACGTGGGCCTTCCTTTTCCTGCAAGGCAGCGACGACCAAATTCTGCAAGACCTGGCGCTCGGCGGAATGTCCCTGGCGCAAGCGATAGATACCATCGTTACCAAGGCCGGGCACTACGAATGGTGCTGTGTATGGGATGATGCGCAGTCAACGTATCGCCTGAAAATCTATGATGCGCTCGCCGGTAACGGTGAAACCGCAGTAGACTATACCCGCGGCACACTCGGCGGAAGCGTCGGGACTACCCCGCCGACCTGCCTGGAAGCCGACTTACATTGGTCTTGGGCCAAGTGCGCTACGCAGGTCAAGGCGCTGGGGGCGAAGCGGCGATTTGAGTTGACGGTGGACAGCGGCAGCGGGGAGGGCTTCTTCGGCGGAATCATGGGCGGCTGGACTACGGCGCAAGAAACCGCCTATCTGGCCGCCAAGGGGCCGGATGATGATGACCCCGACCAGAAAAACCCGTCGCCATTCCAGCGGTATATTATCGCCGGGGACCTTGACTGGTCGGCCGTCTTCAACCACGCCGACTTTCTGTCCGGCAGGCGCCGGGCCTTGCCCGGATTGCTCTGCAAAGCGTTTGCCAGTGACGAGCAGGCAACCGACGAACCGCAACGGCTGGATATCCGGGCGTGGCGGTATATAGACGCGGCATGGGAACGCGCTCCCCAACACGTATCGGTAAGGGCGGTAGAGGATGGCAGCCTGCTCGTTACCGGCATTGACCCCGACACCGGCGAACGCTGGGGCTATGATCCCGAAGGCGAATGCGCCTACGATGTGCGCTTTACTATCGCCGTCGAGGATGATTCGCGGCTGACCACCTCGGCCGCCGTGACTGACAAACCCTCCGGCTGGCCGACGCTGGAAGATGTGATTGACGCGCATACGTTTGTCTATGAGGCGCAGGCCGGCGCGGTTATCCCGACGGATTCCGGCGGCGACCCGACGATTGACGCCATTGCAGCGGATACCACAAAGGGCAGCGGCGCAAGCCCCAACGTGCTCAAGAGCGACCAAGCGCGCCTTGACGCGCTGGCAACCCGCACGCTCGCCACGCGCGCCCATCCGTTCCTTTCCGGCCGGCTCACGATAAAGGATTGCGATTGGACAATCTATCCCGGCCAGAAAATCGGCAACCTCACCGGCGGCGGCGCCCGCCCGACCCTCGCGCTGAATGCCATCGTCGAATCAATTGACTACCACTTGGGCGAAGGGCAGGAATCCATGACCCTGCATCTCGGGGGCGATACCGCGTGAAAAGCGACAGCCTGAAGGTCAAGCAAGAGCGCCGCCGGGCCGAACGACTTGCCGCGCGCACCGGGCAGGCGGTACACGTCGCCAAGCTGGCAACGCCGCGCTCCGGCTTTAGCGCCGGCATGGGCATGGACTGGTACGGCGGCGCCGAGGAAATCCCCGCCGGCTGGCTTGGTTGTGACGGCAGCGCGGTATCTCGCACAACGTATGCCGCGCTGTTCGCCGCAATCGGGACTACCTTTGGCGTTGGGGACGGCTCCACTACGTTTAATCTGCCCGATTCCCGCAAGCGCGCAACGTATGGCGCCGGCACGGGCTATGCTATCGGTGCAAGCGACGGCCTGGCCGAGGCCGACCGCGTTCCCGGAGCGGTAACTGTGGGGGACCATGCGCAGTGGGATCATGGCCACGCCGTGTACTGGCCCGGCTACGTCGAGGTGGCCGCCGGCGCCGGGCAGGTGGTGAGCTTGCCGGGCGGGGAGATATATGGGACCTCCGGGGCGTCCTACGGTCCGGTGGCGCACGACGTGGGCGGCAGCAAGAGCTACCTCTGCATTACCCGGATAATTAAGCACTGAGGGCCTGACCATGACCAACGCAATCGGAACCGAAGGGGACGGCGACTATGTGGCGACCTCTGCCGTCAAGGGGGCGGTGGACAAGGCCCACGACCGCGCCCACGCGATAACCTCCGGCGATGACCACTCCGGGCTCACGGGCGACGGCGACAAGGTGCTCTACGACAACGGGGTCATGGCGCCTATCGGTTCGCTGGTTGACGTTGCGTTCGACGATGAGTCGGGGCACACCTGCGTTGCGGGCACTGAGCAGGCCGACCAGTTCGACCACGGCAATGTCGTTCCGGGCAACCTGAGCGGCGGCCAGCACATTATCCAGGTTGACGATTCGCTGGCAGATGAGTGGCTTGTCATGGGGGACGATGGCGAGGGCAACCTCGTCGAACTCGGCGGCACCGGCAATATCCACTTGGTGTCGGGCACGATTGATTACGAAACCGGCGAGTTCGCCTTCGAGACCGACGAGGCCATCACGGAGGGCAAGGTGCTCAAGTGGGGGTATATCTACGTTGGGTCGTTGACCCCTGCCGTGTTCAACCAAGCTGCGGAACCGACTGTGGCGCAACTCCCCGCCGGCCAAATGTGCTTTTGGACAGACACCGACGACTCCAAGTGCTACCTGTGCTACAATCACGGCGGAACGGTCAAGACTGTAGAGATGACATAGATGTCGCACGAAGCAACCCCGCCGCGGGCCGCAAGGCCCAAGGCGCCGCGCGCTGGCCCCCCTCCGGCCGGCGCGCTTATTTTTGCAGGGCGGCGATTATGCCCGGCACCTTAAGCGCCGGAATCGGCACAAGCCCGCGCTCCCAACGGTGGACCTCTTGAGCCGAACAGCCCAACCGCTCCGCCGCCTGCCGCTGCGTCAGCCCGGCCGCCTGCCTGAGCGCCCGGAGTTCCGCGCCGGTCACGGCCGCTCCGCCTGCTCGATGGCCGCGCGAGCCTCCCCCACCAAGACGTGTAGCCACTCTGCCGCGCGCTTCTTGCCGATGTATTCCTGGTGACCCGGCCGATTGCCGGCGGCCAGCTTGCCGGCGCAACACTCTGTCTGTCTCGCGTAGTCCCGGAGCGCCGCCAGCAGCGCCGCCTTGTCGGCGCGGAGACGGGTGATTTCCGCGGCCATCGCGCCGTGACTCGACTCCACCTGGTACGTTTCGCAAGCCATGTTAGCCTCCCGCCGCTCGCGCGGCTAGATGATGTTCCCTGGCAGCCGAGAACCGCTCTGCCGTACCCTGCCACCACCCAGATGCACCAGCCTCACCCGATAAGCCCCCTTGTCTACGGTGGCCACCGCGCCGCGAATCATTGAGGCCAGGATGGCCCTCGCCTCTCTCATGGCCTGCCGGTCGGTCGGGTATTCGTTGATGGTGCATCCGATTAGTGCTCTACTCATTTCCCTTCCTCCTCCTGCCCGGCTCTCCGGCGCCGGGCGGCCTCGGTCCCCCTCGTTAGCTCCTTCGGCCGGCTCCGGGCCGGACTACAAAACACGCCCCCAGGTCGCGCGAGAATTGTGCGACCCCATGAGTATGCGCCCGTCACGTGACACGATGGCATCATCTCCATCGTACAGGCTCGCGCGGATCAGTGGATACACCGCCGTTTGGCCGCAGTCCTCCCAGCTGTCGGCGACCGCCAGTGACCGCGACCCGGCCACGGATAGCTCGCGGCACATCCTCCGCCAAATCGCCCGCAACGTCCGGCCCCGGTACTCCCGCCCCATCTCGTCACGCAGGATACGCATCTGTCATCCTCCTCCTGCCGCTCGCGCGGCTACTTGCGCTCCGCCTTGGCGATGGCCGCGCGGTAAAAGGCTTCGGCCGTCGCGGCGTCGTAGACCTTCCGGGCTTCGGCCGTCGCGGCGTCGTAGACCTTCCGGGCTTCGGCCGTCGCGGCGCAGTAGACCTTCTGGGCTTCGGCCGTCGCGGCGCCGTAGACCTTCCGGGCTTCGGCCATCGCGGCGTCGTAGTACATCCCCATCGTCCTCTCCTCCTCCTGCCCGTCTCACCGGCGCCGGGCGGCCGTGCTCTTGTTCTCTACATATTGTATAAGCAAGGGTCATGCCACAGATGGCAGACAACCGCTAGTCTCGTAAGCCGCGCGTTTGCGCCACTTGCGCCACCAACGTAGAGCAACCGTAGCTTTTGGCTATGACAAAAATTATCGCGGTGACAAAAAGTGTTACCCAAAATTGTCACTCGGTGGGCAAGTCCTGTATCCGTTTGCGCCCTAAGCCTTGCAATACCGGGGGGTTGCGAATAAAAAGCCTTTGGCACGGTGTTTGCTATATCCCTGTTGACTTGGGAGGATTAAGATGTCAAGGCCACCAGCAAAAGACCACAGACCCGGACAGTTATATCTACCCGAAAAGATGCGTGATGCCCTGCGCATTCGCCTTTTATCTATTCAGAAAAACCGGTGTGCGATATGCGGCAAGGACTTTACCGGAGAGACCGGAAAGCTGCATATAGACCATGACCACACGACACGGCAAATTCGGGGACTTTTGTGCCGCTTCTGCAATCACGCCGTGGGGTGTCTCCGGGACTCGGTTGCAAGTGCACAAGCCCTGATAGCCTATCTTCGCTGTCCCCCGCTTGACCCCCCCGGTTGTCATCCGGTTCCGCCTTGGGAAAAAAGCAAGTGAACGGTGATACGATAACACGGCCCGCCAGTGACGCCCAGCCGGCGCCTCAGCCTCCCAAGTCTGAGCCGGCCAATCCTGGCGGGCCACTTTCTGTTGGTCAACGGCTTGCGGCTGGCCGGGTTGCCGCCAGGGCGGCCCGCAAGGTTGCAAAAACGCAATGTAATCCGCCGCAGGACGCGACTTCTGGCCTCCACCCTAGCGCGATAGCCGTTCTTGCCGATTGCCCGTCCAGGTCACAGAAACGTTACCTTTTGGCCTTGTCGGGCCGTGGCGGGCTCAAGAACGCGGTCAAGGTCATGTGCCTGCATTGCTGCGGCTGGCAACTGCTGGAATCGGCGAAATGCACAGCCGCCGGTTGCCCGTTGACAGCTTTCAATCCCTACAAGGCGAAGGCAGAGCGGCGGCTTTCGGGCCGGGCGCTAGGAGAAAGCGGAGGGCACGGGGTATGAGGGCAACCATCGAACCGACCACGGGCGATGGTGGTTTGGTGCCGGCCATCTCCGGCGGAACCGGCTGCGGAGCCGGGGACGTAAGAAGCCCTCGGAAGCGGGGATATCTAGAGCGTGGGCGAGATGCTGATTACCGCCGGACGCGGCGGTGGCATCGAGACACCGCCTCGGACCACGCCGCAGGAAACGACCCCCTCTACCCTCCGCCCCAATTTGAGCGGCTTTCGGGCCGCGAAAGGGAGGCGTAACGTGGCTTACACTGGTGCGATTCTCGATAAGCACATCGGGGTTCTGCGCAAGTTACCTGCCGGCACGTTCTTCGACACAACGAAAACGGGGTTTGAGTTTCAGGCGCACACGCAGGCTCAGGCGAAGGAGCTGCGAAAGCACCTGCCGCACTGTATCTGGCACAAACACTATGAAGATGGCTGTAAGTGGTGGGAGTACACAGCCAACGCGAAGGGGCTAACCATGAGGATTTACGCAATTGATGAGGCCCCGGCAACCTGCAAGGCCATTTACAAGGAGCAGACGGTTCAGGAGCAGGTTCCGGTGGCCTTCGAGACCCGCACGGTTCGCAAGCAGGTTCTGGTGGGTTGGGATTGCGGCAAGGGCAAGAAATGACTGCGGAGAGAGCGCGGCGGCTTTCGGGCCGGGGAGGCGGAACGTGACCGCGACACAGCGCGAAATCTGGCGGTCTACGCTGGTAATCGGCGCCGGGATACTGTTGCTGATCATGGCCTATTTCGGCGCGGACTGGATTGCGGACAAGCTGCAAGGGGGCGGGCGATGAGCAAGATGCTGGATTTCTGCAAGGCGCACGGCGCTTGCAAGGACGCGGTTGATTGGCTAACCGCGGGGGGCATTGAGACGATGGCCGACGCCTGGGCAAAATGCCCCCGGGCAGACTGGATGCTGTGGGGGTTGCGCAAGCTGGGCAAGCTGACGAAGCGCCAAAGCGTGAAAATCGCCATCACGTTCGCCGTTCGCGCGTTGCCGCTTTTCGAGAAGCGCTACCCCGGAGACGAGAGGCCACGCAAGGCCATCGCGGCGGCGCGTAAGTGGCTGGCAAATCCGTCCGCCAAGAACGCCGCCGCCGCCTACGCCGCCGCCTACGCCGCCGACGCCGCCGCCGCCTACGCCGGCGCCGCCGCCTACGCCGCCTACGCCGCCGCCGCCGCCGCCGACGCCGACGCCGCCGCCGCCTACGCCGACGCCGCCGCCGCCTACGCCGGCGCCGCCGCCTACGCCGCCGCCTACGCCGCCGCGCGGTGTGCCGAGTGGCTCTGGCAGGCGAATTATTTGCGCAAGGCATTCCCCAAGATGTTTGCGAAAGGGGGCGGGCGATGAGGGTTGATATTGTGTGTCCCAAATGTGGCGGGGGCGGGGTCCGCGCGGGTAGCATAAATCGCTGTGAGCCCGGGAATTGCGATGATTGCGGTTGGAGTCTCGGGTCGCCGACGAACCCCATACATACGCATGTTTGCCCCGCGTGCTGCTGTTTCACCCCAAGCGAGGATGCGGGCGATGACGTTGCAACAGGCGATTAAGCGGCTGGCGCTGATGCTGGCGCTCCTGCCGACCGTGGCGCCGAACCAGTCCATAGACGAAACGGCGGCAGACCTTGAAAACGCGCTTTGCAACCTTTTCGACGCCGCGGCGCGCGAAAACCGCCCGCCCGTTGACGCGATTGCGCAGCCGCGGGAAATAGGAGGCAAGCAATGAGCGGGCAAATCTGCGGCATGTGCGGCCGGCTGATTGCGCCGGATACCAAGGCGGGCTGGACAAGCATCGCCGGATTCGCGGCGCTCTACTGCGAATCATGCTTGCGGGCTCACGCGCAAGAGTTCCCGAGCGCGCGGATTGTCGGCAAATCGGCAAGGCAAGAGATTGGGGCGGCGCGGCGTGGTCTGGACACGCGACGGGGTACGCCGAGGCCGGAAGTGAGCCCGACGGGCCAAGCGACCCAACGGGAGGCGATGACAGCCCCGTACGGCATAGCCGGTGAAAATCCGGCCGCCGCCCCAACGCCCGAAATGCCAAAGTGCCCAAAGTGCGGAAGGACGGCTCGCCGTTCGGATGGTACTATTCCGCAGGCGTATTTCTGCGACCCTTGCGGCTACCCCATCGACGCCCGGACGAAAACGGCGGAGGCGACGTGTCACGGTTGCGGGATTTTGCCGGCATCCAACTCCGCCGGGTTGTGCCAGGGCTGCCTGCAAAAGTATTGGGACTTGAAAGCGCGTGAAAAATGACCCGCAAGCGTAAGATTCTCCGGCTGCAAGGACGCCGCGGCCCGCTGACTGAGCGGCAGCGGTTCATCCTGGCCTTGGAGCGCGCGGCGATAGAACTCTACGATGACATGGTTAGGCAGGATGAATCGCGGCGCGCATTCCGGCGGGAGGCCGACGAATGACCCGCGCAACCTGCCCGATCTGTGGCGAAAGGAGTTGACGATGTTTCTCAAGGCCGGATTCCTGGGCTTTGCCGGAAGCGGGAAGACGCACACGGTTGGGCTCCTGGCCGCCGAACTTTGCCGTCACTACAAGTATACCGGCAAGGTGGCGCTGTTTGACACAGAGAATACCGCTTTTCAGGTCCGGCGCGTGCTGTCTAACGTGGGCGGGCCGGCGGTCCACGCCGCGAACGCCCGGAGCTTCGGCCAGATGTGCGCCTTCGCGCGCGCGGTCGAGGCCGGGAAAAACGAATGCGCCCCGGTGCTGATTGTGGACAGCATTACGCATGTTTGGCGCGAACTCTGCGATTCCTACATGCGCCAGTTGAACCAGGCGCGGGAGGCACAGGGACAGCCGCCGCGCCGCCGGATGACGCTCCAAGACATCTGCCGAATCAAAGAAATCTGGTATCCCTGGCCGACCTATTTCCTCAACAGCCGGCTCCATATCCTGATTTGCGGGCGCGCCGGCTACGAGTGGGGGCAGGAGGAGGACGATTCTGGCAACAAGGAATTAGTCAAGACCGGAATCAAAATGAAGGTGGAGGGGGAGTTCGGTTTTGAGCCCTCACTCGTTGTCCAGATGGTCCTTAATCAGCGTGAGCAGGCCGGGCGGTTTGTGCTTGAACACACAGCATACATCCTCAAGGACCGGCTCGGCCTGCTCACTGGAAAGGAAATCAAGGAACCCGCCGGCAACGCCTGGACGGAATACCTGTCCGAACTTGACGCCATCGAGGCCGGCACCGTTGACGCGCAAACCGAAACGGCAACCGGCGCAGACGTTGACGGCAATACCGCGTGGAGCCGCGAGAAACGCCAGCGCCAGATTAACGCCGAGGAAATCAAGGCGGAGTTCGAGAAGCGGGCCGGCGGGCAAACGGCAGACGCCAAGGCCCGCCGAATCGGCCTCATGGAGTCGGCCTTCGGGACGCCCTCTTGGACCGCGATTGAAAACATGCACAGCGACAAACAGCGCGCCGGGCTTGTGGCCTTGCGTGCGGCGCTGGACGCGGAAGCCCCGGCGGCAGAGCCGCCGCCGGCCGAACCGAAGCCCAAGACGCGAAGGGAGAAATAGCCATGCCTCTATTCCCTGGTGGCACTTACCCGGCAACCGTGACCAAGACCTCTTGGGTGCAAAGTCAAACCGGCTTGCCCGGTTTGCGCGTGACCGTCGCAGTCTCCGACCCGGAGGGCGGCGACACGGTGCTTGTCGGCACAATCTACTTTTCGGAGCGCAACGCTGGAATGGGCCGCCGGCAACTCAAGAACTTGGGCTTTGACCCTGACACCCAGAGCGCGCCCGAAATCGGCAAGACCGTCTCCCTCGACGGTAACGAGGTCCGCGAGGGCGTGACCCTAGAGGAATACAAGGGCGAACTCAAGGTCGGCTTCTTCGGCCGCAAGGGTGGCTGCGATGCGGCCACGCTCAAGGGACTTGATGCGATGCTTCGGGCCGCCAAAAAGGGCAATGAGCCCAAGGCGGCGCACGAGAACTTTTCGGCCCCCGGCGTAGACCTCCCGGCCCCAAAGGAAGACGCGAGTTCCCAGCCGGCGGGCGGCGATGATGACATTCCGTTCTAGCGCAGCGATGGTTTGGCTCACGCGGCAGAAGGCGCCGGAAAATGCCTGACGCCGGCAAGGGCAGCCGATACCGGCCGGTCAATCGGGCGGCATGGGAAAAGGGCTACGCGCGGGCTTTTGGCAAGCGCAAAAAGGTCAAGCGTTTCTGGGCCGCGCCGGGGCAACTGATTCGAGCGGTGGTCAAGAGGAGGGGCGACTAATGCCCGTCGAGGTCCGCCTGTACGGCTTGCCGCTTTGCGGCGCGTGTCAAAGCTGGAAGCGCTTTCTGGAGGCGGAGGAAATCGAATACACCTTCAAGCCGCTCAGTGCCCTAGCCGGCGACATTCTGGCGGCAGAAGCCCTCAGAATTGGACTGGTTGTCTCCCTGGCCGAGCGAAACGGGGCAGATGGCGCCTTGCACATTGCCCCGGTGGTTTGCGTGGTTCACCCGGAGATTCCGGGCAAGCGCGCCGAACGCTGGAACCTGCTGGCCGAAGGCACTCCGCCGCCCTTGCAGGTCAAGGACGGCGAATTGATGGCGGGATAGGCGATGCCTGTACAAGCGAAAGCCGAGCCGCGGATTCGCCTGAAGAGCGGCGCGTCGCGTAGCGACCCGACCGGCAAGGGCCGCTTTGACCTGATTTCGCCTTACGCCCTAGAGCGCCTAGCCTTGCACTATGAGGCCGGCGCGAAGCTCCACGGCGACCGGAACTGGGAAAAGGGCATACCGTTTAGCCGCCTGATTGATAGCGCCGAGCGTCACCTGAACAAGTTTAAGCAGCGCAAGGCCGACGAAGACAACCTGGCCGCCGCCATGTGGCAACTGTGCGGCCTCATGCACTTTCAGGCCGTCGGCCCCCGGAGCCTGGATGATCGGCCGCGATACCGCAAGGAGGGCGCGAAATGATTGACCCGACTGTTTATCTGGCCGGATACATCGCTGGTGAGGTGCTGGACAAATGCCGCGAGTGGCGCGAATTTTGCAAGCAGGAGGAACCCACGTGGAACTGGATAGACCCCCTTACCGGCAAAGACTTGTCTAGCATTACGCCGGACGGCTGCGGAAGCTCCATCCCCCATTCCGTGATTTTTGCCCGCGATTTTCAATCGGTATCTCGCGCGCACATGCTTCTCGGCAATATTGACACCTTTGGCTGTGTCCGCCCCCCCTTGGGGACATACTCCGAAATCGCGTGGAGTTACGTTCAACGCAAACCCGTCCTGTTGCTCTCTACGGACCAGCGAATTCGGCAACACCCATTCATCACTGGTCAGGCGGCCTTTGTGGGGTCAACCGTACCCGAAATAATGGCGATGGCCCGATACATCGCGTTGGGGTTGTAGGGGAAACGTGGCTACGAAAGACGGAAGATTTCGCGCCCGTTGTCCGCGGCGCCGGCCGTGTCCCAAAGTTGAATCATGTTCAAGGTGGCGGTGTCCCGAGAAGGCGGCGTCTGTGATCGCAGCCGCAAAAGGGGCCGGGGACGGGAGGGCCTAATGCTCGCTGAATTTCTGGCCGTCTTCCTGGGCGTGCTGCTTGGCGAAATCGGCGGGGAGGTTGCGCAGGCTTTCATACGGCGGTGGTTTAGGCGGAGGGGATGGTAATGCCATACATTGACCAAGCGGGCCGCGAACGGCTTAACCCGGCGCTGCAAAAGCTGCGCATAGCGCTTCATCTGCGCCACCGCATACCCGGCGATCTGACCTACTGCATTTTTTACCTGCTTTTGGACCGCGCCCTCGCGGAAAACAGCTACGCGCAGATATCCGCCACGCGCGCTTGCGCCCAAGACGCGGCCGACGAATACAAGCGCCGAGTAATGGACCCCCACGAAAACAAGGCCATTGAGCGCAACGGCGACATCCCCCTCCTGCCGCCGCTCGGCGAAGTCCTGACCGTCACGACGGCGGATGGCAAGGAACTCCGCTACTTTGCTACCCCCCTGCCGCCGCTGGAGGGCAAGCCATGACCGTGCAAATCCTGGTTCGGCCCTGGGCGGGGTTCAAGGACAGATGGTGGGCGACGGTAATCCCCTTCCGCCCGCGCGATTTGGACCGCCAGCCCGACGGTTCCATTCGCCCGCCGGACTGGCGGGACATCTGCTTTGATTGCGGGGCGTATGCCTCTGCGGCACACGCACTGCTGGTTGCCCGCGACTACTGCCGCAAGCTCGGTTGGCGCGTCCGCAAGATTACGAGGGAGGGCAAGGCATGAAAGCGAAGCGCTTGGTAGTCATTTCGGACCTGCATTGCGGGTCCAACGTCGGGTTGACGCCGCCTAGCTGGCATGATTCGCCGCCGGCAGACGCGCCGCGCGGCGTCCAGAAGCGGGCGGAGTTCCGGCGCAAGCAGTGGCGGTTTTTCGCCGATACCGTCAAGGCGTTGCAGCCGGTTGACCGACTGATTGTGCTGGGCGATTGCATAGACGGCGCGCAGCCGAAGGCCGGCGGGGTGGAACTGATTGCGCGTGACCGCAACGAACAGGTACGCATGGCCGTTGACTGCATACAGGAGGTCAAGGCCAAGCGGGTAGCCTTTGTCTACGGGACCGGCTACCACGTCGGGGCCGAGGAGGATTTTGAAGACCAGGTTGCCGAACCGTTCGGCGGCGAGATTGCAGCCCAACAGGACATAGACATTAACGGCGTGATTTTCAACGCCAAGCACTACGCGGGGAATACCGCCAGCCCGCCGAGCCGATTCACGTTCCTTTCGGCCGAACAGGTGCGGCAGTTGCTTTGGGCATCGCACGAACAGCAGCCCAAGGCCGACGTGATACTCCGGGGCCACGCGCATCGGTACGCGGTATGCGGCGAAGAGGGCTGGATGGCCTTCCTCTGCCCGCCGCTGCAAGGGCTGGGCGGCAAAATCGCCCGAATGCGGTCAAGTCTGCCGCTGGCCTACGGGCTCCTGAGCTTTGACGTTCTGCGCAAGGGGGGTTACGCCTGGAACGCGCACGTGCAGCCGCTTTCAGCCCAAGCCGCGCGGGTGCTTTTGTGGTAGGGCGCGTCGGGGGCGGCGTCCGAATCCGCCCGGCGATAGACCTGCCGCCAGACTTTGCCGCCGAAATGGAGCGGCAGGGGTTGACGGTCAAGGCCCTGCCGGCTACCGAGCGCGTGCTTGCGGCCATGATTGCCGTATGCCGCCGGGAGGGCCGTCCGGCAAGCCGCAAGGAACTCGTAACCGCGACGGGCATACCCTTTAGGACGGTTGCCGACGCGCTTGTACGGCTGGTTGCCGAAGGCCGCGCCTTGACGGCTACCGACCCCCGCAACCCGACGTGGCAACTGTACATCCCGAAAGGCGCCGGCAAGTGAATCATTGCGGCACTTGCGGACTTGAACTGCCCGACGCGGAATTCGACGCCGATACGCGCCGGGTTAATGGCCTGTCAAGCCGCTGCAAGGAATGTCGCCGGGCCTGCGGACGCGCATACACGAGGCGCAAGCGGGAGGGGCTGGTGATCGTCGGCCGCCGCTATCGCGCGTCTGCCGGGGCCGCCTTCGTCCACTGGTTGCTTTCAGAAGACTGCGGGCGCTGGATAGGTTTCCACACCGCCCCATTCCGCGCCAACTTGTCAACAAGTACCGACATTTTTGCACAGGAGGCTAGCTAATGGGCAAGCCCGAAAATGCCGTACAGCGCCAATGCCTGCAACTGCTACGCCTCTCGCACATACCGGCGTGGCGGTCCAACAATGCCGGCGTCTACAATCGCAAGGCCGGTTGCTACACCTTCCACGGTACGCCCGGAGTTGCCGATATCCTGGCGATCCTGCCGCCCGACGGCCGGTTGCTCGCCATCGAGTGCAAATCGGCGACCGGCAAGCAGACGGACGCCCAGCGCAATTGGGCGGCGGAAATCTCCGCGGCCGGCGCAACCTACGTTGTCATCCGCGACATTGCCGAACTGCAAGCGGCACTAAGACAGGCGGCCGGCAATGCGTAGCCTCAGCACGCCCTTTTGCATCGAGCGCGCGGGCGCGGAGATTGAAGGCGTCCTGTTCTTCAACGTCTACAAAGGCGAACCGCGCGGCCCGCACTACCCCGGCTGCCCGCCATACCTGGGCGAAATGCGATTCGTGGACCCCGACGGCTACGAGCGATTCCTTACCCCAAGCGAATTCAAGGCCGCAGAAGCCGCCGCCTGGCAAGAGGTCAAGAAGGAGGCCGCCCATGTTTGACCGCATCGCCGAGGGCCGCTGGTGGGACCGCCCGCTCGGGCTGGTCCGGGGCTGTACGCCGTGCTCTCCGGGCTGTGACCACTGCTGGCTACGGAGCACCTATCGGCGCTTCCGCGGCGGCGCGGACATCTCCGCCAAGTTCTGTGACTGGCCTCTTGAGAAGCTGCGCCGTGCCCGGAAGCCCGCGGCCTGGGCGGTGTGGAGCGACCTGTTCCACGAAAACGTCAAGGACATGGAAATCTCGGCCGCCTTGCACGTCGCCGGCCACGCCTCGAAGCACGTGGTCATGATGCTGACCAAGCGCGCCGCGCGCATGGAAAAGTGGTCGCGGTGGTTCGGCGAGTGGCCGCCGACCGCCTGGGCCGGCGTCACCGTCTGCAACCAGGCCGAAGCCGACGAGAAAATCCCGCTGCTGCTACAAGTCCCGGCGGCGGTGCGGTTTCTGTCCCTGGAGCCCATGCTCGGGCCGGTGGACCTCGGCCCCTGGTTGGGCACGGTCCACACCGACCAGTTCGGCGGGCACTGGGGGAAAGACGGCCCCTGGGTGGATGGCCTCGCGTGGGTCATCCTCGGCGGCGAGACCGGTCCCGGCGCGCGGCCGATGGACCTGACGTGGGCACGGAGCGTCCGCGACCAATGCGTCGCGGCCAGCGTCCCATTCTTCTTCAAGTCTCATGGCGGCCGGACCAAGAACCGGCTGCTCGACGGCCGCACTTGGAACGAATTGCCGGAGGCCGCCCATGCCTGAGCGCCTCGGCCCCTACGAGTTGGGCCGCGTCCATTGCGGAGACTGCCTCGACGGCATGGCGGCGCTGCCGGCCGATTCCGTTGACAGCATCGTTACCGACCCGCCCTATGGCCTGACAGACTGCCATGTGGGCGGTGATGCTATTCCCGGCAAGTTCGGCGAGCGCACAGAAGAAGAAAAACTTGCCAGAAAAGCCACCAGGGAGCGCGGCGGATTTATGGGGATGAAATGGGACCGCGGTGTGCCCGGAGTCGCGTTCTGGCAGGCCGCGCTCCGGGTCTCCAAGCCCGGTGCTCACCTGCTGGCCTTCGGAGGGACGCGCACTTTTCACCGGCTGGCTTGCGCCATCGAGGACGCCGGCTGGGAGATACGCGACTGCATCATGTGGGTGTATGGTTCCGGCTTCCCCAAGTCGCTTGACGTTAGCAAGGCGATTGACAAAGCGGCGGGGGCGGCGTTTGAGTCGCGCCCGGCTTCGGGTGTAGGCTTTATGAATGCCGAGGGCGCGGGCGGCTACAACGTCACAAAGAACCAGCTTCGGCTCAAGGGAGAAAGCACGCCCGCCGCGAAGCTCTGGGCCGGCTGGGGCACGGCGCTCAAGCCGGCCTGGGAGCCCATCATCGTCGCCCGCAAGCCTTTAATCGGCACCGTTGCCGAAAACGTATTGAAGCACGGCACCGGGGCGATGAATATTGACGGGTGTAGGATAGAAACGCAAGACAATCTAAATGGTGGAGCTTATAGTGGTGGTGCGAAGGACTTGGACAGTGCTACAAGTTATGCAACTGGTGTTAATGCTGGAACATTCAAGCAACCTGCCGGCCGCTGGCCCGCCAACCTTGTCCACGACGGCAGCCCGGAGGTGCTGGCGGGGTTCCCGGAAAGTCAAGACGGGGTGGCCGTGCGCCACCGCGGAGTAAGCGGCGGACGCATTATGTGCCGGCCAAAACCGCCCGGAACGCCGGACGCAGGTTATGGGGGTTCCGGTTCCGCCGCCCGCTTCTTCTACTGCGCCAAGGCCAGCCGGAGCGAAAGAGAGGCGGGGATGGAAGGGTATCGCGTTGTCCCCGCCGGAGAGAGGGCGGGGGGGCGCGCGGAAGGTTCGGCCGGACTCGTCATGGCCGATGGCAAGGCCAACCCCTATGCCGGAACCAACACTCCGAATCGCAACCCCCACCCCACCGTCAAGCCCATCAGCCTCATGCGCTGGCTGGTCAGGCTGGTTACCCCGCCGGGTGGGCTTGTCCTTGACCCCTTCGCCGGCTCGGGCTCCACGCTCTGCGCCGCGGTGTTAGAGGGCTTCAACCCGCTCGGCTTCGACATGGAGGCCGAATACGTAGCCATCGCCAACGCCCGGATTGACTACTGGCGCAAGCACCCCGAAGGCCCGGCATACGAGCCGGACGCTCCCGAGGTCTGCGCCGGCCAGGGGCAGCTTTTCGGAGACGAACATGCCTGAGCGCCTCGGGCCGTACGAACTGGGGCGCGTACACGTTGGCGACTGCCTGGAGGCGATGAAGCAGTTGCCGGACGGGTGCGTGGAGATATGCGTTACTTCTCCGCCATACAATCAGCTAGGTAGTCGCATTCCTACCGCCCCCACCGGAATGCACAAGGGCAACGGGTTTCTAGCGAAGGTTTCGGCTAATGGCTACGCCGATGATATGGACGAACTGGACTATCAAAAGTGGCAATCCCAATTAGTCCATGAACTGCGCCGCGTTTGTAAATCTACCGTTTGGTACAACCACAAACTGCGATACCGGGACGGACTAGCCATTTCTCCCATGAGATGGTTGGGGCATCTCCCACTGTGGGCCGAAATCGTTTGGGACCGGGGGGGCGGGATGGCTCTAAACGCTAATCGGTTTGTGCCTAGCGATGAGCGTATATATGGGATTGACGCGCCCGAATGGTGGGATGCGTCATTCAATACCAAAATGACCGTGTGGCGCATAGCTCCTTTCAATGCGTCGGGCACCGATCATCCTTGCCCGTATCCGTTGGAAATTCCCAAGAGGCTGATAGGGGCGTCGTGTTCTCCTGGCGGAATTGTCGTTGACCCCTTTGCCGGCAGCGGCACAACCGGAGTCGCCTGCGCCCAGATGGGCCGGAAGTTCCTCGGCTTCGAGATTGACCCGCACTGGGCCGAAGTCGCCAACCAGCGCATGGAGGCCGCCGCCAAGGGCCTGACCCTCGCCGAGCACCGCGCCGGCCAGGGACAACTGTTCGGAGACGCCGATGCAGAATGAAACGCTGCCCCCGCAGGCGGTTGACATTGAGCGGGATGTTTTGGGCTGCATTTTGCTTGACCGTGACGCGGCGGACGCGGCCTTTTCGCGCCTGGTTGCAAGTGACTTCTATAAGGGCGCGCACAAGACCATCTTCGACGTTGCCCACATGGTCTACGAGCGGGAGCAAAACGTAGACCAAGCGCTTGTGCGGCAGGAGCTTTCCAGCCGCGGCGAACTGGAGGCCATCGGGGGCGCGGTCTACCTTGCGGACCTGGTAGCCAGCTTCGCCACTAGCGCGCACATTGAATCCTATTGCGCTATCGTCAAGGACGCCAGCCGCAAGCGGCAACTCATAGCCGCCGGCACGGAACTGGTGCGCGCCGGATTTGAGTCGGGGCAGCCGGCCGCAGAACTGCTCGGCCATTTCTCCGCAACCATCGCCGCGATTGAAGACGGCGTACTTGGCGGCGTCCAAGACAGCAGCATTTCCGCGGTCCTGGCCGATGTTTTTGCCGTGCTTGACCGGGGCGCAACTCCAGCATGGACAACCCATCTGCCGGAATTCGACGCGCTCACCGGCGGCATGGTCCCCGGCGAACTGTGCGTAATCACCGGCCTGCGCGGCGGGGGCAAGTCTACGCTGGCCGCCAACCTCGCCCGCAACTGGGCTGGGCAGGGCAAGCCCGTTTTGTACGTTTCTTACGAAATGACTCGCGACATGGTGGCCGCGTCCATTCTGGCCGCTGAGTCCCGCGTTGCCATCCGCAAGGACTGGATTATGTCGGCCGACCAACGCCGCGCCGTAGACGCCGCAGCCAAGGCCATCCAGTCGCTGCCGTTCTACATCTGGGACTTCTCTGGCGGCGACTCCCGGCGGCTGTCTAGCCTCACCGCCAAGGCCCGGCAGTATCACCGCCGGCATGGAGTTCAAGCGGTGATAGTCGATTACGCGCAACTGGTCTGGCCGGACGGGCAGGCGGACACGCGCGAACAAGAGGTTGCCGCCACCAGCCGCGCGCTCAAGTCCCTGGCCGTGGAACTCAAGGCCGTGGTAGTGGCCTGTTCCCAACTCAATGACCAGGGACTTACCCGCGAATCGCGCGCCCTTGAACACGACGCCGATATGCTGATACACATTCAACCCGTGCAAGAAACCTACCAGCCCCAAGCCGATACCTGCATAGAGGTCAAGAAAAACCGTTCCGGCGCGCTCGGCCAAGTGCCCGTCACCTGGCAGCGCGGCTGGCGCACGTTTGAGTCGAGAATGCCCGACATTGACCCCGGCAGAGACCACAGCGAACCGGAGGGGGATACGTGACCCATGTTGACCTCTTTACCGGACTCGGCGGATTCTCCCTTGCCGCCCGAGCCAACGGAATCCGCACCATCGCCATGTGCGAATGCGACCGGCGTTGCCGGAAATTCCTCGCCAAAGCCTGGCCCGGAATCCCCGTCCATCCCGACGTGCGAACCTTCCCCGGAGCCGACTATCGCGGGGCCTTCCTCCTCACTGCCGGGGTTCCCTGCCAGCCTGCATCCCGAGCCGGGAAGCAAGGAGGCGCGGGAGATGACCGCTGGCTCTGGCCGGCGGCTCTGGCGGCGATGGAATCTGTCCGGCCCGATTGGTGTCTATTCGAAAACCCTCCTGGAATCGAAGACGTGGGGCTCGACGGAATACTTGCTGAAGTGGCGGGAAAAGGCTACCAAGTCGGGCCGGTTTTCGATATTCCAGCTTGCGCCGTGGACTCCCCGCAACTCCGGCACCGACTCTGGATTGTGGCCCACCGCGCTGGCGGCCGACCAGAAACAATCGGGGAGTCCGGCCAAGGGATTGACGTACCTGACCCCGGCGCTCAAGTCCCTCTACCCGACGCCGGAGAAATCACTGACCGATGCGGGGCACACCAGCAGGTCGGGCCAGCGCAAGAGCGAGTTGATGCTGGGCGGGCTGGTGAGCGCGTATCCCACCCCGC
>Ga0307377_10000747_pt1 | contig 42812 bp, 53 predicted proteins | sample TR3MG_FD_202535 | JGI IMG/M metagenome (GOLD analysis project Ga0307377, IMG submission 202535) | Soil microbial communities from Risofladan, Vaasa, Finland - TR-3 | ecosystem: Environmental > Terrestrial > Soil > Coastal area > Acid sulfate soil | place: Finland: Risofladan, Vaasa | collected...
TGTCCAGGTGCCGTGTTGGACCAAGTTTGTCCTCCTTGCGCAGTTTGTCGATGATCTTCAGGAACTCAGGGAACGGGGTGTCCCCTCGCAGGTTGTTGCAGAAGAAGCACGCGATGATCAGGTTGTCGTTCCGATCGGGATTCTCGTGCTGCGACTTGGATCGGGCGAACACATGATCGAAGGTGGCGTCAGACAGCGGTATCTCTCGCTTACAGTAAGCGCATGCCCTGCCTTGTTTACGCCACTTGTGTGCCCTGAAATTCTTTCTTCCGCCTTTCCACTTCTTCTTCGCCATTACGTCCTCGGGTGGATCTCCAGCTCTTGCATGAGCGGACACAGCCACCACTCTTCAGGCACAATCAAACGAAGGGCGTCACGGAAGTAATCGAGCGGTGTCTCTCTGTCACGGAACCACCGTTCAATACTCTTCGCAGTCGAACTACCAGGGGCGTGGATAAGCACCCAGGCTGCTGCAATAGCCCATCCGCTGTAGGTGTGATCTGGCACGTCGCCTACGGTTCTCACCATCAGGTTGCGGCCGGGTCGATCAAGGAGGTACACGTACTGGTTGAAGTCCATCGGCCCTTCTACCACCAGAAGGGGCAACACCTTAGGATTATCGTTGCGGGTCCTTTTGGCCTCAAGTTTTTCAATGATGCCTCTGTCTTCGAGAGTTACTGCTCGAACACGTACACCGCGTCTATCCTCACTCATCCCTGATTCTGGAACGAGGATTCCAACCGGCCGTCCTTTGAACACAGGTACGTGTTCATAAGTAGCTGTTGTGATGTTCGGCATTAGTACGCCCTCGCTTTACTTTTAGGCTTCAGAGGTACGTGCTCTACGACACGGAGCTCCCTCATGTTTGGATACTCCCACCACGCCTCAACACCGCCGATGACCTTACCGACGGCCTCAGACAAAGCTCTTCTGAGTCCGTCGTACTCGTACGCCGTGTACTGCTGAAGAGCCCTTCTACCGGCGGGATGTCTTGGCAACGTGAGCGCCGCCCACATTCCGGCTACGTGATCAGATGTGTTGGTCCAGTCGTACTGACGCCAGTCATTAGGGTACTCACGAATGACAAAAGGCTTGACCGTGGTCTTCAGCATGGCGAAGCCTAAAGGCCCGAAGCCTTTGTTTGTGACCACGATCAGAGGGATGTTGGCCTGTACTGATATCCTCTTGGCGATGTCCTCCTTGGACCACGGTTTTATCGTGACCGTACTCGTCTCGTCGAACAACTTGAATGAGATGGTGAGTTCCTTACCGACGTAGGTCGGAGCAGTCGGTAGTACTACAGGAAGTCGGCCTACCTTCTTTGGTTCAGCTGCTTTCTTCGGTGCCACTATGTCCTCCCTTCCTTAGGAGTTGACGATGTCTAGCTGTTTGACAGTGGTGAGCGTCCACCACTCTTCGATGTTTCCGCCTTGCATGAATCTCAGGATCTCCCTCTCCAGCTGCTCAAGGACGGAGCCGTGGATACCCTTACGGGCCAGCTCTTTGTAGCCATCTATCCAGATCTCCTCCTCTTGACCTGTGATCCTGCAGATTACGGAGCCCAGTAGACGCGCCTTTTTCTCTGCTAATATCGACGATCTGCGGTCACCATTCAAAGATGAGTACGCCGACCTACGTATCTGGGGTATACCGCGGTAGTCGTTACCGATGTACATGCCGTACCTGAAGTCCAGGTCAGACACGTCCCTGTAGATGATGACTGGGGTGGTGATGCCTGTTACGGAGTGTTCAGCGGCTAAATACACATCTCTTTCTGGCCACGGCTCGATGTGTCCGCAGATCGTGTAGAAACACTCGTTAGTGTTGTCATCTATGTACTTTCCACGCGCACTAACGACGATCTTTGGCCCCTTGTACAGGGACCTTTCGTGAATGATTGACATGATTGTCCTCTTAGAGGTTTGGCGGAGGATCTAGCTGCAGCAGGTCTGTGTACGTGCCGGTACCACCTGGCTCGGCCAGCACCCGCCAATGCTCATCGTAGTCGAGGAACATCTCATCTACTCCGCGAACGATCTCGGCCTTGAGCTGGTGTACGCCCCAGAGTGACTCCATACGGAAGGGGATGCCTTCGTAGGAGGCAGGGAACAGTGCCAGATTGCCGTACATCAGGTAATACATGTGGGCCAGGTTGACCAGACTGTTCTGCACGATGTGTCTTGAGATGGCCAACGCTGCTTCTTCATCGGCGCCTGTGCTAACAATGTGCTCAACCGCCGCCTGCTCATCCAGGTTCAAGTAATGGCGGAAGCGCTCTTCATCACACATCCAGGCTTCAACCGCCAGGCACATAGCTACCAGGCGGTTGTCCTTCTTGTACTCATTGACGCACTTTTCCACCTGTGGGCGGCTGTCGTGGTCTGAGAACTCGTGAAGTAAAAAGACCTGGACGGTGCCCAGGTCATTCGCCAATGCGAGGATCGGCGACAAGCAGTTGTCTTCAACCATGCCGTCAACGAGCTCTCTTGTCTCGTCAGCCAACGTCCGCAATACGAGCGGGAGCTGTTCGGTGGAGACATGAGAGGGGTTTTCAGGCATGGATTGTTATCTACACAAAGCTGAGCTCACGGACAATAGAGAAGTTCCACCAGTCCTCGGCGTTGGGACGTCCGATACACAGGTGGACACCTAACATCTCCTTTACCATGTTATGGATAGCCATGCTTCTCAGCTTCTTAGGCCTCAGGTCTTCCGTCTTATTGGCCAGGAACATCTCCGTGTATATGTACCCGGCAATACGGTGACAGCTGCGCTCGAACTGTGTGGGTGACAACATCTTCCAGCAGCGCTTGAGATTTCTCATGGCCGCCGGTGGCAATACCTTTTCGATACCCTCATCAAGCACCTTGAATACATCATCGAAGTTTTCACCGAAACCCACGAAAGCTTCATTCTCCGGGAACTGCTTGTGAAGCGCGGCTCTCGTAGCGATGAGAACGTGGCGGAGGAAGAATTGATACGGACCGAAAAGGTCCTGTTTCACGACGTCTCCGTAGGTGTTGTGGTAAGAAGAGTTGATCGCTCCGTATTGATACTCGTGGTCGGGACCGGTCATCTTCTCTATTGGCTTATTGGCCATCATCAAGATATTGCATTTCGGGAAGTTGAGGAACTCGAAGACCAGTGTTGGAATCAGCTCGTGTGAATCACGGTGGCCGGCCCAATTCTGTGCTTGATCTGTCATGCCGAAGCCTACACCGTGGTCGTAACCGGGTTTCACCTTCTCGCTTCGATCTTTTATGTACTTGTCGAGGTCCGCAGGGTTTGCGGGACGAACGTTCACTGCGAACTTGTTGAGCGTGACTGAGTTGTGCATGTCATCCTCATATTTTTCTTCTGTTGAGTACTGCTGAAATTCCTGCTTGAGGTGGTTCGATTCGAAGGTGAGCTTACCCTTCTCGATCATTGACTCGATTGATGACTTGGCTAACAAACCTGAGCTGAACTTCGGATAGCCTGGAAAGCTCTTGGAGGCATACGTAAAGCGCCCGGTCGGGGGAATAAGCCGCATGTCGTTCAGATCTTTCATCCGCGGGTCTGGCTTCTTCAGCGGTCCCATCTGTGCGAGGATCTCTCCCGCCGGGTAACGTTTCAGGGTCTCGCAGATTCTCTCCTGCAGGTCCACCTTTTTGTACAGATCCTCGTATGCCGTCTTGAGGTCCTGCATCACTGTGACGTCGCCGTTCGCGTTCGCCTGTGGATCCACCGGCTGTCCAAGATGACCCAGGATCTCCTGAGCGTATTGGGGGTCCGGCGCGGCCTCCGCGTCCACGTACATCATCGGGTATCCGCACCCCGCGATGATCTTCTTCTGCATGTAGTCCGTCTGAGCCCTCCACCACATCTCTCGACGTTTCCTTTGCATCGCCTCTTCGGTGTTCAGCTTCAACGTCTCCACCGGGAATACTGGAAGATCCATGTCCGGAATGATCTTGAAGTTGTCCACTTAGCCTCGCTTTCTCGGCCAGGGTCTCACCCATTTTGGTGGCCAACCTGAGAATGAATTCACGCTCACCCTGTGTGAGCGCTTGCTCGTACTTCAGGGCGTTCTGTTCTGCCAGTTTTTTGAGCTTGTTGATGTCGCCGTCAGCCACGTACTTAGTGGGCGAGCGTTTCATCATGTGGAAGATGGCCGAGTACAGAACGCCAGCCGCTGTGCGGCGGTCGCCCTCTAGCTTCATTTCTGCTCCTGCCACCACCAGTGGTGTTCAGCCGCTCTGTAAGCGAAGTGAAAGATGGTCCAGACGGCGGCCCCTAGCAGGGAGAACGTGAATATCAAAACGAATCCAACCCAATCTCCGTGACGGTCGTAGCCCCAACCAGACCAGTTCATCAGCGGCTCCACCCAACGTGGACCTGATAGACAAAGAGCGGCCAGTATCAACAGCACCGCTGGCGGCAATGTGACGTAGAACGCGTGGGCTGCCCCGCGGTACATGAACACGGGAACCTTCCAGGCTGTCTTGGCTGCGGCCACGGTGAGTATGGCTGGCTTCAGTGTCACCCACGACGCAAAGATCCACATCGCATAGAAAAGCCCGTGGAGGGCCGTGGGCACCTTCGGGTGACCCACAAGGCCACCAGAGGCGTACGGGATCTTGTAGACCCTATCAGAGGCCTCAGGATCTGGTTCCATGATGGGGTCATCATCTGGGTAGAAGCGGGACTTGTCCTTCTTGACCATCTCTTCCTCTGCTTTCTTCTTTTCGTCCTCTTTGCGGTATAGGTCGAAAATGAACTTCACCAACTTCTCCTGCTCTTCGTCCGTCATCTTGAACTCACCCTTGACCACGTCATTGGGTGTGATGTACGGCGGAGGCGGGAACACGATTCCCGGCTGATGCGGAGGAGCCCAAGGTATGTACGGTGTCTGAGGGCTGTACGGATACCCAGGGTATCCGCCGATTCCGATCACACCACCTACACCTGTAGCGCCCCCGAATGGAGAGCCGAAGCAACCTCCGTTGCCGCCGAGACCTGTGAGGGTCACACGACCGGAGTTGCCCGTGCTGTTGACCGAAAGAGTGAACTCGGTTGCACCGCCTTCGCACTCTCTGCTGTCATCATTATCTTCCGGCTCTTCAGGCGAGGTGCCTACAGCTGTCTCTACCGACATACCTACTCCTCGATTTTCTTGCGATACTTCTCAATGAGCCTAGCTTCGATCACGAGCATCTTGTCGATTAGCTCCATGTCTCGCCGATCCAGAGCAGCCTTCATCTTATCTAAGGCTGAGTAGACCGTGGAGTGATCCCTGTTGAAAATAACACCCATCCCGACCAGGGACAAACGCGTCCAGGTGTAGACCAGGAACATAGCAACATGTCGTGCTGTCACGGTCGTCTTGTTCCGGCGGTCTCCAAGAATGGTATGCAGAGGGATGTTGTACTCGGTAACGGTGGCCCTCAGGACGAACTCAACGATCTCCCTTGCGGCTGAATCCACAGGCAGAAGCATTGACACGTCACATCCGAACACGTCGTCGCGAACTGTTGCTGATTCAGTCTCTAGTTGGGATTCTCTTCGCCACGACATGCTTCGCCTTCCTCTCCAAACTGGTGAGCTACAGTAGCCCCGTAGACCGCTTCAACTACGGTCTGACCTTCACCTACGCACTCCCAGACCTCAAGCTCTGGCCGGGAGTTACGCTTACGCTCAAAACATATAGCGGTGAAGCCGGGGTTGGTAGCGTACACCTCTGCACGCATCAGCGTGATCTTCCTGTCGGTGAAGTCAGGACAATGCTCCCCGATCCACCACGACCACACCGCCTGGTCAATGATGCTGCTCTTGATGATGACCTGCATGGCCGCTATCTCGGTCAGCATCTCTCCTTCTGATGTCTCAACGATGGGCGGACCTGTCACGCTGTTGAGTATCTCTGCCCGCATGATGATCGGGGTCGCATCCCTGCACCCAAAGACATCCTTGAGGATGTTGTACTGGCGCAGGTACTCCTTGAAAGACCTTAGCTTCTTCTCTCCGGGTGAACCTTCTTCGGGCATACTGGCTGCTCCCTTCGTGTCACTTACAACGTTGAAATACTACCCGAACTGGCCTTCGTGTTCCTGTGGTTCGTTCTCGTCCGCCATAGCCTGTGCAGCGTCTTCCGCAAAGAACTTCGGCGGTGGGGCTACTTCTGGATCCGCACCGTATTGCGGCTCCTCTCCAAAACCGCCAAAGAAAGCGGGTCCCTTCTTGCCAACTGTGACCATGTTGATCGGCACAACGTTCTTCTGCTTCCACCAGTTCGTGGCGTTGTAATGCGTGAGGAGAGACCGCAAGACTGCGGCCACTATGGTTTCAGCCTCGGTCTTGATCAGATCTTCCCTCACCCAGACTACCAGGTTCTGTCGTATCTCGTGCTCAGGTCCGCCGTAATCCGGAAAGTCTTCGGCTCCTGACGCAACACGAAGAGGCCTGGAAATGTCATTCTTCAATTCATCAGAGAATCGATGGTTGTCGAGCGTGATGCCCTCCTGGTACTTCCAGATGAGCTTGTCCTTCTTCATGCAAGGCGTCAACGTATTCTTACCGCCCTTCATCATTACGAATGGCGACTTGGGCACGAATCCGTCGACGTCCTTGTCACCATACAGCTTTGCGTCCTCACCTGGAACAAAGTAGTGGATGTGAAAGTTGTCGACCGGGAGGGAGATGATCAGCTCTTCGACTTCTTCGTCCCGAATCAACGACGCGAGGGAGTCGTCAACCGGAGCCGGTACGTAGTCTTCGCCGCACTCTTCACAGGTGATGTGGCTCTCCTCGGCCTCATCTGAGATACTCACGATCTCTTTGTTGTTGTGGGTGTGCTTATTGAAGACTACCGGTCCGGCCGTCCTGGCCTCCCCGGACCGACTAACGATGGCCTTGTGTGTAGACGACATGGTCGGCAGTACATCGGTGCCGCAGTTAGCGCAGCACCAGTCATATCGGTCTGTGACCGCAATGTAGCGGTATTCCTTATTCATGGAATTTCCTCGTCTATCCGTAGAGTTGGTTGATGATAACGGCGTTTTCGGCAGGGGTGCGCTAACCCTTGTAAACGAGCTTGACCTTCAGCCGACCTTCCAACGCCTTCAGCACGTTGTGCTTTGCAGCCGCCTCCCGCAGGGGCCGCAAAACAGTCAGACTCTCCAGATCGAGCTCCGGCGGCAGGTTTTCAATCTTCTTGATCTCCTGGACAGATTCGCCGGCCTCATCCAGATCCACTTGAAAGAACTCAATGTGGTCTTCAGTGAAAGGTACTTCCTTTGTCTCCACATCATCACCCCAGACGACACACGTCGCCTGGTGTGAGCCCCCGGTATGGATGATTACACGACAGTACTTAGTCGGCATCAACCTTCCGGTCTTCTTCATCTGCTTCGTCCTCCGTGAGCGAGTCAATTTCCTTCATGACAGATTCGGGTGTCGGCGGTTTAGTTCTGGGTCTTCGTGCTTCTACCCCAGATCTACCGTGCTCAATCCGTTCGTCGATCATGTTTAGCATCGCGTTCACGGTGTTACGCTTCTCTTCCTTCTCTTTCGGGGTGAGCTTCTGGTAGTCCCTGATGATTATCTTCTTCGCCTTGTGGTACTGCTTTCGGCGAAGCTTCTTGGCTAGTGATCCCATGATGCCCTCTCTTTAGAGACCCCTAAAAAGAAAGGACGACGGTGGGTGTGCCGTCGTCCTTCTTATTTAGGCGAGTCTGCGCAAACTCAGAAGGTCTGCAGGTCTTCTGAGAGTTCTTTCTCTTGCTTGTCCTGCTTGCCCGGTTTGTCTTTCTTCTTTGCCCACTCCGGAGCTGTGAGCTTTGACAGGAATCCGAAAACGAAGAATCCCACAAAGCCAGCTACGGCGCCGAACCAGAGAAACTTTGCGAAGCCTGTCCAGTCAAACGCCGACGCCATCAGGGCTGTCGGGACGTTGAACATAGCCATCGCAGCTGATCCTGCAAAGAGTACCCTTACCGGGTAGTAGATGGAACGAACCCACTTCGGAGTGCTCTGCAGCCACACGTCGACACGAGTTCCGTACATCTTGTGGAACTTTGCCATATCTTCGTGCACATCTGCAAGGGCCTTCTCCGCAGTGGTTAGCCGGTCCTCTACTTCTTTCCGACGGATACGTTCACGCGACAGAGAGTGCTCCATTACGAGCACCTCCTCGTTGAGCGTATCCATCTTCCGCTGAGCGGCAACCGGGTGGATGTCCACCGATATCGGTGGACCACCCTGCGCCCTCAGCTTTCGATGCGCCGCCAGTTCGTCATGGATGTCGACGTCCTTGCGGCTTGGGAGGTTATTGACCTCCTGGGTCAACTTCTGGAGGAGCTGACCGATGTTCTCTACTTGGTCTTCGCCCATTGGACTCTCCCTCCTTTCGTTGAAGGTGGTAAGCCCTTACTTGCGGCGGGTGAACCAGGTGAGGACGGACGACGGTACGAGCGCACCGGCGGAGGCGTACACCGCCAACCACGCTGCGTTCACCAGTTCCTGGTTCTCGAACTGGTTGCCGTAGAAGATTGCCGCGACGGCCACGGAGACAACCGTGACGACGCTGAACAGCACAGTGCGGGGGCCGTAGTACATGGCTCCGGCTGCGGTGTTCTTGGCGATGGTGGTAACGGCCGGCAGCTTGGAGCTGGCGGTCGGGCGCTTCGTGAGCGCCTTGTCGATGCTCTTGAAGTTGGCGTTGATGCCGGCCAAGTCGTCCTGGCGCTGCTTGTTCATGTTGCCAAGGATCTTGGTGATCCCCTTGAGGCTGGTCTCAAGCGTACCGACGTCAGCCATGCGCGTGTTCAGATCACGCATGTTGTCGGCGTATGCAGGAGCCTCCTCCTTTACTCGATAAATGCTCATGACGGTTTCCTTTGTTCACATGTGATTACGGAAAACTGGGTCTTTGCTCTCGTGCTCTTCTGGTTGGCAGCCTCTTGGTAAAATAAGAACGATCCTCGTTCTGGGGTGGTGCACCAGTGTTGGTTGGAAGCAAAACCCTTCGCATCTCCTTAGACCACAGCAAGCAGGGTTTTTGCAGGCACACCTAGTCATAGAAAAGGACCCGACTCTCGTCGGGCCCTCTTGTACACGTATGGATGTTTCAGGTCTAGCGCACGCCGAGCGCAACGAGCGTTTCTGCTCCACCCTGTGTGACGTTGACCAGGATCGGGCCAACCGTGACCGCGCCCATCTGCACCACGAGGGTGAGGAGGAGTGCGTCCGCCACCTTGAGCTCTTCGCCCTGGGTCACATCGTACAGCACGATGAGATTGGCAGCATCGTCAACTGCGACGATGTGTTCACCGTCGGCAGAGATTGCGACCTCGCCGCCTGCGCCAGGCACAACAGCGTTGAGGCCACGGATGCCTGAGCTGACATTGCCGGCAGCACCTTGAGCCGGGAAAATGTCGAAGCGTTGGATCGGCTCAGAAGCCGACGCCTGAGGCATCAGGAACAGACGAAGGCCAGTGTTCACACCGGCGACCGGAGAGAACGGAGCCGAGATCAGCAGCGACGTCGGGGTGACTTCTGCAACCAGCGGGGTACGGATGGCAGTACCAGCGGCAGCAGCCGTTGAGGTACCAGCACCTGAACCGTCAGCGATCGAGAAGTAACGGGCGCGGACAACGCCTGCGGCATCTTCGACGAGGACGACCGCGTCGTCTCCGTGAGCGAAGACAGCGACCGGCCCAACGCCGACTTCACAGGCGGTGACAGTAACGTAGCCTTCTTCAACGCCCGTGGCCAGGTTGACCTTGTGAACACGGATGGACGGACCGGCTGTGAGCTGAGTGACACACCACAGGTACTGACCATCAACGTAGTCGCGGGTGATCGGGCGGTCGTTTCCGATGGCGGTCAGGGTCACCGCATTGATCGCCGCGCCGACAACCGGAGCACCAGTGTTGTCGATTGAGCACGGGTAGATGAAGTGGCTTGCAGCCTGTACTGAGCGGACGAACACTTCCTGGTCGTGACGCTTCGTGACGATACCCGTTGCAATGGCGCCGGCCTCAACCTCTACAAGGTTGGTCGTGGTGCCGCTGGGGTTGTCCTGCTCGAAGGCTGCGAAGATCAGGTCGTTGGTCGTACCGATCGACACGAAGGCGTCGTAGATGTTGCCATCTGCGCCGATCATGGTGAACGGAATGGTCGCGGCGGCGGTAAGGCCGGCGTCGATGCCGGCTACGTCCAGCGTTGCACGCTGGTAGGCCGGGATGTCCAGGGAAGCTACACGGACTGCTTCGGCGAGGAAGCCGGTCAGCAGTGCGTGCCCTGCCTGCAGGGTCAGAAGGTTGGTCTGGCGCAGCTTGGACGCGCCCGTGGGTACACGAGCCTGCTGCAGCAGGGCCAGAGCCTCAAGGTATTTTCCCTCGCTGACGCGGCGGATGGTCGCGAGCATCTCGACGATGTCGTTCACCAAGCGCGTCTCTCGGGAGGCCAGCTGATAGCGGGAGCCGAGTTCGTTGGATGACATAGGTTTCTCCGTAAAAAAGGAAAACAATCGATCTGTCTACTTCACAGTAACAGTATGGCTGCAGACTCTGCCGCCATGAGCTTATTTTCCGCGGAGAGCTCTCGGAACGAAGTGGAGCCTGGAGTACCTGAGAATGATCTCCTGGCGGGCCTTCTCGTACAGAAAGCGGTAGTCCTTCTCACGGTAGACAGTGTTCCTCATCTGACGGATGTCGATATCTGCGGCGGTCGTGCCGGAGACCACCTTCGGATTCTCCAGAAGGCAGTCGAAGTACGAGCTATCCGCACCCGGAGCTGAGGCCATGCGGTAGTACGTACGTGTGAACGGACCAGAACGAGCCGTCTCTTCGTACAAGGTAAGATCAGTACGCTTCAGGAACTCTTTCAACGTGAGGGCGTCCTTACGGCGAGCGAACTTGTTGATCTCCCTCTGAACATCCCCACTACGCACCCAGTTGTCATACAGCGTCTGACGGGCTTGTTTACTGTCAAAGTTGAATATCTTCGTCGCCAGCTTGAAGAAGTTCTCTCCGGCCAACCCTTGAAGAAGGCGGCCGTCGAGATCTTCTGCCGTCTGAAAATCAACTGTTGAGCCCTGAGGAGATAGCCCTGGGAACTCAGCGTAGTTACCTAGAACGGGGCTGTACTCTTTCTCAACCTCTGCTGGATTCATCAGTTTGGGGTTTGCAAACGGCATGATCGGAGCGCTCTCTACCAACGAATCACCCTGTTGAAGAAGATCTGCCGTTGCGTTCTGGACCTCAGCTTTACGACTCTCTACTGCGCTCAAAGCGTCCTCAAGTTGCCGCAACTGCTGCCGAACCCGATCAAAAACCTCAGCTCTATTCTCCGGCGCAGGGATAGCCGATACGGCTAGTACCACACGGGTGAGCATCCCCTGAATCAACTCCTGGAGCTTGGTTATTGTCCATCGCGTCTGCGAGCCTTCGAAAAGCTGGCCATCTACCTCGAACGTCTCACTCGGTGAGATGTTGATCGTAACGAATCCCCGAGTCTCGAAGTTGTTGAACGGGTCAACCAGCCGGCCGAATCCAGCTATGGCGGAGTCAACCTCGTCGAGGGCTGAAGTGAATGTGTTACGTACCCCGTCGATAGCGTCGTCACCTCCAGGGATGAAATACGCCACATTGCTTACAACCCCGAAGTTACGATCTCGGGTGTAAGACAGGTCCAAGGATGTGTCCTTGAACTCACGTGCAAAAGTGTGCTGATCCAGCTCTCTGCGGTTACCCAGTGGGGGACTAGCAAACCCAGGAGCAGTCCTGATGTCTGCTGTCGTGAATAGATGAGCAAAGCCAGGCTGGGGCTTATAATCAAACAAGAAGTCAACCAGCGCCAGGTGACCCTTCATGTTCAAGGGGAAATCCCTAGATACTGGTTGCTTGGAATCACGAGGTTCGCCAGTGTGCTCGGCGACCCAGTCAGCCATCTCCGGGGTGTCGGTGGGAATAACATTGGCGCGGAAGGTTTTGATCTTCGGCTGTGTCGAGGTCACCGCTTTCTGAAGGGCTTCTATAGCCGTCTTAGTTTCAGGGATGAGGTCGCCTATAGTTGTTTTCGCGTCAGCGGGCAGATTAGCTTCCAGCTTGGTAAGCGCTGTAACAAGCGGAACAAGAGACTCCCGTTTCTCCCAGTTTTTGATGTCTGTATCGAACTGACCAAGAGCATCCTCTACCAGAGAAAGGGCGTCAGCGCTTTGCTTGAGTTCCGTCTGCAAACTCTTCGGATCTGTCGCTGTAAGTTTTGAGTCAGACGATCTGATGCTGGTGACTAAGGAATTGAGCTCTTCCTCGGCTTTAGATGAATCCGTGCTCAGCTTTTTCACTTCTCTGAGCCCCGCAGAGAACTCGCCGAACTTCGGCCGGAACAACGTGGTGTAGGCGGTGCTGTAGACCGTCTGAGCTTCCCCCGAGGCACCTACCGTATGAACCAGCCCGGTGAGCAATCCCCGGTATGAGCGATCAGCTCGGCAGATAATCGTCGGGAACCCCACTACTGCCCAGGGATTGAACGGGCCGGCCAGAGACACGTCACGACTCAGACGTTCAAGAGACAGACGGTAGTTCGTGATAGTTCGGTTGTACCTGATGTAATCCGACTCCTCGCGAACCTGCTCTTTGATATTATCGTCCAACTTTTTCTGGATTTCTTTCTTGTCGGAAAAGCCCGCGTTCGCCAGGGAGGCGTCTGTGGTACCGTGAACACCCGCGAAGTACTCCACCGAAATGTTCGATATCCGAAATACGATACCCTTCTCTACTTCGGACGCGGACAGCATCCGAAGAAGGTTTGGATTTGAAATTGGGTTTTCAGCTCCACCGGTCAGTCGGAAAGGCTGCCCGTCCAGCTCACGCTCTCCTCTTGGGGTAACACTGGGCCGAGCGCTCACAGGGTTAGCTGCGAACAGCATTTCCGGGCTCGGAACTGATTGGTTTTTTGAGCTTACGGCCGGCGTACCGCCGGTCAAAAGTTCTGTGAGGTTCTGAGGAGCCAGGTGCATGAGTCCTACACCGCCCACCATGGTGTCGTTTACGCCGATACGTGTTGGCTCCTGTAAGAAGAACCTGGACGCGTTCAGTGACTGGATGTGGTCAGGGAAGATCCAGTTACATGACGGCGGGATGGCGTAATACAGGTTCGGCAGGAAGAGGTACTGATTCCAGGCGCCCTCGGTACTCCTGCTGTTGGGTACCGGAAACAGCATCGAGGTATAGCTGTGAAGCCCCAGGCCTAGCATGTACGCCATCAACTGCCCGAGGTTGTTGTAAGGAACGTTGGTGAACCCGTTGTTGATCAACGTCTGCGCAACCCTACGCTCCATGAACCGCGTAAAGGTCTGGTCGGTTATGCCGAACATCTTGTCAAACAGCCGGCTACGCATCGTCTGAAGGCGATAACTGGCGTTGAATTGGATGAAGTACTTCATCGCCAATCTGACGGCGTCGAAGTAAAAGTATTTGTCCCTGCCTTGTCGACCGTCCCTTAGAACCGGGTACTGCTGATCGGCAGCCTTCAGCAGCTGATCGTCCCGCGTTGCCTGATCCGAGGCGGGATCTGTTGTGGCAAACCCCATCGCTGCGTAGATCACGTACTTCAGGAATGAGTCATCACCGGTGTTACCATCAACGTAACTGCCGTAGAAGGTTGACCCATTGACCATCGGGATGTGAATGCCGTTGTCAAGCTGCACCAGGTCCAGAGACGTGTTGTTGATGACGCTGAAGAGGTCTGAGCAGGATAGCACCATTGACCGAGACTCGGCCGACTCACTCTCTGTGATGCCCTGGATCTGGCCCTCAAAGCACATGTAATAGCGATGCTTATCGAACTTGCTGTTGCGCTCGTACTCCTGCTCGGGCCGTCCGTTGGCCGGCTCATCCTCGTTGTACGGATCGCTCATGAAGATGTGGATGTAGCTCTTCGGACGAATCCTCTCGATGAGGTCGTCCGGCTCTACATGGACTTCGACAGTAGTCGGAGCTTCTAGCTGACAACGGATCTGCAGATACAACCAAGGAATTTCAACACCGTCCACGAAGATCATGAACGAGTGGTGCCTCTGGGAGAACTTGGTTCTATCTACCTCAGCCACGGCTACTCCGTGTTCGTCCTCAGGACCACATCAGAGGTGGATCCTGGATCGAGAGTATATACAGGCTCGTAGGGTATTTCCCCTTGTCTGTCTAACTCTTCAACGGTTTCCCGACTGAAGGTCGCGGGGCCCCAATCAATATCACTGCCGGGGACAACCACATGAGGAAGACGAGGGCCCAACGGATTTTCGTCCAGAACCATGAAGGTGAACGACACGGCGCCTACGTTATCATCGTCGGAAGCCAGGCCCAGGGAGTAATTGGAAATGAACCCTGTGTACTGGTGTCCCCGGACAAAAAGCTCAACACGGTAACGATGGTGTGCTACCTGAGGAGCTCTGAGGTAGTGGTCGTACAGGTACTCAAACAGCTCAAGCTGGCCCTGAGGAACAGTGGTGCCGTCCTGCTGCACTAGGTCAAACATCACTGAGCTGATTGACAGCGCCTTGAGGTGGCGGTCGTAGAACCAGGCTTTGGTCACCGACGGCGACGTCACCTCGTACTGGACCTTCTCGGAGTCCATGTCCGCAACCTGAGTGACGTACATGTTGTCGAAGTTCAAGATCAGATGGCCAAACCTGTCGTAGACAAGAATGGTCGATTTGTTCTGGTCAGGACCGTCTTCGGTGAACCTTGACCCGTAATCCACCCTTAGCGGCAAGTTACCGAGGTTGACCTCTTCCGGCACCTGTCCATTGCCGGGGTTGTCCCTGGAGGGTATGCGAGCAGTGGCGGCATTGTCGATGAGTATCTTCGCCAGGTTGGCGCCAACAATGCTCTCGATCTCATCTGGAATCCAGATGTTGATCGCAGCTCTTACGTGGTGGTCGTTAGAGCTGTTTCTCTCAAAAGCCAGGCTGGTAACATACCCGATGGTATGACGACCCTTTACCGAGAGGATGACGAGCGCGTCTTTCTTCACCGCACGACTACCGCGGAAATAGGTATCGTACAATTCCGTAAACGCCCGGACACCTTGGCCTACGTACCCCCGAAGGTTGTTACCCTCTAAACGTAGAGTGGTGGACGACTCGATGAGATCTATCTCGACGGTCACCTGTTTGATGCGCCGGCCGAAGGTCTCGATGATCGCCTGGCCCCTGGTGTAGTTGGGCATGACGACTTCTTCTACGGTCTTCTGATAGGACGCCAGGATGAAGTGGTCAAAGACGACGCGGAAGTTGTTGCCCTTCAGCATCAGGTAGGACTGACCTTCCTTCTCCTCAGCACGACGAAGGTACACCGCGTCCCGACGGATGTCGGCGATATAATCCTGGTAGCTCTGTTGACCAGCCTCTACCTCTTCAGGAGATAGCTGAAAGTCGGGGACAAAGCCAACTCTGTTCGCGATCGGGACAGTGGGAAGGTTGAGCGCCATAAGACCATTTTAGAGGAAATTGCGGTCCTCTGACTTCATCAAGCTCTTCAGATGGTCCATAAAGAACAAGTAGCCGACTCCTTGGGTCCGGCTGCCTGAAAGTGCGTGGAAAGAAACGTCGGGCCGTCCACCGTTGAACCGGACTTCAACTGCCTTGATGGTGTCCAGGTCAACACCGAGCTCACGGAGAGCACGCAGGGCGGCTGCCTCTGCTTGGATGCGTTCAGCATCGGTGTCATTTTTATACGCCACCAGCATAACTCCTATCCCTTGTCGAGCCTGCCGAGCATGTCAGGACTCGCCTTGATGATCTGCGGTCCTGCCTTGCGGAGAGTGTACCGGAAGTCCATGGCGCCGTTGTCCGAGACGATCGATACCCGAACGGCCTGGACGTTGGCGGTCATGTCTGCACAACCTGCTACCACACCAGCGATGTACTGAATAGCATTACGGAACTCAGGTGACTTCGTTGCCTCCCGGAAAGCGGAGTTCGCAACGAACTGTTCAATCACCACCTGCGCGTCGTAGACGTGGTCCTTTTCAGGTCGGGGCTGTGCAACGTTTTCCTCGGACATCTGATCCTCAAGTCTGCGGTTCAGAAAGCTTGACCACACGTATCCTCCGGCCACCGTGGCGCGAAGGGTCCAGCTGAATTTTCATGGAATAGGTTCCGTCTTCGTTCTCGTAAACTCCGGCGGTGTCAGGAGTAAAGCGATCATGCGGAAGGTACTTCTCCAGGCGCTGCCCGTTCATGTACTCGATGTACTTACCGTCTTCGGTGACCTCTTTGCCTGTGTAGTCGCGACGGACGACCTTGAGGAACTCTTCAGGTGCGATGACCAAAGAGATCTTCTTACCGGGTGTTTTCGACGGAGCGGCGACGGTTTTCGTAGGAGACAACATCTCCCGTATAGCCAGCACTTTAGCTGCGTCAGCGCTGAGCGTTTCCGTCTGCATGCTACGTAGGTCTGTGATTGTGATGCGAAACATGATTTGCTCCCCCGGTGGATAATACGATCTAAGTGAAACCGGTCAATCAGTCAAGTACCTCCTAAACTCTCAATTCCTTGTGGTCTAAGACGATGAAACGTTCTTAGGGAGAACTTATGTTGAACGAACTGAGCCTACTGGGGATTGAACCCCAAGCTTTGAAACACGAGGACCTTGGAGAAGAGGACGCCAAGTATCTCGGCCACGATGTAGGCTTAGACAAGCTCCTCGTAGACATGATGAAACAAGGAAAGGAGATTCACGACCGACTGAAGTTGACATCGATGATCATCGAAACTTCGCTGAGAAACATATACGGGTGCCCCATGGCTGTATGCTACTGGTCCCCTCCGAAGTCGAAGGTCGTCCACATCCGCATGACCAACACATCTCTGCAGATGGTTAGCACAATCACCATAGATTTCAGCGAGCAGACAGTAGTTCTCGACCGCACGATCGCAAACTTCAAGTACAGCGCTTCCGGTGTGAAGAAGCTGGACGACTTGAAGAAGCTTGTCGCTGATGGAATCGAATGGGCAGCGGTTCCGCCGAATCCACAGACCCCTCTCTTTTTCAACAAGGACGCACACGTCTGTGTTCTGGTGGACTACTCCTCATTGAAGGTGTTCACCCAGAAAGAGACGAACTCCTACAGCGAAGAAGGGTTGATCCCGGCCTGGGCCAAGCACGTCTCAGACACCTGGAAGGTAAAACACGCCACAGCCATCTACGCGTCGTACAAGGAATTCGGCGACATCGTCTTCACGAAACTGAACGCCACACCTCCCAAGGTCCATGGCGTGATAGTCATCGAACAGCAGTAAACTCGAACTTCTTTCAAAGGAACAACTCATGCCAGACGAGAAGGACAGGAGCCAGGCCGTCATCGAAGAGGTTTACCGAATGATGGGCCAGCCGGTTCCGGACAAACTGAAGCAGGCCGAAGAAGAAGAAGAAGAAGATGGGGATGATTACGAAGAGGACGAGTGCGAAGAGGAAGAGCCTGAAGATCCGGAGATCTACATCGAGGGTTCAGCGGAACAGTTCCGCCCGGAGCTCACTCGACTTTCGGTCTCAATCGCGCAGGCTCCAGTCCTGGCCGGTCTGGAGGAGTACCCTGAGACCCGCTACTCGCTGAAATCTGCCCTCGGAAGCAAGCAGGCAATGGTGAACATCCTTCGCCTGATCGACACGTTCGTAGGTGAGACTATACGTCAGACGGTGGCCGTCATGCTCGAACTGAGAAAAGCGTCCATCAACCAACGCCCTCCGCACCTTGCGGCCATCGCCGGAGTACACATCTCCGAGAGCGGTTACGTCGGTCTCATGCTCAAGTCGTCGTTCATGATCGCTCCAGTCATCTACGAGGAGAAGCTGTTCAACATCTTGATTCAGGCCGACGAGTTCTACCCGGAGTACATCCGTCTCCCGTTCCTGGAGGATATCAGCTCCTTGCTATTCACCCTGGACGGCATCATGACGGCGGCTCGGGAGCTCACCGACGGTACCGACATCCACTTCAACGACGACGTAATGAGGGAGCTCTGGACGAAATCGGTTCCGCCCACAAACCTCGAAAAGGTGTTCAACGATCAGGGCGCCTGGAGGTTGAAGCGGGACGACGAGAACGATTACCTGGGCTACCCGGCTGACACCGCGTTTCCGATCAAGAGCAGGACATTCTGGCTTGAGCCTGAATGGGAAAAACGGTCAATCATCCGCCTCGGAATGGAAAACGACGGCGGCGAGCTGATCGCCGAGAAGATTCAGTAACGAGGGGAGGTTCAGTTGAACACGTTCGGTCTGGAAATCAAACATACAGTGGATAGAGCGATGAAGTCGGAGAACCCGAAAGAGGCTCTCAAATCCATGAAGGATGTCCTCACGAAGTATGTTGAGTCAGCCTACGATAAGATGGACAAGCTTGCTCCATCGGTTCCTGCAGGTGATGCAACAGCTTTACTGGACTCAGCTCAGACAGACATCATCCACATCTCCGAGAGTCTGGACAACGTCTTCAACTTCCTTCTGAGTCTCAAAGCTTCAGGTAACAGCATCGTCGATGAGGCCGCCGGGCGTTTGTCCGCGCTGGTCAGGTCGATAGACGCTGATGAGGTCCAAAGGGTGTTGGACAACATCAGCGCCAAAGAAAGTCCTCTTCTCGTGTAGAGGAAAAGGGAAGGGCTTCGGCTCTTCCTTTTTAGTGTGGCTGCAGACTCTGCCGCCATCAGAACATGATGTTGTCGAGAACGCGGTCGACTTTCTCGAAGCACCTCTCCGGTGAATCGCTCATGTCTACAGGCACGACCCGAAACCGCGGGCTGCTCTTCCAAGGTTCAGAGTCTACGACCATCTCTGTCGCCATCCTGAACCGTTCGTCGAGACGGGACAGTGAATCAACGGTGGCCGCTTGAGAGGATATACCCTCGGCGCCCTTGAGCCCAACCTCGACGTCGTGAGTGCGGGCGTTGAGCCTCTCCACCAGCTTCGGTAACGGAAGATAGAGGCGGAATAGCGTGAGGCTGTTGAGCTTGTCGCTGAGCAACGAAGGCGGAAGGTATTCCTTGACCGTGTTGATCGTGCAACCCTGGTAGGCCATGGTGGCCAAGAAAGAACGGTCGCAGATGATACGACGGTGAAGGGACATGGCCGTACTCAGTCCGCCGGCGATGTCCAACAGGAACTCTCTGGCTGACAGATACATTTCACCAGACTTACCTGCTCGCCTTAGAGCTTCGCTGGGGAAGTTGAGTCTTACCGCGGGAACAACACACGCGCTGTAGGCTTGATAGACAGCGTCGACCAGTGTGGACTTACCGATACCGTCGGGCCCGTCGAACATGATGATGTTAGCTATTGGGGGCCTCCGCTTCCTCGACCGACAGCTCGTAGAAATCCCGTATCGCCTTTAGCTGACTACGTGAGATTTCTTCTTCCTCGTGGATGCACACCGTGGCTTCCTGAATCGACATCTTGCCGTTGACGACGTCCTGCTGGATCTCACGGATGCGGGCTATAGCTTCCAGGTGGGTCTTGACCTTCACCTGCAGGAACTGATTGAGTTTGTTACTCATACTAACTCCAGGAAAACTCGTCGGGGGACTCAGCCATCACCCACTCGACCGCTTTGACAATCATGTAAGTCACAGACGGCACCTCGCCGCGCACCTTCCAGTTCTCTTTATTGTCGTGAGTGTAAACCGGTCCGGACGGCGGGAACGGCATTACGCCGATCGTTCCGTCGAGCATCTGCATAGGGTTGTCGCCGCGCTGTAGAGCTCTGGACACCATGACGCAGAAATGGCTCAGCAAACCCTGCATCGTGGAGCCTTCGGTCATACCACTGAAGAAGACCTCGAACACCTTCTTCGTTTCCGGATGGATACCGAACGTCAGATGAAAATCCATGTTCCCGACTCGAAAGGCTGTCGTTACCGACGGCCGTATTGAGGGCCTGTCCATGCTTTCCCCTTGTACAGCGTAGCCAACAGAATCCCGCGTCAGCGGGTATTCCGTAGGTGACAACACCCGCGTTAGCGGGTATCGAAATGTTCAGTTTTTGGTTACTAGGTTCTGGCCTAGAACTCAACTACCGGAAGGCCTTGTACTACGTCCTGTACGGCCTGACCAATAGCTGTTGCCCAACTTTTAGCGTCTTCAAGATCCATGTCAATACTGAACTGTTCGTCCCCCAGGATCAGCTGGAGATTGATGCGGTCATCGTCGGTCTTCTTTGCCCAAATCTGCGCCCTGGTCTTCTCTACCATCTGGCTACCCTTCCTTCTTCTGCCGTTCAACTTCAAAATGAATTACACGGCCATCCCACAACTCCACGGTACCCTTACGTAGCTTCTTGTTGTTCAGCAGACGAGCAAACATCTGCAACGCACGCCATGCCGGTGTGAGCGGGGCGTGCTTGAACGGCTTAGCTAAGAACCCCTGTTGGGGCATCGGACAGTAGCTAGATCCGCTCTCGAAAAGAAGCATACCGGGGCATTCCTCAAAGCTGCTACATCGTGCGCCGCACGGCCCACGAAACTCAACCAGCTTCTGAGGCATCGGAACCTTGTCCTCACCTGGGACCAGATAGAAGTCCCCCGCACAGTAGTACGGTTTAGTGGTTTCGTCCGACATGAGCTGTTTGTGTGGCCTAAGTTTGTACCGAAGGAGCAGTGTACTTCAGAGAGGAGATTATGGCAAACCGTGTAGCTAAAAAAGACTTGATCGAAGTGATCAAAAACCCTAAGGGCGATCCAGAACAGCAGTTAGAGCTGCTGAAAAATATCGTCATTTCTGAGGCCAAGAGTGACGCAGATAAGGAGCTGTTCACGTTGGTGGCTTCCGCCATCAAGAAGACGTTGGGGTCCCTGAAGTCCGACGCAGACAAGGTCAAAGGCAAGTTCAAAGTCAAGATCGCCGGCGCCAAGGAGAAGCTCGACACCCTGAAGGAAGCTCAGGCTATCCTGCTCGGGCCTCTGTCTGATCTGACCCACGAGCTCAAGCGTATCGATACCGAAGCCCGCGCCGCCATATCAGCGTTTGCTACCAACCAGATGGCTGCGCTGGAAGAAGAGTTCGATGACCTGGAGCCTCACGAGAAGGCCATGTTGCCGGCGGCCGAGAACAAGATCACCCGTGTGAAAGGTGTAGCGATGTCGTTCCGCGATCACACTGTGGTCGAGGTACACGACATCAAGAAGGTGCCGGTAAAGTTTTTGGTCAAGGAAGCCGAGCGGGTAAAGGTGATGCAGTGGTTCGTAGCTAAGACCGGCATCGCTGTGTCGGAGATCGCTGTGCAGAGCAACGGCACGGTCATGATCAAAATACCGACAGAAGACCTGCCGGATGAGTGCAAGGACGTCGTGGGCGTCAAAGACGCGGCGATCATCTCTGCTGGGGGCTGCCCCGGTGTTGACATCAAGACTGAGAAGCGGCCTGTAGTGAAGGGGTAACACATGCCGGACGACGATGACGACTTCGAGATAGAACTGGATTGGGAAGAGGAAGAGGTTCTTCTTTCCAAGTACCAGGTCGGCGACAAGGTCGTAGCTGTGGGGAGCTACATGCCGGGCGGAGACCGGGCGGTAGCCGTCGTGACTATCAAGGACATCACCACCTGGGAGAAAGTAAGCAGGGTTTCAAAAGGACTCGTTTATGTGGTCAAACGTGAATGGGGCGACCAGTTAGCCATGTCGGTCACAAAGACGATCACACGCAAAAAGATGAAGCTGTTCGTGGCAGTAGACGACATGTACTACGTCGACCCAAAAGACCTTCACCAGCTCAAGAAAGAACGAACTACCAAATCAATCCGCAATCGGCTGTTTCCGCCAAAACGAAAGAGAGGCAAAGCATGACCAACCTGATGGTGTTGAACAAGAAACTACAAAAGCATCCGAAGGGCACCGTCGTGACACCGGTAGACGACGGGACCGTGATAGCTGTGAGTCCGGTCAAGATTTTCGGCAACGAATTCAAAGCCAGCAAGGACAACCTCGATCCAGCCCCGGCCAAGGACATTTCCCTCGCACTGAAGGACATGGCACAGCACCGGTCCAAACTCGTAGATCAGCAGGAGAAGGCCCTGAAGCTCGAAAAGGGCACTCTACTGGTCATTCCTGTTCCAAAGCGATCCTGCGCAGTGTATGAGGTCGTGGACCACATCATGGACCACAAGCCCAGGCTCAAAATCAAGTATCGACAGGAACTCTGCTCCGGATTCGAACCTGCGCCCGAAGACATCGGTGCAGAGACCGAGATCGAAGAAGCGTGGGCGATGGTGATCTACCTGAGCAACAAGTCGCTGCTGGAAGAACACGACATCGTCGACGACTCTCACGAACTCGAAGCGGTCAAGTCAAAGTACGACGGCCGTCTGATCGTCGCCATGGACGACCACCTGGATGAGAAGCAGCTCGCAAAGCTTGAGAAGTACAAAGCTGGCGAGGCCGTTCCTCAGGACAAAGTTGAGAACGAGGAGATGGAGGAGTACGACGAAGACGACTTCGTTGAGATAGACGAGGACGAAGAAGAAGAGGAAGAAGAGGAAGAAGAAGAAGAGGAAGAGGGTGGTGAGTAGCGACGTCTTGACTTTCATCACCTGGGTGGACGACGAACCTCTCGTCTACGTAACTCTCATGCAGAAGGACCTGGTACGCCATCTCCGCATTCAACTCGAAAAGATGACACCTGAGGGGCATTCGTTCGAAGTGGAAATGCTTGAGATAACGCCCGGCATCAGCAGGGCTACTGTTCAGGCCGTCAGCGACCGCAGCCTTGTCTACATGCTCATGGAGTTCAACGTAACGCCTGACGATAGAGAGGACATCCTCGGCAGGCTTGCGGCTATATAACGAGAAGGGGGGCGGCATCGCCGACCCCTTCTTTTTAGCTTCAATCAGATAGTTCAGAGAACGGTTACTTCAACTTGAGCGATCGATCCAAAGAATCCATTGGCGTTCAGCACCATCAGGGCTTCATCAAGTGTAGCCGCCATGTCTTCGTTTGCAACGTTCGACTCCGTCGCTTCCATCCGGCTGAGAAGCCGGTGAGCCTTCTGCACTTTGTCTCGAAGCTGGAGAAAGAGTGTCTCACGATCTTCATCCGCGGAAGAACCGTTCACCAGGATGAACGAGTATTCCGAGATCTGTCGCACGAGATCGGTGAGCTCTACCACTGACGTTTTGTTCGTAATCATCACAAACCCTCTACCGTTTGTACGATATAGGTTTGCACATATTGCCAGCCCTGTCCACTAGGAATCTTGTTGTATTTTACGGATTTTAGCTTACTTGAATTTGGTCCGCATGAGTTTGTTGTTCACCATCTGGCCCGTAGCCTTGATAGAAGACTGGCTCAGGTTCGGAGCCCCGCCCGGAGTAGCGAAGTGTCCTGGAGGTGTCTTGGCTGGTGGTGGCTTGGACGGGGTTCCAGCTGGCGCCATCGTAACCATACGTCCTTTGGGCTTCGCCTTTGCCACAGACTTCATCCACGGCATCGCGGCGAGCGGGATGCCCGCTTTCTTGACCAACAAATCGTGAAGACTCCGTCCGGTAAGATCGTCCGCTGCTTTCATCGCAGATGCGGCGTTCGTCTCCACCTTCAACGGAGGCTTGGGTTTGACTGTTGCAGGAGCAACGCGATCTTTCAGCATCTTCTTGTAGATCGGGATGTTGCCTTCCAGCTTTTTTCCCAGCTCTGCGCGAGACTCACCGGACTTCTCCAGGAGCTCAGTAAGCACCATGAGAGCCAGAGGAGAAATTTCGTCAGCCAACGTCCTCACGACAACGCTCCGAGTAAATCGCTAATGTACGTGGTGAGTTGCCTGACTCTGACGCCGGCCTTCTCGTCGGCGTCGTAGGCGTCGTTCTGAACTTCGTCGTCCTTGAAGTGGAACGTCGAAATGATGTCCAGCTCTCCCAACGACGACCGCTCCAGTATTGCATTCACGTAGTCCGGAGTGATGAAGTTGCCGTCGGCTTCCTGCTCTATGGACAGGTCGATGAGCTCTGCATTCCGAAGAGCCAGCTCGTCGTTATCATCTTCTTCCAGATCATCCTGAAGGGTGGACTCCAGGCCTTGGTTGTTCAACATCTGGATGAACGTGTTTGCCCCTGAAGCCGGCAGAAACATATCCACGAACTCGTTCAACGGCATAGGGTCAGACACATCCTTGAACGGAGGGTCGAACAGGAAAGAGGCTTCGCCTGTGTCGTCCGCGAGGGCTTCGACAATGGTGGCGTACCTCTCGTCGATGTCCGAGCTGTTGACCTGTGATCGTGGTGTGTCCCTGTAGTACGTGGCCAGGTCAGAGGAGCGAAGATCTCGCAGCCCTCGTACATACACGTCGACGAAGTTGTCGGCGTAATTCTGTGCAATGAAGTCAGCCATCATTTACAGGATAGAGTGGGAGGGGCCGTTTTGTTCTACTCACAGATCGCAGGACAACGATCTGGGTTCGATCAAGGTCTTCCGTTGACGGCATAACCTGTTTGATCGAAGGCCCCTCCCGGCCAGAACCTCTACCGAAGGTCGTATGCAATGTAGAGCATAAGAATTTGCAGGTCAACTGGAGGACGTAAAAAACCCCAAAAATCGACATACAAAGATGGCCTAAGATAATAGACGGGAAAACGTATTTCCCAAAACCAAGGTTCTGACCAAGGAGTTACACATGCACTTGTTCATGATGGGCGCCCGCACGTTCTCTCTGACCGTGCTGGCAGTTGTTGGTGCCGGCGCAGCCGTGGCCGGCGCAACCGCAGGCTTCGTTGGCAGCCGCGTCTCAGACTCGGACGACGTCAAAAAGGTCCGCGACTCCAAGGCCGAAAAGGCCAAGGGCGAGAAGGCCGATGCCAAGGCAAAGGCTGCAAAGAAGAGCCCGAAGAAAAAGGCTCCAGCCAAGAAGGCCGACGCCAAGGCGTAGCCATACGTCTACGGCAGGGGAGACCACTCACTGATGGGTGGTCTCCCTGCGTGGCGGCAGACTCTGCAGCCATCAATTTTCTTTATAGGTGAGGACCACCGGTGTACCTTCGTTCTGTGCCCCCGGAACAGAGGATGACCGGTGGCCCTCGTCCTTCTCTGATTGTTTTTTTTACACGGAGATTACCTATGTCCAAGCCAAAGCTAGTGCGGCCCCTGAAAGCCATCGTCGTAGGCGATGTCGATGTGATCTGTAAGCAGATCGGGAAGTACTTCGATGAGTACATCCAGGTGGGTAGAGAAAAGAAGTTCAAGCGGCGAGAGCTCGACGGCGCCCAGATAGTCTGCTTCGCAACACAAGCTTGTGGAGCCGGTCTGAAACAAGAATGGACAACCTTCGCGAAAGACCATGATCTTCCAATGATCTCCTGCCGTCGAGGTTCAGCCGTCACCGAGATATTGAACGCCGACTTCGAGATCGAAGAAGAGAAGGAAGAGGCTCCTGCAGTAGTAGAACCACCTGTTTCGTTGATCAAGGCGGTGGCAGCAGAAGAAGTGGCAAAGCAGATGGTGGACGAAGCGCAGGCTGCCGCTCCTGCATCCAAAATAGGAATCGAGTCCCTCGACTTCCTGGCGAATATTCAAGCACAAGTGCAGGAGAAGCTCAGTACTGCTCAGGCCCAGACAGACGAGGCGGCCGAACTGTACTTGAAGGAGGCCGATAAGGTTCAAGGTCTGGAGAATCGGATCAAGGAACTGGAAGACGCCCTCAAGACCAACGAAGACAGGATTGCCGAAGGAGTAGCAGCAAAGCTCCAGAAGGCTGTAGACAAAGAGAGCGTCAAGCTCCACACCGAATTACGGCGTAAAGACAAAGCCATCTCCGACGCTGAGAAGAAAGCGGCGAAGCTGCAAGAGTCGTTGGATTCCAAAGATCTTCAACTTCTCGACGCTAAGGCGAAGTTGGAGCAGGCTCTGGATACCACCGAGATGATCGAAATGGACTTCGACATCGACAAGGTCGTGATGACACACCACCTGTTGATGTTGGCCCACTCCGTCGTCTACGTCGATAAGACGAACAAATGGTTGATGGCCGTTTGGAAGATTCTTCAGGGCATCAGTGAGGACCCGGAGATATCGACCGTCATCAATCGATTCCACGATGCTGCTGAAGCTAAGCGCAGGGACGGCAAGACCGTTCTCATCCCGCCGATGACCAAAGAGGCTCGCGACAAGATCAAGACGGCGCTGCATGTCATGTAGGAAAAGAAGGGTGGGGAGAAATCCCCACCCTCTGTTTTTTACTTACCGGAACCTGGGCATCATCCGCGGCTTAGGCATCTTCACCATAGGCTTTGCAACCAGCCCCTGGCTCGTCCTGGGCAGGATCTTCTTGACCCCGGTGGCCTTCATGCTCTTCAGGGGGGCGCCTGCGGCCGGCATACTCTTGGCCGGACCAGCGGGTGCCGGTTTCGCTCCTGCAGGGGTCTTGACCGGAGTGTCCGGGCCCCACAATTTATTGGGCATCATCCCCATGAACATGGGGGCGTAGGTCATCGCGGTGCCGATGCCGGACAGCAGAGAGTTGTCGCTGCGCTGCAGGTAGGACCCGGCCACCATAGGTGCAGCCATGCGACTGAACTGGCCGATGCCCTTCTGGGCCTCGGGGCTCATCCCCATGCGCTTAGCGATGTTCGCACCGCCTCGCTCAAACATGCCGAAGATGGCTGTCTTATCCACAGACTCGGCGATATTCTCGCCGATCCGTTCCGCAGCTGCAGATAGAGCTCTCTTGTCCAAAACCTACTCCACTGTCTTATTACGTCCTGGTCAACACAGCGCCACCCTCTACACTCAGTTTAGCCAAGTTGGCGTAAGCGGTTCGCTCAATTCCTGCGGCGGCCTGGGCAAACTGCTGAGCCAACGAGCCGGCGCTGAAAGCAGAGAAGTACCGCTGCTGTAGAAGCATCGTCGTCTCGCTCGTCGGATTGAATACGTGCTTGGTGAACTCCTGGGCCTGCTTTCTGACGTTCTCGTCCTTCAACTCTTTGACTGATACACCGGCATTTGACTCGAACGCATCCTGGAGAGCCTTGAAGTCTGTGAGTGCCCCTTCTTTGCCTGCGGCGGTGAGGGCTTCCGCCAGGTTCTCCGCAGAAAGCTGCTCCATCGCCTCGAAGACTTCTTTATCGGCGCCCTTCTGAAAAGCGGGAAGACGCAAACCCGTCTTTCCATCAACCTCGGTTACTATCATTTTCTCGCTCAGCGTTCTGAACGCCGCGGCCTTCTTTGGGTCCGTACCTTCGAGGTACGTGAGAATTTGATCGCGTGCTTCCTTCGACTTCTCAGTGTTACCGTACAGTCCAGCGAGGAACTGGCCTGCCAAACCGACCTGCGATCCCAGGTCTTCCTGGATAACTCCAATGTGCTTCAGCGACTCGATATTCGACCGAAGATAACTTGTTGTCCCCGCGTATCCGTAGGCCTGAGCGTACTCTTCCTTCTTTTCCTCTCTTTCAGCCTTGAGGGATTTGACAGTCTCTTCTACTCGATCTCGTGAATCCCCAGAGAAGGCCTCGTATGTCTGTTGAATGCCTTCGGCGAAGTAAGGAAGTCCAGCCGCAACGGCACGACGGGCGGGGATCATACTCAAGCTCATTCCGAAGGTAGGAATCGATAGCGCAACAGAAGCGGTATCTATCCAGTCCCACGAAACTACATCTAGGCTGCGGTCCGTCCCCTTTTTGAGCCGTTCACCTGTATACAATGACTCCGCCTGTATAGCGGCCTCTGTTATTTCTTCGTCAGTCATCCACTCCATGGAACCAGGGGTTTTTGTCCGCCCTGCGCCGAGATACATGCTTGCCGAAGCGTCACCGCCTGCGAGATCCTTCAGCTGTTCAGTTGAAAACCCACCCTCAGTAAACTCTCTGAGTGTAAGGTCAGGCGTGGTCCCCTTGGCTGTTAGATACGCGTTCATCAACTGATCTGTTGATAAGCCGGAACCCTCGAAAGCCGAGCCCAGTATCCTTCGTTCACCTCGAATCTGCCGGTACTGCCCCATAGCCTGTGGCTTGTTCAGTCCGGTCTTCTCAAGTGCGCTCAGGGTTGCAAGCTGCCCAAGTTGACCGCCACCGAAGGTTTGCTGCATACGTGAGAACAGCTGATACTTAGATTCCTGGCCCATCCTTGTGATGTTCTGCGGACTGTACTGAGCGAGCATGAACCCGAAGGGGTCACGGACTACTTCCTGGCCGAGCTGCTGTGCTCCGCCCAACAAGCCGCCTTGTATCCCACCGCCGCCTCGCATACGAGCCAGCGCCATCAACCCGAACGGGCCGCCGGCCAGGTTCCGCTCCATCTGCTGCGTAGCCATAGCCGTATTTATCGCGGCTTCAGACTGTGTCTTACCGCCAAAGGCAAACAGATAGTCTCGGCTGATTGCTCCAATGTTGGCCCGCTGCTGAATATCGGCGGCTAAGGTCATGAAACCACGTTGTGTAGTTTCACCTTGGAAACCCTGAGATAGCGCCTGTTCACGAGCTTGAATTGCCGCCGAACCCAAAGCACGACGGTTCAAACCACGGCCCCGAGTGGCTGCCTTGTTCAGGTCTGAAACAAACGTCTCAAACCGCCCACCGACGCCAGTTTCGGAGTCCTCACCAAACTCTGTGGCGAGCTGAGCGATCTCTTCGAAATTTGTGTTCAGTACCGCCGCAGCGTTACGAAGAGCTGAAATTCTATCCTTCAGTCCTTTGGCGCCCTTCTCAAGAATCTTGGGAAGGTCTTTATCTGACGTCGTTGCGATGGCCGCCTGAACTAGCGGCTCGAACTCTTTAGCTTCAGGAGCAAACCACCCGTACTGTTTCTGAACGTCGGATACGTAGTCAGTAATAGCTCCAGAAGCATTCGCAGCAGCATCGCGACTTAGGCGGAACCTGTTAGCACCACCCCTATCGCCAAGACGTTCACCGATGGACATCTGAATCTGACGGCGAAAGCGTTCACTGTGAAGCTGCGCATCAACACCGAATTTGCGAAGTGCCATCGGAGCCGTAAGCGAGGCAGCAACACCTGCTCCGGCCACAGCGCCTCCCCAAGGACCGCCCATCGCGAAGCCCACCATCATGGCGGCCTGTGGACCGACATCGGTCAGCAATGTGCGGGCGGCGTCCTGGGCTCCGATGTTGAAGTTCTGCAAGGCCACATCACGAGCGATGTGAGAACCCTCGTACTGATGCCTGCCTTGGATGAAGGGTTGCCCGCCCATGAGGCCGGCGATAGCTGTACCAGGACCCATGAAGTCGTGCTGACCTGTGGTGGGACCCTGGTATCGGTTGTACCCGCCAACGAACTGTCCGTGGAAAGCTGAGGCTCCTGAACCCATGTACCCCAGGCCGGCGTTGGCTCTCATCAGGCCTTGCTGTGCCAAGTTCATCGCGCCAGGTACTGCGCCCATGATGCCCTGGCTGACTTCCATCAACCGACCGCGAGAGCGCTCCAGCTGACCCATGGTCTGGAAGTACGACGCCATCGCAGGGGATACCTGCTGGTTGTATGCGTCGAAGCTTGGGTCAGAAGCAAAGGAGCCGCCACCTGCCATGGGCCTATCCGATCGGTTTGCCGCTATGTTTGTCGATGGTCACCATGCGAGCTACGGCACCTTCCTTGGTGACGGAGCTAATCGCGATGCCCTCTTCCATCAGTCTAACGAATTTATCGTGCTCCAGCTTCTTCCGTCTGGATTCCTGTTCCTCATACCCGATGAGGTACAGCGCCTTCAGCTGATTCACCAGCTCGGCGGCGTGCTGTTCGGAACGGGCGTGTTTGTACACGTCGAGGATCTGGCGGCTGATCTCAATGGAAGAATCACGCTTGAGGAGCTCCAAGATGCAGATCTCAAGGTGAATGTCGAAAGCTGTTTCCGGCTCCCAGTCTTTGTAGGAAAACCCCTTCAGCAGGAGCTGTGTTCGGTACAAGGCCGAAGGGGTTCTTAGGGGTTTAGAATGTCCTCCCGGACGGCCAGGAACACGGCGGTCAACAGGTCAGTGACCACGTTGAACAGGTGCTGGTAGATCTCCTGAGCGAGGTCGTCAAGCCAGGTCAGCTTCGATTCAACCTGTTTGTTGTCCAGATACTCGCGAATGGTCCTGTCGGTCTTGTCCTTTTCGAAGTCGCTGGACGACACGCGAGGTGGTTTCGGTAGACGAACATCTTTGGCGCCGGCTGAAGTGATCGACATCAGCAGGAACCAGCGTCCGAACTCTTCCTGTTCATCGAGGGACGGCATCTTGGTCATCGCGGCGTCGCCACGCGCAATGTAGTTCACAAAACGCTGCTGTCCTTTGGTCAAAGAAGATAGTGAGATTTTCTGTCCGCTGATCTCTGTGTTGAACTCGACGTAGCCTTTGGTGAGGTGCACCTTGTCACGGACCTGCTCAAACACCGAGAGGTACTTTTCCCTGTAGGCTTCAAACGTCAACTTCCCGTAAACCGCAGAGTCAACGTGCTTCGGGAGGATAGACGGCTGCTCTGACTCTGCATCGTCATCACCACCTTTGTTTTCCCTCGCCAGTTTCTCTCGTTCTGCGTCTTCTGACGCCTTCAACTTCACGGATTCCGCGGCGCGATCGCGCTTGATCTGTTCGTTGATGGCACCAGGACTCTTGGAGAACGAGCCTTTCACTTTGCCTTCGGGGGTGGAAACACCCTCAGGGAACATGGTCATCATTACTCCGGAGGTTTTATGGCTACAACAATCAAGTCGGCTAAAGGCCCGATGCACCAGGACATTTACCCGATCATCGCCAGATCGAAAGACGAGCTAGAGAAGTGTTATGCCCAGGTCTTGGAGTTTATCAAGGAAAAAGGCGGTGTCGATGTCTATCGCATCCCCGAGGGATCAGGAAAGACTCTCGGCGGGCTGCAAGACGGTGACGTCATCATCACGCCCTTGGGCGGCAAGATGGACACAAAGAGCGGAGAGATTGTACTGGTGGCCACATACACCGGCGACGCCCGCGACGTCCTCCCGCACTTCCGTTTCAAGACCAAACGTAAGTGGGGTAAGGAGAGCCTTCCGTACCCGCCAGCTCCGCAGCAGCACATTGAGAAGTACGCCGAGCAGGAGACGGTGAAGAATCGTCCAGATAAAACTCCTCCAACCTCCAACGGCAACAGCAGCAGCAGTATGCACCGTCCCGGTGTGAAGGACATCTACACCTGTGACATGGAGACCTTCACCGCAAAGGTTTACCACTACATGTCGGAGTTCAAGAAGACTAAGAAGCTACCAAAGCCGGATGAGGACCTGGTTGTAGTCAAGATCCAGGTCAAGGGAAAGATGGCCGAGCTGCTCAAGGTGGCGGACGACGTGAACGTGCAGAAGCAGATCTTCTCAACGGTGGAGGTCGCAGCGTTGGTGTTTGATATGCCTGAAGATACCTTGTTGGATGAGGGGTCCAACGAAGTTCAGACCATGCACAAGTTGCTGGTCGGATTCCTCGGTGAAGAAAAACCACCTACCGATGAAAACCTCAGTGACGCGTGGAACGTCTACCGGTCCATCCTCTCCCTGTTGAAGTCCCACGTAGAGCTGGAGTTCCTGTCCAACCTGGACAAGTTCGCCAGTCTCGCCCGCAAAGAAAAGTGCGAGTTCACGTCGTACAGCAAAGAGGAGTATGACAAGCGGGAGATGTCGCTCATCGACGACATCGAAACCGACAGAGACATCATCACCGACGCTATCGACGGGATCAATAAAGATCCGCAGGAGTAGCCTCTGATTACGGCCTAAGAAGATGAGAGGAAATTGGTCCTCTCATCTTCCGGCCCTAATCGTGGAGGACAAGGTGAAGAGGTACTCGACAGAAATCGCGCAGTTGTTGGATGACACAGATCGCAGAGATTATCGTGAAGTAGGTTTTGGAATGGTCCGCAGCCGAAAGGCCACGGACTTCACACTGCTCCTAAAATCAGGAGTAGCAACCGCGGCGGTCGTGCTGTCCCAATACGGGACGGAGCCGTTGTGCCATCAAGGCAAGATCGTCAACGCGCTACGAAGCACTGAGCCCGTTGACAGCTTGGACGCCATCGACAGGGCTATGCGCGTCCAACTGCTAGTAGAGGAAAAGTTGGGCTCCCGGATGTTCCGCCGGAAGCACGACTGGACAGTCCCACAACCAACGTGGGAGGACATATTCATTGGCGACGGTTTGGCGGCCATAGACAAGTTGATTCAAACGGACACCATTGTGGTGGGGGTCGGCGACGAGAAGACCGAGGGCACGATGTACTATCTGCCTTGGAACTCCGGCGATATTGCCGGCGCCGCTCGGATCATCTGCGACGACCTGTTCGAAGCCACAGGCGACCGGGTGTTCGACATCCAAGTCGTCAAACGTCAAAAAATCTGAAGGGTAACGCATCATGGGTAGCCTCATCGACGTGATCACCTTACTGGCGGACTGGCTCCTCCCGTAGGTGACAGCTCGACGTGTCACAACAGCAGGGCCTCTCACAGGCCTTGTTGTTTTACCAGGAGATTGAAGATGTTCGTCATTCCAGCAGAAGACCTGAAAGCCTGGGTCAAGAAAGAGCTTGGTGTTGACCCCCCGGATTCCGCCGTAGGTCGACTGCAGGTTCAGTTGACGGCGTTCACTCGCAGCTACTTCGCTCCGCCCGCGGTATCCACATCTCTCGACATTCTCTACCAAGACACCGCCATGAAGGCCACGGCTTTGGGGGAGATGTCCGAGAAGGCCCGGAGGTTATACCAGAAGTCGGAGCAGCTTACGGGTCTACGCTTCCACTACGGCAAGGCCCTCACGTACGACCGGGAAGAAGGATCGGCGACGATCATCCTCCTGTGGACGGAGAACTCAGTCAATCTGAACGACGCAACAGAGTCCAAAATCCTTGGCCCTTTGTGTTCTAAGACGGTGGAGCTACTTGATACTTCGGTTTTCACCGAGGACTTTGAGACTCTGCTTCTGTCTGTTTCGAATCTCCGGGAGACTATCGCCAGAGACAAGAAGCTCCAGAAGCGTATGTGGGTTGGTTTCAACGGCAAATGTTTTTACCGGCAAAAAGAATACGACAAGGACGAGCACCTGATCCCGATGGATGGTGCCTCCGAGCTAGTCAGCTTCTTTCAGGCCGACAAAGAAATAATGTGCTCGACTGTCGGACACAGGTTGGTCCTTGTTGGACCGCAACGAGCAGCGGTTATCGAGTAGGGGAGGATCTATGCCAAAGGTTATGAACGAACACGCGTTCACCACAGAGAACGCCAACGCTCGTATTGTCTTGGGGAAGCACCCGGAGCACGGGGTGTACATCGAGGCGTACGCAGCACAGGATCCGAAGAACCAGTGGAAGGCAAGCCACGCCTGCTGGTACGAGAAGGCCGAGAAGTCTCAAGGCCTAACGTACCTGCCGGAGGCGCCTCTGCTGCTGCCGGTTCTCAAGTTCATGGAGAAGCTCAGCTTCCCCAAGGAAGACATCGTCGAGGTCAAGAACCTGCTCATCGAGTGGGGCCTGGTTGAGACAAAGGCCGGCGAGGCTTCGAAGAACAACATCTTCTAAATCACCGCATCACAACCATCGAGAAAAAAGGCGAGTCTGCAGACTCTGTTGACAATCATTCTTGGACCAAGAACAGGAAAGGCATTTCATGAGCTCCACTCTGACATTCGCAGTTTTCGGTCGCGGCCCGAAGGGCAAGTCCCTGGCCATCACCGATGTCGTTGACCTTCCCATGCTGGAAGACGTCAACGAAGGACCCAAGTTCAACGAAGCAAAGTACAAGGACGTTGTTCTCGATGAGAACGCGTCGATCGAAGACCAGCTGAAGGCCCTGGAACAGATGCAGGACTCGCAGCTGGGCGCCAAGAAGGCGTACAACGCCATCGGTGGCAAGGGCCTGTCCAAGCAGGACCAGGTTCGCGCCATCGGCATCAAGTACCTGCTGGAGCACTACGCAGGTGACATCGCCCTCGACGACCGTGCCGACCGCTTCCTGATCAAGGAAGGTGAAATCGAGCTCACCGAGGACAAGCAGGGCAACTACACGTTCGAGCTGGCCACCGTCTTCGGCTAAATCGGACCCGTTGAGTTGAAATTCTGGATGCAGGGGGTCGGATAATCGACCCCCTGTTTTCTTTACAACCGGAGAGCTCCATGAAGCTGAAACAACTGAAACCCAGAGCTGACGGGACGGTGCAGCTGGTCGTATCGGTTTTCACCCAGGGCGACAGAGAAGCCGTGGCTGCAAACTCGCCCTACTTCAACCAGATCGCTCCTGTGAACGTGAACATCGAGATCGCTCAGGAAGGTTTGTTTGATCTCGACATCATCGCAAAGATCGTCAAGAAACACCTCAACCCAACAACCCTCCGTTGGGTCAACACTGGCGGGAAACGTCCGGTGTTCGTGCCCTTCGGTAAGAAGTCTGCCAGCGAAATTCCTGGCCACCTGTACGACAACCCGAAGATGGACAACACGTCAATCGGCTCAGGAGCTGTGATTGCACTGCGTGACGGGTTCGCAGGTGGAAGAACACCGATCGTGCCTGTACGGGCGATCAAGCTGTACATCTCCCGCGACGAGAAAGACCCGAATCGAATTCCCGGCCTTCCGCTGGGCGCACGTCTCGGGGATATGGAGGAGCTTCCTTCAGGTGAGGACGCAACTCGATTCTTCGTGGGCAAGGCTCTCAAGTCAGCCTACAAGCAGATGTCACTACTGCCTGTCCCTGTTGACCTGCAGAAGCTCATGCCTGAAGCCCAGAAGCTGGCCAAGACTCGGTCGTGCTGGATCACAGAGCCGCCCACTGAGATGGAGTTCGAAACCTCGATGCTTGAGATCAAGGCCATCGAGAAAGAGTTCCTCTCCGCGGATGCGCCCGGTGAGATCACCATGATCGGCAAACGTCTGGCAGTGTATGCCACCGACCGCGGTAATACGTACTGTCCAGAAGCCCTGAACTTCAAGGTGCCGAAGAATGGATACGTGTCCAACAGCGGGCAAGGAGAGTGGAGTTTCGGGCGGGACGGAAAGATCTTCACCAAGAAGGAAGATCCGGAAAACCACCTACTGAACATGGCCATCATCTACGGTGGTCCGACGTACATCTTGCGCTTCAACATCAAAAAGAAAAACGGTAACCAGATCAACCTGTTCAGTGCGGGGTGCGCCGCGTACGTCACAAAGTTGAGCTGGTACGAGGAGATGGTCAAGGAGTTCCGCCCTGAGCTGTTGGGGGACTGGGAAGCTCCAGAAAACCCCATGAACCATGAGTGGTATTTCATGTCCTCAGACTGGTGCATGCGTAATGACGCGAACGTGAAACGCGGCTCCGCCGGCAATCATGCCAAGGCCGCTGTGATCGATCTGTACTCGCGCCCGCACCTCACCCTGCGACGTTGGATCCACGGTCCTTATCGCGCCAAGTACAGGCAGTCTGTAGGGGAGTCTTTCCCCGGCACGACAGTACACAAGTCGTCAGTCAGTACAGTTGATCTGCAGAACCTGCTCAAGCACGCAGAAGTGCACGGCGGAGATCAGTTCGCCGGACTCAAACAGGCCATGGAACTTCCCAAGGTCGTAAAGAAGAAAGGCTAGAGACCTATGCCGCACATCACCATTGTGGGGGCCGGCGCTGTCGGCTCCTACGGGGCAGAGTTTCTGTCCGCCCGTCTTACCGCACTCGAAATCCCCAGCAAGTTCACCATCATCGACAACGACACCATCGACAACCGCAACTTCGCCAACCAGTTCTTCACCCCGGCCGACCTCGACAAGCCAAAGGCCGAGGTCATGGCTGAACGGGTAAAGGACTACGGCCACGAGGCCGTAGCTATCGTTGAGAAGGTCACAGCGGAAAACCTGCTGTCGATCATCCCTGACGACACTCAGATCGTTCTCGACATGGTCGACAACATCAAAGCCCGTGAGCTGCTGTGGCTGTATTCGATCCGCAAGGATGTTCCGTGCTTGCACGTATCAGTAGGCAAGGCGGGTCACGGCAAGGCAGTGTGGTCGGTGCGAAATCACGACCACTTCAACATCGGTGTGAAGGCTAAGCTCCAGGGCAATTCAGCCCAGGACATGGCCGCAGTGCAGGACGTGAAAGACCCGCCGTGCAAGCTGGTTGAATTCGCCAGCTTGTGCATTCAGGCAGGTATGGCTACAGGCAAAGCCATCACGCTGTTCGCAGGGAAAGACCCCGAAGCCTACTTTGGCGGAGAGGTTGAGCCGACACTCGGAACCATGGTCGCATTCCGAATGCTTCGCGACGGTCACATGATCGACCAAACCAGGGAGATTGCCGTGCACGGTTACATCGAGGCTCCGGAGGAACCGGAGGCTCAGCCCGAGCCGGAAGCTGCCCCAGCGGAGAAGGATGATGGCAAGTAACAAACGCAAGCAGATCCTTCTTGTCAGCGAGCAAATGATCGGAGTGAAATACTCAACCGTGCGAGGAGAACAGAAGCAGACCACGCGCCAAAAGTTTCTGAAGACGATCGGTCTCGACAAGTTGGTAGAACAAGCCGGCGCCATCTTCCTGAAGCTCGTCGGCGTGAAGAACGACCTCAAGACCGAGTTGGACACCAGCTCTTCTTACGTCTATCAGCGCAGCTTCGATGATGAGTACGGTGGTATGTACGGTATTGGCGGAGGAAACTGGAACCACCAGTCGTCATACTCCAAACCTAAGGAGAAGTTCGAGATCATCGACCCGGACGACCCTGAGGAAACTCAGTGGACGTACGACGATGAAGACTTCCTCAAGGCCGCCGTCGAAGCTGGCCTGAAGATCGAGAAGGTCACAGAAGACAAGAAGGAAATCACCAGGGTCTACCTGGAGAAAGCCGTCTACAAGTACGAGTATCCGTCAAAACGGTCCGTACAGACCTGCGGCTTCCAGGGAACAAAAGAGTACCTGATCCACATGTTCGGCAGGAACCTGCACAACGCCGACGAGGATTGGTACAAGGCCTGTCCGTTGAACGAGGCAAGCGGGGTGCCTATGCACTACGCCAGTACGGTTATCAACGACCTGGTGAGTCCGTATCATCTCGGGGTTTCCAAGGTCTTCGTCCGTAAGGGCTTGTCCACTCACACGGACGCACCGGACTGGATGAAATCCCTGGGCATCAACCCCATGGCCATCGGTGATCACACCATCGACAACCACATGTTCATCGACCGCTTGATCGCCATGAAGGACGCGGCGGCCGAGAAAGCCGGAAAGCCTCTAACCGAAGAGGATCGTCAAAAGATGTACGACGAGATGCTGAAGTACGCTGATGCTAACTACCGGTTCGAATACGTAGACGACGCCCCGAAGGGGTCGATCCTGTTGTACGCCATGGGATCGAAGGGCACCGGTCAGAAGGCGGCTTCGTACGCAACAGGGCACGGACACACCAAGTTCTACCCTCCTCGGGAGAGGGGGAAAGAGACCAGCTGGAAGCTTGCCATCCAGTTGGATCACGTCGACAAGCTCAATTACAAGGTTGAGCCGCCGTTCTGCCCTGAGCCTGAGATGACAAAGATTCTCGTGCCGTGGGATAGCACCGTCGGCGAGTACACGATGAAGGCCTTCGACAAGTCTTCCTTCTCGTGGGAAAAACGCATCAGCGACGAGAAGAAGAAAATCCTCGAAGAGGAAGAGAAGAAGACCAAAAAAGGCAAAGCAAAAAACGACAAGGAGACGTCCCACGCGTCGACCAAGTCTGAGGTGAAGGTTGAAAAACCGGAGCAATCCAAGAAGTAAGCGTGGGTGGTGATGGCGGCAGAGTCTGCAGCCATAGAGGGGGATCGGGATTTATTTCCCGGTCCCCCTTGAATCCACTTGACACTTCTTTTTTAGTAGGATATGTTCCCCCTCCCCGCCAGGACAGGTGGGTAAAGCCAGAACTTTACGAAATCCGAATCATAGCTCAGAGGACGAGATGTCGTCGCTCAAGGATGCTTTCGCCGATGATGGATCCGCTAAGGATCGCATCAGTAGGGTTGTCGCCAAAAACAAGGCGGCGATGAAGAAAGCTAAATCCAAGAACCCAGTAACCTTCCAGCCGATGGAAGGGTTTGAGGTTATGCGTGCGGACGAAGAGCTGCCTGACCAGGTGGTGAACAAATTCAAGACTGTGGACTTCATGAACCTGTTCTTGTCGCGTCTACCCAAGCGTGTAACCCCGGTCGGTTTCGATGAGCCGGCGAGCGAGTACATATTCAAGGCTCTGCTGAAAGCGTTCTTCAACCAAGGGGCTTCGAAGCGCGGAGTGATGCGGTGTATGGTGATGCTCGCTAAAAACATCCAGCGGCATCTGTCTGATTTCAAGCTTCCGTTGACAGAGCTGAACCTGCGCCGATTCTCTGCCTACAAAGAGGGATTGGCCGCAAGACTGGAACCTTATCTTTTAGTTGAAGGTTCCATAGAATTATTGTTAGCTTCTGACTCAGCTGAAAACGAAGACTACGAACTAACCATACGACGCAACGACCACGTAACCGAACTAACCCTGACCTCGCTAACCGAAGACAAACACAGAACCTTTAGATTCCTGAACACCCAGATCAAACAACACATCCAAAACCGTGAAATCCTGAGAGAGATAGAAAACCATGCAGAACGTGAAGATGCCTAGCGGGGTGTTCCCGCCAAGAGTAGCGCTGTCAGCTGTGAAGTTGCTCAACCGTGTGGGTGACGTCATAGAGTCCGCCGCTAAAGGCGTAGGCTCATACGACGTTTGTATCGCCGCGAAGCCGTATGAAGGTGTTGTTGTCGGCGTAGCCTTGACCACGGTCCTGGCCGAGATGAACAGCTGTGAAGTCGTAGCGCACTTCAGCGCCACGAAGTTCTTCGATCTCAAGAAGAACTTTGAAGAGACCACCGCCGGAGGCTTCGACAGCTTCAACGACGTTCTTCACGCTGACCTGATGTTGGTGTCCGAACTGTCGTACGTAGCGGCGTCTGTAGCCTCAGAGATAGACGCGATGATCTACCGCCGGTTCTGCATAGGCAAGCAGACCATCATCAGCGGTTACAACATGCCCGTAGAGAGCGGCTTCACCGCTGAAACCATTGACGGGTACGGTGGCTACCCTCTGTTGGCCCACCGCCTGAACTCAACTGTTGTTGTCTTTGCTCCGGAGCTGTCTGATGAACATTTCAAGTAAGCTCTTTTACTTGATGCTGGAACGGGAGTTGGCGCTTGACGTCATGCGCTCGGGGTTCGACGTTCACCTGTTAGACCCCGCTGACCAACCCATCTTCCGCCGCATCTGCAACCACGTAGCCAAGCACGGCAAGGTGCCCACCGCCGCCAAGGTTCAGAGGTTCTACCCGGAGCTGACTCTCGACCCCAACGACGAGCCCCTGAGCATGATCGTTGAGGAGCTGGTTGAAGAGCGTTGTGAAGAGAACCTTCGTGGGTTCTTCATTGAAACACAGCACCTGCTCGGCGACTCGTTCGGGTCACTGGTGATGGGGCGGCCGGACAGCGACGAGTTGTTTGACGGGATGGACGACGAAGAGTCTATCAACCGGCTCTCCATCGAGCAGGTGGAGAAGCTCAAGATCGCTATGCGTGAAACGATCATGCGCCTGAACAGGCTGCACATCGACGCATCAGACGTGACTATGTCTTTCGGAGACGGCAAGGATGTTCTCCAGGAGTACATCAACCGCAAGGAAGGCTTGGGTATGGGCCTGCCTCTGCCGTTCAAGGAAATTGAACGTGACATGCGCGGCCTACGTAAAGGTCACCTGACAGGCATCCAGTCACGCCCTGGCAAGAAGAAGACATTCATCCTTTGCTTGTGCGCAGGACACGCCGCTCTTGAGGGTCATCGGGTTCTGCTGGCTTCTACCGAAATGGTCCCGCTTGAGCTCAAGTGGCGCGTGTCTGCCCTACTCTGCGGATTGCCTTACACCGCGTTCTCCGAGGGCAAGATGACCAACGAAGACGAGGCTCGTCTGAAAGATTGGCTGCACTCGGAAGTCTCTCGTCCACTGCGTGAGAACCTCGTCATAGGTAGCCCTCGCAACATCACGTCAATCCCGGAGCTGGAGATTGAAACAGCGGCTCATGGTGTTGACGGCGTGTATGTAGACAACGTTCAGGCTTTCGTTGGTTCAGCGGATGGCACGAACAACAACGAGAAGTTCATGAACCTGCTTCAGGACTTCAAGTCGTTCGTCATCCGCCGCAACGTAGCCGCGTTGTTCACTACACACAAGAACCGCTACGGCGGTCGTGGAATGAGCGGTACGGCCTACTCAGACGCATTCAACGCCTGGTCTAGTTATATGTTCGAGATCGGCGGCAAGAGCGAGCAGACCATTGATATCTCCAACTTCAAAGCTCGCGAAGGTATGACCAACTTGACCTACAGGTACAACGCAGACCTGAACGCCTGCGACTGGAGTTACTTGATCGCTGTGAACAAGGCGGAAGAGCAAGACCGGCAGAGTCAGATGGCCGCTCTCAACTTCCTGTAAACCATGGACGCTAAAGAAGTCAAAGCTGTGTTACAGAGGATGAAGCAACCGACGGTCAAGAAATCGTCCGGGTCGGACTTCATCTACACCAACTGTCCGTTCGCGCCGTACAGCGACGGGCACTCTAAGAACTTTGACACCAAACCATCGTTCTTTGTCAGTACTTCTTCGCCGAGTTTTTGTGGATGCTGGGTGTGTGACTTCAAGAACCGTCCGTTTGTTTACGCCCTCAAAGAACTGGCTGGGCACACCAGTACATACAAAGAAGCGTACGAGCTTGCGGTTGAATACGACTTGCGCAATCTGAACAGGAAACAGAGCGGGTTCTCGGCGGGGTTCAAGATTCAACGCATGGTCTACACAGGCTACGACGAGCGGTTTAGAGCCGATATGGACGTCATGCCGATGGACTGGTTGGCCTCAAAAGGCGTGCATGAAAAAGGCGTTGAATCTTTCCAAATTGGTGTTGACGTGTCTTCAGGTAGCGTGGTATTACCTTCGATCGACCGAGATGGGAAAGTGGTCGGCGCTCAGGCGCGGTCCATCTACCAAGGGTCCGAAAAGAACAACAAATACATATCGATACTCAAATTCTCAAGCAAAGCGTATTTCTTCGGTGAACACTTACTAAACGACGAAACCGACACAGTAGTTATCTTTGAAGGACCATTTGACGTAGTTCACGCCTGGGAACAGGGCGTAGAGAACTCACTCGCTGTGTACGGTAAAGCCCTACGCGAGGAACAGATACAGAAGCTCAAGAAATGGGGCGTTCAGTACTGTTACCTCCTGTTGGACCCTGACGCAGCGGGACAGAACGGGATCGAAGAGTCGAAGAAGTTGGTCGAGTCTTTGTATCCAGAGCTGGTGATCTACACGCCGAAACTTCCATGCGACCCAAAGAAGATGTCCAAGAAACAATTTCAACAAGTACTTGATGAGGAGAATGCGAAATGGCGAAAAAAGTCAAACCTGGAAAGTCTGGAAAAGTCTCTGAAGAAGAGGCTCTCGACTTCGGCGAAAAGCAGGAAGCGGAAGTAGACGTGTACGCACGTCTTGAAGGTACCGCTCTTGCTGGTTTCGCTGGTATGAAGAAACAGGCCGCTGCTGCCCAGGCTGCTGCTGGCTTCTTCAAGTGGCCCGGAAAGACGGAGCGCGAAGGTCAGAACTTCGAGAACGAATTCCGGCTGAAGTACAACCAGTCAGCGAACCTGATCATCGTGTCCGACCCGATTCTTATTTCCGGTCACATGGTCCCTGTGCGGTGGCAGGAGAAGTGGGGTAACCCTGAGTACAAGTTCATGCGGTGCACCCGTTTCGAGCTTCGCAACACGCCGGACGGTTACGACGCCATCGAGCGCAAGCACGGTCACCGCTGCCTGTACTGTGAGGATCCGACCTTCGGTTCCGAACCCAAGGGCTACTACCTGCTTCTCGCTTACACCGACCAGGTGTACGAGCGTAGGAACGGTAACTCGATCGGCTCTCGCTTGGTGTTCATCACGCTGACAGACCGCGACCAGTCGATCTTGCAGGTGCTCGTTGACAACATGGCTCGTTACGGTGTGAAGCGTAAGAGCGCAAAGTTCCCGAACGGAACGCTGGTTGGAATGAAGTACCGCATCAGCCGTGGTAGCGATCAGCGCAGCCGGTCCATCGGCGATTCCCTGATGTTGAAGCGCGACGAGAACGACCGTCCGATGGAAGTCTCGCCGGAGAAGCTTGGTGCGTCTGTCGAAGCGGGTATCCGCGCCGGCAAGTACCAGCTCATTGGCGTAGACAAGGGTTTCCCTTACGCGGCGGTTGACGAGCAGAAGATGGTTCTCCGTAACGCTAAGGCGATGAACGACAAGTACAAGTTCATCACCGATGCGGTCAGCGATACGTCCAGCACGAGCATCCTTGACACCAGTGGTGTCGCAAGCGGACCGGACGTCGAAGTTGATGATCTCCTGGGTATGGGTGATGACGGCAGCGATCTGTCGAACCTCTCTGAGACCTTGAAGAACAAGCGCAAGAAGGAAGAAGAGGAAGAGGAAGAAGACGAGATCGAGGACGACGAGACCGAGGAAGAGGAAGAGGAAGAGGAAGAGGAAGAGGAAGAGGAAGAGGAAGAGGAAGAGGAAGAGGGTTCCGAAGAAGACGAGGACGGCTTCGGTGAAGAAGACGAGGAAGAAGACGCAGACGAGGAAGACGAGGACGAGGAAGAGGACGGTAACGACACCAGCGATGAAGCCGAAGATGTTGCTCCACACATGAAGGACAACAGCGAGAACTTCGGGTACGTCGACGACGGTGAAGAGCCGAAAAAGAAGACGACCAAGAAGAAGACTACCGCCAAGAAAACAACCAAGAAGAAGGCAGCCAAGAAGTAGTTCTTTTTTAGGCCGAGGGAGCTTCGGTTCCCTCG
>Ga0307377_10000748_pt1 | contig 42760 bp, 61 predicted proteins | sample TR3MG_FD_202535 | JGI IMG/M metagenome (GOLD analysis project Ga0307377, IMG submission 202535) | Soil microbial communities from Risofladan, Vaasa, Finland - TR-3 | ecosystem: Environmental > Terrestrial > Soil > Coastal area > Acid sulfate soil | place: Finland: Risofladan, Vaasa | collected...
ATATAAGAAACTCCAACACCTAAATCGATCAATATTTTTATTTGATTTTTAAGAAATTCTTTACTTTTTTGATCCTCCTCTAAAATATCTTTATCCAATGTTTTTGGAATATCATGCATTATAATTACTCTTTTTACCAATCCCCAATTAGTGTTTTGAATTAATGCTCCAAAACATAATTTTGTAAATTCAATTCTCCTGCTTACTAAAATACATAAATCAACTAAACCTTCATTATTTTTTGAAGAACTTTCAATCTTTTTTAAAATATTCAAAGAAGCTTTTTTGTTTTTTTCCATTTTTTCATTATAATAATACGGACGACATTGTGGGGGGCGCGTATCAATACTTCTTTTTACTTCTCTTTTTTTCCTTGTTTGAAATTTTCTAATCATCTATTATTCCAATCATTTTTTTAGTCATATCATTAAATTTATATTCGTTTTTTATAAAATCATACCCACATACTGCTATATGCTTTAATTCTTCATAATTCTTTACCGTTTGATCTACCACATCGACAAACTCATCCCTTCGAGCCATTATAAAATGCTGACCATCAATCAAAGGCTCTGGCGAAACAATTATCTCTGAAACAATTAACTTTTTGTTACATAAATAATTTAAAATTCTCCAAAACTCTAATGTATCTAAATATTCAAAATGAATATTCAATCCTATTTTGGTCTGATAAAGAATCTTATAAAAATCCAAACCCCAAGATGAGTTGTTAGGAAAAACATTACATCTTTTTTTAATACTTTCAAATTGTTTTTTTCTCCTCTCCGACATAGTTCCCATAAAAACTACATCCCATTTTATCTCTAAATCAAATTTATCAGTATAATCCAATGTTTCATGATAACCTAGCGGAACACATCCATCAACTTTCCATCCTCTTTTCTCCATAAAAGAAATTTGAGATGGATAATAATCAAAATAATAATCATAGTAAGGTAACAATTTTTCAAGTGTACTTAATCTTTTTTTACCCACTTCAGATTTTTCAAGTTCATCACATTTTATAGGAAGTTGTTCGCTTTGCCACAATACATATTTTACATTTTCTTGCTTTTGTTCAACATTAAAATTTGGAAACCTCCCCGCACCAATTATAATTACAAAATCACCTTCCTTGTATAAATAATCATTTATTTCTCTTAATTGAAAATGTTCTACTTTATAACCATTATCTTTCAATGAATTATAAAAAATCTGACCTATTGGAAATAATACTATGCTTTTTGGATGTGTTATGATATAAATCATTTTTTTGATCCATAAAATTTATGATTCTTCATAAAATCAGGTAATCTTATTTTATCAAATAAAATAGCTTTTTCATAAACTTTTGGAGAAGTAGGATGCAGATCCCTCATCTCAAATGTCCATTTCAACCACACATTTTCATACCATCCTTTTTTTATAATATTTCTATAAGTTCTAGTTTTCATTTTCTCTTTCATATATTCATCTGAACATGCACAAGTAAGATGAAAACAATCAACATTGGGTAAAAATTCAAATTTTTGTTTTTTGGGTATTGATGTATTCCTTGAAGGTCCTGTAAAACAAAATTTATCATTAATTTTATAAATTACAAAAAGCCTACCATGAGGGGTTATTATATAATCTAATGTTTTCCACATCTGACACCAATTTACTCTAAATTGCTGAATGCTTTTATGTTGTTCTATAAAAGATTTCACCCCTAATAAATTCTCTGGATTATAAATTTCATCTGAATCTACAACAAAAACATAATCATAATTCTCTTCTCTTAAATATTCTAAACCTACTGTTCGCTGTCCGGGTTGTGTTGCAAAAGAGCCTTTTATTATTTTTAGTTTGTTTGTTGGATCTGGAAATTTATCTATAATTTCAATGGTTCCATCTTCCTTTTTTTCATTCATCCAATTTGTATCAGAATAAACGACCACTATTTTATCACAAAAATCATATATTCCTTTCAAACAATATTCTATGTTATCTTCATCACAATTAACTGCAACTATTGCTCCAATTTTTATCATTTCTCCAACTCCTTCATTATTATTTTGACAATTTTTTTCGGATTTTTACTAGAATCAATAATTAAATCAGCATAAAGTTCAGATTTATTAACATTAAACAATTTCTCAAATTCTATTGCCGATGGTTTCTCAAACCAAGTTTTATTAGATACTTTATATGTTCTTCTTTTAAGAAGAATTTCTTTATCACAATAAAAAAATATAAAAAATGCAGATGGTATCTCCCTTCGAATTAAATTAACCGCCCAAACTTGAGGAATCATCTGCGGAAGTATAACAATGTTTTGAATTAATCTCTTCTTAACTGATTCTAAATAAATCACTATGTGATGTTCTACCATTTTATCATAATCTGAAAGAAAAACAAATACTTGTTCCTTCTTAGTATTAAAACATCTTAAATTTTTTCCAAAAATAGGACCATCATCAATGTTACACTTCAAACCGGAAAAATGTAACATTTTTTGTAAATTCTTACCTGCAGTAGTTTTTCCAGTTGCGCCAAAACCATTAATTACAATAAATCTATTCATATCTTTTTACAATGAAATATTAATCTTTTTTCAGATCTCCAAAAATTTTCTCCAACTTCCTGTACAAAATTCCAACCAACTTCCAGCATTGTATCAAGAAACCATTGTTTTGTAGAAAAAAATTTATTTTTCCTATAATGTGTAGTTTTATGAAAAATAACTTCTGCAATCATTAAACTTTTTGTAAGATTATAAAGCTTCTTCAGTGCTCTTATGGGGTCTTTTTGATGATGAAGAACTGCCAGAAATAATACAATATCAAATTGATTTTCAATATCAAACAAATCTTTTATTATAAAATTTGGTTTAAATTCTTCTTTTTCTGAAATTCTTTTTGCTATTTTAATCATTTCTGAATTAATATCCACTCCCATAACTTCCCTTGCCCCTCTTCGTATTGCCTCCATACAGAAAAAACCCTCTGCGCATCCAACATCCAAGAATGACATCCCAGTCATATCAACAGGAAGTCCAATTGCATTTAATTTCAAACTAGGATCCTTTTGGCCATTCACTCCTGGAATTTTTTGATATGGAACATATTTTTTATTTTCCATCATATTTCCTTTTGGCACATAATGCCTCTGTTAAAGTTTTCTTCATTAAATTTTTCAATTGTTTCCATTGTACGTACATTATTTGTTTCATTTCTTTATGTAATTTTGTATGTTTTTTAAGCTCTTTTAAAAGAATTTTATACAATCCCCTATCAGGAAAATTATCAAAAGCCGAATGCCATTCAATATAAAGTTTATTAACATAATCAATTGAACCATCTAAAATCATTTTTGTTAAAACCTGATATTCACCGCCTTCAATATCCATTTTCAAAATTATATAATCATCTTTGTCAAATGTTTTTAAAATCCATTGACTAAAATCCATACATTTAGCTTTGATTGGATGGTTTTTATCTATATTTCCAGTCTGTTTTCCTTTAAATAAAGTATTACCATCTGATTTCTCAGCAAGATAAAAATCTATCTCCCCATCATAAACCCAAACTACTTTATTAGAAAAAACAATATCTTTCCAATGACGATAATATTTTGATAAATAAGAAACAGGTTCAAAACTATAAATATTGTAACTTGAATCATATTCCTTAGACCTTTTAAACAACCTAATTGATTCACCAATATGTCCGCCACAATCAATAAAAATCTTTTTCATAGCAATATCAACTCCACTAATTTATCAAAAGTATAATTTCTGGATAAGTTGTATGCGCTTTCACCTATTTTCTTCAATTCGTTATCTCGATTTTTATATTCACTTATCAAATTTTTAAAATGTTCTAAATCTTTGAAAAACAATATATTATCCCTATCAGTAAAAATTTTATTCAATCCTTTGGTTTGTAATAATAAAACACTAGCTCTACATGCACATAAATTCATAACTCTGTTAGAAAAATAACCATACATCTCTTTGTAATCCACACAATGTATATCATGACATAATCTATCTTCAACAATTTTTATCTCTTTGGCACAAGAATTTGACCCACTCCATAAACAAGGATTAAACAAAGTTGAACCTAAACAAAATTTTGATTGGGATACTACTTCAGGAAATTGTTCAAAACTAACACTTTTTACACTTTTCAATTCAGTACTTTCCCAATTTTTACCAAAAATCGTCAAATCACATATTTCCGAAATTTTATTCAAATCTTCTAATCTATTTTTTGAATAATTATTTCCAATAAAAGAAATTTCGTATACTTTTTTTCTATTTATTTTTAACGGGTTTAATATTGTAGGACAGGGTGAAAATTTCACTTTGTTTGATACAATATCATAAGGTTTATGAGTAATAATTAATTTATCAATATAAGGAATTATATTTCGTTGGTAAGGAAAATAATAAGCATCACCATAAAAAAAAGTGATTTTAATATTCTTCAATTTATCTTTCAATTCTTTAATATATATTGATGGAAAAATTCTTTCCATCTTTATACTTCCACCAAAATGAATATGTTTTGGTTTTATTTCTAATATTTTTTCTAAAATATATTGGGGTGAATACTTTCTAATATCTAAAGAAATTATACTAGGAATAATTTTTCTAAAAGATTCTAACCAATAATCGTTAGAATTACCACCTCCAAATTTATCAACATAAATCATTATCTTATTTCTCTAATAAAATAAGGGGAGAATTAACTCCCCTTATTATTTTCTACATTTTCTTCTTATGCGCCAGTTACACTTATTCTTACTATAACGTCTGCTGTACCACTCCCATCATCGGCACCTCTATAAACTTGTAAAGTTGTTGAAGTTATCCTAACAACAGCGTATCCTTCCTCCACTCCCGCATTATCAGTATCCAATCCAATGCCTAACTGACTAACTTCATCATCGGCATTCCTAATCAAAACATCAACAAGCATTCTTGAAGGATCAACATTCAAACTATGAGTAAATGTTACAGTTTCTGCCTGATTAATTGCTGTCCATCCACTGTTGTATCCATGAACTACCTCATCCAATATCTCTAAAGTTATTTTTCCATCTACCACCAATGTTGCAAGTTCAGCGCTATCATCAATTTTAGTAAAAGTGAGTTTATTTCCGCCTAACTGAACATCCCTAGTCTCTCCCTTTTCCAAAGAAATCCTCAAAGCCTCTATTGCTATTCTACCATTCACAAGATTTTTAATTCTAATAAACATTTTTTCTCCTCCTTTAAGTTAATTAAATTTGTTCAACATTTTCTAAAACTACAGTTTCTTCTGTTCCATTTTTATATTGAATTGTAGCGGCGTATATTCCTATCTCTTTGTTTTCATGAAGAGTTTTAATTTTAAAACCACCACTTAACCTATCTCCAACATTTAAACCTACTTTCTGAACTGAATTTTTTCCTTTAAAATCTATAAACACAGTTTCCCCATCTGAAGGAAATAAAACATCAAGACTTCCATCTAAGTATACTTTTTCAACAGTACCAATTTCTCTTCCTTTTAATTCGGGAACTCTTACCCTATTATGTTTCAATAAAACTGGAAAAGTAGTATCCTGCGCTTCTTTTTCTGTTTCTTCATTCTCTATTTCTTCATCCTCATCACTTCTTCTAGGCGATAAAAATTGTGGTCTTATTCCATGCCATCCATTAGTATCCTCCATTCCGCCAGTAGTATCTTCCATTTCCCCTGTATCTTCCATTCGAGGTCTAATTTCAAAACCACATTGTGGACAATTAAAACATCTTCCCCTTCCCATACCAGTTCCTGGCCCTCTGCCAAAAGGCCCTGTTCCATCAAATCCTGGCATAATTACCTCCTTTTTATTTTTCGATAACTTTTTAACATTAAATCCTTTGTTTTTTAATCTACTAATAACTTTATCAACAACATCAAGGGCTTTTCCCCACAACATTATTCTTTCTAAGGGTTTAGTACTATATTCAGTTCCAGCAATCCCCAAATCTTTCATAATGCTGGGGATTGCTTGTTTGGCGCTATTCGGAATTTCTAATGTTATTGATATTTTTTTCATCTATTCCTTGCCTCGCCATGTTTTTTTTCCAGTTACACGATCTTTCAAAGAAGCACAAAATGCGCCTGGATCATCAACATGACCTTCTACTTTCCCTATACACTTTGTAACTGATCCTCCAATACTATCCCAAAAACTTTCTAAACTTTGGTTTGTCCATCCATGCGGAAGACTTCCCCATCCATCACTTTCTTTACTTATTGAGTTTTTTTTTCAGCTTCTTTTTCTTCTATCTCTTCTTCATCAACTTCCTCTCCTTCCTTATCCTCTCCTTTATCATCTTTTTTCCATGCACCAGCAGCATCAGACATAGAAGAACCTGGATTATCTTTCATATATTTAGATACAAAATCTGTATACGCACTAGCTTCTTTTTCAACATCTTCTTTTTCTTCTATCTCTTCTTCATCAACTTCCTCTCCTTCCTTATCCTCTCCTTTATCATCTTTTTTCCATGCACCAGCAGCATCAGACATAGAAGAACCTGGATTATCTTTCATATATTTAGATACAAAATCTGTATATGCACTAGCTTCTTTTTCAACCTTTTTAAAATTATCCCATTCGGCCAAAAAAAGTTTTGTATCATTATTCAATCCAAATTTTTGAGCACGTCTTACTAATTCAACACTAAAACCACTTTCTTCAGAAGCAACTACATCGATTTGATGTTTAGCACGAGGATATTTAATCAATAACTCGGCTATCTTCTTTGCAACTTCTGCAGGTTTTAATACTTTTTCAGAAGCCCTATCCAACACTGTTCTTTCAGTAACCAAAATTCCTGGAATTGCATCGGTCTCAAAAACCACTGGATTTTCAAAATCACCAGAAGTTAATTCCATATCATCACATATCTTAATTAGTGAACCCTCTGGAATTTCCACAGCCTCACGTTGTCCATCAGGATATGCGGCGATTTTAGTATAAATCCTTTTATGCATAGGATCAGGAATAGAATCCACTTGTCCATAATCTTCTTTGGGAGATTTATGCATAGGATCAATTGTCAGCAATTCTTTTACATAACTTCCAGGATACATTTTAGAAAAATAATCCCTGACATCAGATAATTCTTTACCTTCTAATTCTGCTGTTCTATTTTTATTCCATTTTCTCTCCAACAATATTCTTAAAGCACGAACTCCTCTATCATTAGTTCTCTCTTTCTCAACAGCCTTAGTTCTCTGAAGCAAATTAAACAAAGTTTTAATCTGCGGATCATCTGAAATCGCTAATTTATTAATTTCTTGCTTCAAAAGATATTCATCTTTATGAGAAAATTTAGGCGCTCTGGCTTTTTCCCATATTTTTTCTTTTTTGTCCCTTGCTATTTTCTGAAAACGATCTGTTTTTTCTTTTTCCATAAAATTAAAACCACTTCCATCACTTCCAGAATAATCCTTTAAAGCTCTTTTTGTATTGCTCATTATTACCTCCATCAATTTTTTATCAACATTTATTCAATTATAAACAATAATTGACCAACAACATCCTTAAATGAATTTACAATTCTACCATCTACCTCATCGATAAAATATTCTTTATCCACTACCTCATTTCTACTTAAAACTTCTATTTCTCCGTCTTTTGTTCTTTTTGAAACTACAACTTCTTGATTCTCCAAATCTGATCCAAACATTGATTCCGATTCAGATCTAACTACACTATAATCTCCTTTATTATTAACCTTTAATGACCACAGCTCGCTAGCCTTTTTATAAACACCTCCTCCTAAATCTTGAAATTCTTTTTCCAAATCTTTTAATTTAGCTATCTTTTTCACATCATCTTTATCAATCGCCAATACAACATAAGTCATACATTTCTTATCCCCATCTATCACACTTCCAGATATTGATGCTTTAGGATATCTCTTTTGAATTATTTCTCCAACTTTACTTTCAAAATTTCCCACCACTGCACAAAACTGACTTCTATCATCAAAACATATCTTTCCAATTATTCTATTCTTTGCATTTTCCTCCTCAATTGTAGGAATTTCATATTCTCCCTGCACTTGAGCAACTTTTTGTAAATCAACCTCTTTCATACAACCTCCTATTTGCTTTTGCTTTTCAATATATTATACTTGTTATCTTTCAAAAAACGTGGATAAACACTTAAAACATTTGTCAATGATGGAAAAAATTCTTTATTTTTTCTTATTATACCGTAAATATGTTTTTCTACTGCATCTGAAAACCAATCGGATAAGATCGTTTTATCTACTTTAATTTTTACATTTTCTGATAATAACATATCCAAAATACCACAATTATAAAGAGCTTCCTCTATCACTTCATGTATTAAGTATTCTTCTATTCTTTCTGTACACAATGAATCTAAAACTCTCATTATTAAATGTTCATCATCTAATTCTATAAATGTACCTTCCTCAGGGTCCATAAATTCTTCTGGTTTAACAAAAATTAAAGTCCATAAATGACCATTCCAATCAAACTTTTTTCCGAGCCTTCTCATTTTTAATTACCTATCTTTTTTCTTTTTTTAATCGATTTTCGGCATCCTCAAGTTCTTTTAACAATCCATCTATTTCTTTATTAAACCGAGCTAGCTCTTTCTTTATAACAGATATACTCCTAATCTGAGAAGAATGTATTTTTTGTTCCTTATCTTTTTTAAATTGTAAACCACATTCAGGACATTTATACTGTCCGTTACCTCCGGGAACTTTAACAACCATAGTTCCCTTACAACTTGGACATGTTTCGTATCCCCCTTGTGCTTTTTTTCGCTGTGCTAAACGCTGTTTAATGCTATCAATAACATATTGAGGAAGAGTATTCCAAGAATTGGATGCAAGCTGATACGCTTGGTTCCCATACCCAACCCCTGTTAAAATCTTTTCTCTTTGTGAAAATGACATTCCATCCCATTTTTGACTTACCATATCTGCTTTTTTGGATGTTTTAACCAAATTAATAAGCGCTTTATAATCTCCTGGAGATATAATTTCTAAATATTTTGATACATTTTCCAATCCTGCTTTTTTAAACTCTTCTATTGTTTTCTTTTGATCATTTATATCTACTCTCTTTACATGCATCAAATGATCTAATTCTGGAATGATAGTATTACCTAAAAAAGAAGCTTTCTTTTCTGTTATTTCTTTCAAAAGTTTATTATAACAACTTTTTACTTTCGCCAAAGTTATTTCTACTGTCATTCCACACTCGTTCATTTCCCGCAAATCTTCCGTACATCTGTACCAAAGTTCAGGATATTTGCAATCTTCAGGAAGTGTTGGACCTTCTATTTCCTTAAAAACTTTATCTACTTCCGCCGCAATTCGTGGATCCAATTTTTCCAACTTTTTAAATTTTTTTCGACTCATTATTCCTCCACTATTAAAAATTTTTATTATTTTAAATCTGCTTTAACAATTATCTTTTCCGCAGTTCCACCAACTTTTTCCTGCGAGTAAATATCCTGATGTCTCAAAAAATACGGTGTATATGCATTCACAATCATCCCATTTCTGAAAACCACATTGACTTGTGATGAATGAAAATATTGCCTTACTTCGGACTCTGTTGTTATTATATTCCCTTCAATAAAAGATTCTTCAAAACAATTATCACCATGACAATCACCTGTTAAATTTGTAATTATACAAGGGACTTTTTCTATGCCCAATTCTCTACAAACAAGAATTCTATTATTTCCTGTTTTAACCAAACAACCATGTCTATGTTCCATAGGAACATTTGTAACATAATGAATTGCCAAAGGGTCTTTTAAACCATGTATTTTAATTGAATTATATAACGCCTCTTTAAAATCTTTTGGACCTGGAGAAGCCAACGGATCCAATCTATCCAAATCCAATACGGCGTAAATAGTATTATGAACTTTCAATGTAATCATATTATCTCCATAACTCCTACTAAAATTTAATCTTAATTTTTTTAAATCAATAATTTCTTCTATTATCGAATGTAAATCTTGCAATGCTTTTTTAGTTTCATTAATATCAATCCATAATTTTGTATTCTCCTTTTGCTTATCGACTAAATCTACAATATCTTTTAAATCTTTCATTTATTACCTCGAGTATTTCCTTCCATATTTTGGAATACAAGCATTAACAATCTTTCCTTCGCGCATTGTAACTCGAATTCTTCCTAAACTATGAAATAACTTTTTTACATCATCTTTTGTTTCTAAAATCTCACCTTTTATATATTCCTTATTAAAGCCGTTATAATTTCCACTTAAATTAACTACAATACAGGGAACTTTCTTAATCCCTGCTTTTTTACAAATTTCAATTCTATTATTTCCCGCTTTAACAAAAAAACCATGCTTATAATCAATAGGAACATTTGTAACAAAATGAACAACAAATGGATCTTTTATACCACAACTTAAAATTGAATTTTCTATTTGTTTTAAAAATCCTTCTCTACGTTTTATTAAAGGTTTTAAATCATCAATTAATAAATATGTATAAACTGCATTAATAATTATTAAATCTATTGCATCTTTGTTATTTTTTTTAAAATCTAAATAGCTTTCATATTTTCTTATTTCCTGAAGTTTGCTTTTACAACAAACATAATTCCAACTTGACATTTAAAAACCTTTAGGAAATTTTTCACTTAAAAATTCCCCCGTCTTTGGATCAATCATAAAAATATTTTCTATAAAATCAGAATTTCTAAATAATGCATTGGCTTGTTTCCTATCCATTCCAAGAGGCGCTATTAATACTTCCACATCCTTTTTTCCCATATCATACCATGCAACCGCCCTACAACTTCCTTTAACTATTCTATACGTTCCATCTTCTTCTAAAAATACCCACAAAGGGTTTATCATACCAACCTTTTCTAAACTCAGTTTAATCTTTGGATACATAGGAGATTTATTTCTCCTCCATTGGGATTTTTCACCAGTATATCCTCCTTGATATGGAACACAATCTTCAAGTTTTACAATCTTTCTAATTAACTGATTAAATTTTTTCACGCTCTAAAATCTCCAAATTTTCGTACCAATTTTTCCACATCTTAAGAATCTTCTTGCATTCATGTCTTTCTTTACAAACATAACAAACTCGAATATTTCTCTTAATTTGTGCAGAATGCTCTTCGCAAGTAATATAAAAGTTATCATCAATATCACAAAAACCAAGATTCATAAAACCTCTCAATCACCAAAATATTTTTTAAACAAATCATCTAAAAAAGGTTTAACCATTTCATTTTGTTCTTCAATACTAGTAGTTCTATTATCAAAAATTTTATCAAATTCTTTATAACCATCCAAAGCTATTTCAGATGGATGATTATCTTTTTTACAAATATCACGCATTAATCTAATTGATATTGCTCCGCAATCTTTTCCTATTTTAATTTCATTTGGAAATCTACCATCAGTAATAATGGCCAATTGTTTCTTTTCCTTTTTTATTTTTATATAAGTTGCCGTTGGCCATGCATCGCTTAACATAGTTCTTACCATATCTGTACCAAATATCTGCAATACCTGCCTTGCCATCATATAACCGCTTTTAAAACCATATTTTAATTTTATATTCTCAGAAATATTATCCCATTTACAAAATGTGAAAGTATTCTTTTCCTCATCACTTCCATAACATTGTTCATAAGTCAAACCCAATACTTTCATACAAAAACTTTTTAGAGGATCGGCAAAACTATAAAGTTTTATTCCCTCGTAGCCGCAATCATTAAAAGCTCCTTCTGGAATAATGCGTATTCTATTGGATGGAAGTAAACAACCATTTTCCATGATATGGAATTCTGAAATCTGATTTGTACGAATAAGATATCTTCCAATAATAAAATTTGCTAATGTATTCTTTCCTGATTGCTTTTTTCCACTCAGAACCAAAATTAATTGCTTTTCCATAATATATCATCCTAATATTTTTCAAGATTTTTAAGAAATTTCATAGCTACTGCATATACTAGCCATCCTTTTTCCGAAAACCGTAATTGAATATCTTTATTATAACAATATAACAACGCTCCTTCTTTTGAATTTATCAACTCGCCTTTGGCCAATGGCAGGTTATATCCTTTATTACGAGCAGTAGGTTTAAAAGTTCCTTGATAATTTAAAACAAAGCATGGCATTTTTGAAATACCCAATTCAGTATATTCTTTACAAATATGCAATCTACTGCTGCCAACTCTTACTAAATAACCACTTTTAGAACCTTTTGGTACACCTGTCAAAAACCAAACCAATAAAGGGTCCAATATTCCTTTTTCTTTTATAGATTTATACAACTCTTCTTCAAATTTTTTATCAGTTAATACATCTCTGCTTTTCAAATCTTGAACATTAATATAAGTAAAAACAGTATTAATATGCGCCAAAGGTTTTCCATTACATGTAATCGAATTATTTGACATAATGCTTCCTTTTAATTCTTATCTTTTTCCCTTTTCGATAAAAATCGCTCATAGCATCTCTATAAGCATATTGACAGAAACTATCTCTTACTGGTTTTCCTGTTTCCATAGAAATGCTCGGATAGCAACTTGTTCCAGCTTTAATACAGTCTTTGCAATATTTGAAATTCCATAGACTACTCATTATTTTTAACCCAATGCAGTTTTTACAATAGTTTTAATTACGGTTATCAAAATCCTTTCAAAAACTTTTCTTCCTTTTCTATTTAATTTAATCTTTCTAATTGCAATTTCACCTTTCAAAGTCGCTGCCAGATGTAAAAGATTTCTTTTATGTTCTTCTTTATTCTCTTTGGTTGTTGCGAAAAATTTTTGAATAGCTATATCGTTTGCTAAGTTTTGAAGAAAATCATAATCTTCTTTTTTCCAGAGATCTTTTACTTCTTCCATTAATAATTCAAAAATATCACATTTTAAAATTTCCAAATCGATATTTTTCAAATCTTTTGATGGCATTTTTATTTCTCCACTTCTTTAGATTCATCTATTAATTTTTGGAAACTATCTGCGGTCTGTTTGCGAATTCTTTTACTATCTTCTGATAAAGTATTATCATTTTCCACATAATCTTTATATTCAGGAAGAATAATAGAAGAATATCCATCTACACCTTTAACAAATTCAGAATTGATGCCACATCCGAAACAAAACAAAAATATTAAAAGTATGTATGTTTTTTTCATTTTATAATTCTTTTTTAAAACAATCTTTAATGGCGACAATAATTTCTAACAATTCTTTTTTTGTAATTTTTTTATCATCAGAAGCATCTATGATTGTCATTAAAAGTTTTTTAATCTTAGTATATTTAAAACCCAAAAAACTTATTCCAACAGTAAGCAATAAAGCAATTATTTCTAAAATCAATTCTAGTTCCATTACGTTCTCCTTTTTATTTTTAAAACCTATCTACACATCATCTCCAAACTTACCTGTAAATCCTTTTATTCCTTCTCCTATATCACTTGTTGAATAAGTATATCTAGGTTTATCTTTTACTTTTGCATTTTTTAAATTAATAGGAAATCTCCATGTTATTCCATACTTTGGATTAATTCCCATTAATAATTGCATAGGATCACTACTTCTAAACAATCTTCCCAATGAATATTCATTTCCACCAATAACACTTCCATTAAGAATTATTTCACCTGTAACCTTATTCAACATACCCTGGTTATGAAAATGTCCGAGGAATACGTTTTGAAACATTATATTTTGAGCTGATAGCAATTGAGATAATTCATTTATTGTTCTTTCAATACCATACCAAGGAATACTTTTATACATTTTGATATTATCACCATGTAAAATCAAATTATTATGTCCCGCTATTTCCTTTAATGTAAAGAAACATTTGGGCAAATCAAATTTAATATTCTTTTGCTGTGCACACATTAAAGAAACAATTTGATAAAGCAAATAATCCCAATTTATATATCTATGCTTAAATCTAGGTTTTTTATTCATTCTTCCATGATTGCCAACAACGCCCGTAAACTCAACTTCCTTAAAATGCCTTGATAAATCTATTAAAAACTGAGATACTACCAAAGCCCCTCCCAATGTCCATTCTATCACAGAATCAGAAGCCGTTTCAATCAATTCCTCATGAATAATACCTGTTACAAAATCTCCCAATCCAATTACATTTATTTTTTCTATTGAATATCCTTGCATTTTAGTACTTACTAAATCTATTGTTTTGTGAAAAAGTTTTTCCATTCTTGCTGCAAAAACATCAGTATCGTATGAACCAAAACCTCCCATTTCTTCAAAAGAAACAACTTCTCCAATATGTAGATCTCCAAGAAGAAGAATACATTCTTCTTTTGTTATTCCCTTTTTAATCTTTTTCTTTGGAGGAATAGTAACTTTTGGCAACGCTACTATTTCTGCACGACACAATTCTAATATTTCTTCTTGAATAATTGTGTCTTTTAAAAGACTATCGTATTTCTTTCTAATTTGCCGAAGCAACATTTGCTGCTTTGCACGTTCTTTATCTCTCAAAACCATTTCATCTAGCTTTTCGGGATCTTCTAGCAACTGACTTATCTTTGACATAACCTTGGCCTCCTTAACTTATTCTTCCACGATTTGTCTTCTCCTTCCATTCTCTTCTACTTGAATGGGGAGAAGGATGATAAACATACGTTCCCAAATCTACATATAAATTATACCCCAAATTTCTCAATTGCGCAGAATATCTCACATCTACTCCCGCAACTCTGTTTTCTTTAACAAAATCAATTTGCTTACAAAATTCTGTTTTAAAAATAGAACAACAAAAAGTTAAATGTTTTTTCATTTTAACCACATCATTAAAAGTATCTACTATCCATTTTCTTTTCCAATCAGGTGGTAAATCATTTCCCATAGGAGCAGTTATTTGTTTTTTTTCACCAACTGTAACAGATGTCACACCGGCCGCATCTTCTTTTGATTCTATTGCTTTTATCAATTTTTTATTCCATTCAAATGTTACATAAACATCAGATTCAACTGTAAAAATATATTTTGGATTTAATGCAAAAGCATAATCAAATGCCATTTTCATAACAATATTCAAATGTGGGTTTTTATCGCCCCTATATTCAAATAATTTAATATGCTCCAAACTTCTTAAATATGTTAATGTTTCTAAAGAAGAGCTATCATCTGCAACTATATGCAGATAATTACCTTCTGTAAATTCTTTTATTTTTTCAATACATTTCTTTATTGTAATTAAAGAATCTCTTGTTGCCGTAACAATTACAAAATCCAAACTCATTGATTAAATTCCTCCCAATCTCCTTCATCTTCCAATTCATCAAAAGAATCATCAAATTCTTCCCAAAACCAATCTATCGCATCTTCTAGTTTAATTGCCACTTCCCTTTCCTTATGTAACAAATAAAACTCATTATCTTTTTTACTTTCTCTAATACCTAGTTCATTATGCATTTTTTTAATTAGTTTAAGTTTTTCCGAATCTTTTATAAACTTACAATCATCGCATTTGTTTACTGGCATAGGTATTCCCCATTAATCAACTAAATGTTCGAAAAAATACATCAATTCTAGGGCTTTGTCCGGATCCTCTTCATAAACCTTATTTAAAACCTTTTCAAATATACTTTTGTCTACATCCTTATCATCAACATTATCCAAAAGACCGTTCATAAGATCATCAAATTCCTCTTTATTTTTCGATCTATCCTTTCTTTTCTTCTGTTTATCTTTTATTTTCTTTTTCTTGTCTTTTGTTTTTATTTCACTATCTTCATTTTTTAATTTTTCCACTTGCTCTTTTAGTTTTTTAACTTTCTTTTTTTCTTTTAACATTTCCACTTCATTTTTTAATTTTTCAGATTCTAAAAGAGGATCAACTTTCTTAACATCTGGTACTTTTGGCTCAACTTTCTCAACTTCTGGTACTTTTGGTTCAACTTTCTTAACCTCTGGTACTTTTGGCTCAACTTTTGGTTCAACCTTCTCAACCTCTGGTACTTTTGGTTCAACTTTCATTTTTTCCAAAGATTTCTCTTTTTCTGGAACTGTTGGTTTTTTAGGAATTACCATCTTTTCTGGAGAATGTTCTCTAACATAAGAATTCAACTTCTTCTGTTCTTCCAATGGCAATGATTTAAAACCAACATTATTGCCCGTATCTGGGTTTTCAAATAATCTTCCTTCCCACCAGGGACCTGCAGATTCTAAATCTATCTCGGCTAGATATCTAGTCATTAAACAGTGTTCTCCAAATTAAATTATTTTATACTATTTTTCTGTTGTTTCTTCTACCTTTGTATTGGCATCTGTTTCTTCCGCTTCTTTTGTTACCTTAACATTACCTGCTTGTTCGCCCTTTGGCCCCTCTGTAATATCAAATTCTACTTCTTGTTTGGGTTTCAAAGTTTTATAACCTTCTTTCTCAATTCCTGTATAATGAACAAATAAGTCTCTTCCTCCATCTTCTCTTCCGATAAAACCATATCCCTTTCGATTATTAAACCATCTAACTTTACCTTTCATTTGCGCTACCTCCTTCATTAATCGTTAAATTCTTCGAAAATAAAACTTATACAAAGATTCTTTGTTTTTTCTACTTGTTTCTGTGTTGGTTTTTCCAATATTGCAGTAACATGATCCAGTTTAACAGATAATATCCTTCTTTTTTTAAAAAATCTAAATTCCGTCAAGGGCAGTTTTATCTCTAATCCTGTTTTAATATTTTCATAAAATTTATCAAAATCAGAATATTTTTGAAAAACCTGTTTTTTAAGTACTACTTTTTTCAAAAGCCTCCAATGGGTACGTAAAATTTAATAAATTATAACCTCTTGCTTTAAATAAAGCCTTTCTTTTTTAAATAATTTCTCTTTTTGATAGATTCAATAGATTTTCTCCTTTTCTTTACGCTAGGTTTTTCATAAAAACGCCTTTTTCGCAATTCAGTCAACAAACCATCTTTTTCGCATTTCTTAGTAAAACGCTTTAAAACCCTATCAAAATCTTCACCATCTCTTATCGTTACATTTGACAACTTTAGTCACCGCCTTTCACACACATTATACACATACACATTAACTATCTAAACAAATCATTCAATTCTACCGCTAATCTTGGGTTTAACATTTCAATATTAGACAGATCAATGCCGTATTTTGAATACAAATAACCTTTGTAGGCTCTTTCTGCCTTTGCTTTTGAATCGTATATGCATTTTCCCTTACCAATTCGCCATTTATTTCCAGGGCATTTTAAAACTGGCATCTTTTTATCTCCTCTGAAACAAAACTTGTTTCATTTTTTACATCATCCGCTTTTTTTAGTTTTTCTTTTCAATAAAACATCTCTCTTCTCTTTTTCCAATCTATCAATTTTTGGAAATTGTTTTTCTTTATTTAAAATTAATTCCAATAAAAAAGGAATCATGTGTTCATGATTACAACCTACTTTTCCACATTTATCTATTTTTTTTGCACGAGTATTTAAAATATTTATCATAACTTCTACATTTTTTTCAACGCATATTTTATTTTCTATAAGAATTTTTATTACTTCTTCTTTTTTCATTTTCATCCCTTCTCAAATAAATTAATTAATTTCCTAATTAATTTAGTTTGATCTTCACTAAATTTCCATTTTTTATTTATAACATTATTTTCCCATTCAATTAAACTATTGCCTAATTCTTGAGACATTGCACAATGGTCACAAACCATTTCAGCCAAATCCTCATTAGTCATATCAAATGGAGAATTATGAAATTCCGGATGATGTCGATTGTTTTTAATATGATGCAAAGAAGCCTTATCCACTTTTTTCTCAATACCTTCTGGATATTTAAAAGGAATATGTTCGCTTTTGCATCTATGAAATTCAGTCAACCAAACATATTGTTCCTTCTCATCAACTCCATATTTTGATAAATCATGATTGATGGCTCTTCTTCTCAATTTATCTGAATTTAATTCTGATAAATCTAATGTAATCAAAACATTAAGATTTTTAGATACTCTTTCAATATGTTCTTTCATTCTTTTATCAAAAAATTTAACCATTGATTCAGAAGGCTCATACCGCTTTTTTAATGCTTGCAAAGTTTTCCACATCATCTTTTTCATAAAATTCTACCAGTAAAAACCGCAGGACCTTTTTTATGAATTGGTTGTTTCTTATTTTCAATTCTTAATTCTTCAACTTCAATTTCTAATTTAGTAACTCTCTTTTTCAAACTGTCTACCTCTGCATGGAATTGTTCAAAAACTCCCATTGATTTTTCTTCTTTTTTCTCCAAAGTTTCTTCTATTTTATCTTCTTCCTCAACAGATACTTTACTACATAAAAATACAGATTTCACATTATTGGCTAAAAATCTTCCTTTGCTATTTGATTCCATAAGTTTTTCATATACGAGCCCTGGAACCCCGGCATAAACATAAATCCCTCCGCCCCTAAATTCAACATATAATTCTTTTCTTTCCTTATCATAACCAATAGATTCAATATTAGATGAAGAAACTTTTATTCTTTCGATATTCATTCATTCTCTCCTTTTATATAATAATAAACTTTTTTTCGTAAATCTTCAATATCTTCAACACCATCTTCAATAAACTTTTTGGCAGCATTCACATATTTATTATTAACAAATTTTATAGCATTAGATTTCAAATAATTATCAGCGATCTTAGAAAAACTCATAACTATGTTTATTAAAAATTGTTTAAACTTTTCCCGTCCAACTTCTTTTTCCATTACTTCCATTATATTGCCCAAAGAAGGTTTTCCTTCTTTTTCTGATAAATGAGAATTCTTATCCAACCATTTCTCAGGTGCATCTTTAAAACAAGGCTCCTCTTCCAATATTGTTGCCAAAGCCAATATCATTCCGTTTGCCATACCATGCATATAAGGATCATAATTCCAATTACCATTAGAACATTGAATATCAGTCATATTTCCCAAATCTTCCAAACGCTTTGTAGGCATACAAAAAAGTTTATCTGCTTTTTTGCCCAATCTTACACCAAACAACATAGGAACCATTCCTGCCAAAGCACCAAGTGATATACCAGAAATACTTCCAAAATATTTTATAGCTTTTTCAGCACCAGGAGATAATTTTCCTCCTTTTGATTCACCAAATCCAACTTTATTCAAAAGATTATCTACGCTCTCTTCTACACCTTTTCCTACAGAATCAGAAATTGTATTTCCCAAACCAGCCAATGCTGATGCTCCCAATCCTAAACCTACAAGTGCCTTATCGAGAGATGCTCCAGAAACATACATTAAAAAATTATCCATAAATCCAAATAGAAAAGGGCCTACAAACGCTTTACTAAATTTTTTAACAATCTCTCTAGATTTTCCAGATAACATTCCATCGAACATTTTTTCATTAATTGATTTTTCAAAACCTTTCGCAATTGCTTCATGGTCTTTTTCAATCATTTTTTCTATTTTATTTTTAATTGGTTTTTGTTCTTCTTTGGGAGTTGATTTTCCCAATTCTTGTTCAATTTCTTTTTGTTTAATAACCAATTCAGTCAACCTTCTCTGTTCATCACTAGGCAAAGATTTAAACCTGACAACATTATTCGTCTCTGGATGTTTAAATTTTCTACCTTCCCACCATGATTCGGCTTTTTTTATTCTATCAATTGCCATTTGACAAATTGTATTGCTTCGTTTTATTTTATGTTGTTTTTTAATTCTCATAAATTCTCTTTTTATTCTATGTTTTTCACAAAATTTATTTATACCAAATTTAAGGTTATTCCTGCTGCAATAATAACTAAAATAATAAGAAATAAATATAACATCATTCTCTTCTCATCAAAATGATTTTTATTTTTCACGAAAAATTATTCTACCTTTATCTAAATCGTATGGTGAAAATTCAATCTGCACTGTATCTCCTGGAATTATTTTTATTAAATTTATTCTTATTTTTCCTGAAATATGTGCCAAAATTTTATGTCCGTTTTCCAATTGTACTTTGAAAACAGCATTAGGTAAAGCTTCCAAAACAGTTCCTAAAGCTACAAAACCTTCTTCTTTTGCCAAAATACCTCCTTTATTTATGTTTATAATCCGTACTGTAAAATCCAGTTCCGTTGAAGACCAATCCACTGGGTGAATAAATTCTTTTTAATTTAGAACCACATTTCCTGCATTTTTTTAAATTCCTTTTCTTCACGCTTAAAGAAATTTCCATCTTACCACATTTTGGACAATCAAATTCATAAACAGGCATCGGCTTGCATTTTCCTCCTATTTATTTAAGCAGACACAAAAGATTCTATTACAGCGCTAAAAATAACCAAAAATACTACTTTATCCAATGTCTCGTTGTTTTTAATCACAACTCTAGCACGTTGTCCCGGAGTATAAGTACCTTGTTCCTGTTCTACCCAATTACAATTTGGATTTGTTGCTGGCATCAAACCATCAAATTCATGCTTTTCAATTTGTCTATCATTACTTCTTACCACACTACTTACTTCATGATCGCCAAGATAAAAAGTAACTTCATAATCACATATTATTTGAGGTTCAACAGTAATTTTCAAACCTTCATACGGCAAACTTCTTATAATATCAAAAATTTCTATTGATGCTCCTGGTACTAATGTGTAGCGTTGTGTTTTCGATTCTACATACATTTGTTATTCTCCTTTTGCTTTAATTATTGCATTTGCATATATCTTTTTTTCATTAGGCCATCCCCAAAAACCAAACCTTAAACTAAGCAATTTTAAAAATTCCTTAGTTTCCTTACCTTGAATTTTAGATATTATTTCTTTTATCTTTTTCAATCTATTGCTAACACAGCATTGACTAACTTTGAAAAAAACCGCTGTTTTTGTCTGATTTCTAAATTGAAGATATACTATAAAAGTTTGGAATTCTTCTTTAGAAAGGATTTCCTCTATTTGTGGTAGTAATTCAATTATAAGATATTCATATCTTAACCTCTTTATACATCTTTTCAAACGAAAATATGAAGTTGATGGATTAATTTGCAATAATTCTGCAATTTCTTTATTTCTCAATTTTTCTTTGTAGTGCAAATAAACCAATCTTCTCTCTTCTGGTTTTAAATTGCTTTCTATAAATCCCCATAATTTTTCTATAGTTTTTCTTTTTGCCATTTTTTTACTATCATTTAATGATTAAAATTTAACGAATTATAACTTATTCGTCATTCTGATCGTTCGGTTCATTTAAATTACCCTGCTCCTCTGAAGTACAATCATCAACTTTTTCCAGAATATCATGCAAATCGCTGCACCAGCCTTTTAAATCTTCCATTAAACTTTTAAAATCTTGCAAATCTTTCACCCCTGTACTAGGACTTGTCAACCAAATCCCAAAACTCTGCACAAAAAAGCATATTTCTGCTGTTCGTTCCCACATTTCTATCAAATCACTTACACCATCAACACTCATTATCTCTGCCACAATCTCACTTACTACGTCTTCAAGTGCCTGTATTGCCGCATCAATTAGCCCCTGCTGGCTCTGTCCAAAATCTAAACCTAATGCCGTGCCTACCGCTCCCATTGCCACAATAGTCGCAAATTGAAATACAATATCATTTAATGCAGTTTCTAACCGTTTACTCATTTCTGGTTTCATTTTTCCTCCGACTTTTTTAAATCTGATTTAATTATCAAAACACTACCCACATTATTCTGCCGCCAAAACCGCCAATCTAACATTATTCATAAACAATTTAGTTACCTTAATCAATAAATCATAATCCTCTAAAGCCCATCCTACATAATTTAAGCACATTGCCAATATATCCCAAGCTGCTGAATGCTTTCCCAAATCAAACACCATCTTCTTTAATTCCGAAGATGAATTACTAAAAAAATGATAATAATCATCCATAGAAATGGTTTTTGCCATTTCAATAGTATCAACCATATTTATCAACTCCAACCTACAATTTCCTACAATTGACTTGATTTTCATATTATTCATCCAAAATCAGAACGTTTGTATCCCAAAGTTTTCTTATTAAATTTTGCAATTCCTCGGGAAATTCCTTTTCCAGAATCCATATTAAATAGTTCTTTCCTTCCACAGAATCTATTAGTTCGCTTATCTTCTTTCCCTTCTGAGCACCAAAAAGCAATACCGCATCGTTACCATCAACCATTTCATACAACTTTGGTCTTTCTTTTTCTTTAATTTTTTTAATATCGTCTTCGAGCATTGATTTATTCATCTCTCTAGTATCCATAAAACTATCTCCTTTTTATCAATCTTCTCCAGGAATTAAATCTAAAACTGTTTTTGTAAACTCCTCGTTTTGAGTAATTCTTGATAAATCATTTTCTTTCTCAATCAATAATTCATTATCAAAAAGCTCTGTTCCTAAATCAATATGCGTGGCAAAGAGGATTGTTTTTGCTTTTGTTTTTAAAACCTCCAACCACATTGCCAACTTCTCTCTGTGTTCCTCATCCAATGAACTGGCAGGTTCATCCAACATCAATAAATTACTACTACTTCTTCCGCATATTCTTCCCACATCCCATAGCCCGCTTGTAATGGCGCAGGAAAGAAGAACCTTTTCCCCTCCGCTATATAATTTTATAGGTACTCTTTTCTTTCGCCCGGACCTAACCAAAATTTCAAACTTTTGCTTTTTTCCTTTCTTTTTATCCTTATATTCACTCTCAATATCAAATTCCAGTTGCATACTTCCATGTAATTGATTCAAAGTTTTGCTACATGAATCATTTAAAATAACTGCAGCCTCTTCCAATTTATAATGTTTTAATAATTTATATCCGTTTATCCACCATTCATACAAAGCCTTTTTATGCAAAGCTTCTCGAATTTTTTCATCCAATTTTTTTGATTCTATCAATATCTTTTCCTTTTGTTCCAAATTCATTTCTATGTTTTTAATATAAACGTTTACATTAATAATTTGTTCTTTTAATTCATTAAACCTAACTTCATTAAAATCTATTTTTTCCATACCTTCTATTGATATCAAATAATCATTTATTTGTTTATTACATTCCTGATATTCATTTTTTGCCTCGTTTTCTATTTTTTCATAGTTATTTACCGTTTGATTAATAATATTAATATCTTTTTCTTTTTGTATTATCTCTTTGGTTATACTTTCTTTTTTATCATAGGTTTCTTGAATATTTATTCTTTTTATATCAAAAATAGATATGCTTTTATGATTTTCATTAATTGATATTTTAAATTTATTTATTTTTTGTTCACATTCTTCTATTTCTTTATATAGCCCCTCTTTATGTTGTTCCAAAGTCACTTCGTTAATATTCTGACCACAGGCATAACATTTTGCACCTGAGAAAGATTGATCTATACAAACTACAGCACTTTTCAAAATTTGACTGTTTCTATCATCAATTAATCTTTCTTCCGCTCGAATTGATGAATTCATATTTTGATTTAAAATCAACAACTCTTCAATGTTATTTTTAATTTTTTCAAATTCTTCATTATCAACAACAAGTGTTTTAACATAATTCTTCATTTTATTTAATTCAATTAAAGAAACATTTTTTTTATTTAATTCATTTGTCATATTGCTATTTGAAACTTCAATTCTATTTGCAATCCTATCCCTTTCACCTTTTTTAATATTAACAAAATTTATAATTTCATTATATTTTTTAACATTATCGTTCTTTACTTCCAACTCTCTATATTCTTTTTTAATTTTTAAAAGTTCATTTTTGTATATGTTTAAACTTTCTTCATTAGAATTAGAAATTATAGCGGTTAATGTAGTATTTAATGTATTCATCTGTATCTCAAATTTTGTTATTGACTCATTAATTTCTTTAGTTTTATTACTTGCAAGTGTTGCGGCTCTATTATAAAACTCCAATCCCATCAAGTCGGTAAACACTGCATCTCTTTCTGCGGGTGTTCCTATTAAAAATCTATTATTAATCTGGTCTTGTGATAAATAAACTGAAGCAACAAAATTTTCGTATTTATATTTTAAAATTCTTTGTATAATTTCTTTTGTATCTCTCTTGTCTATTCCACTAATATCTTCCCATGAATTTTCAGTTTTTCTATAAATTTTATGATTAGTTCCATATTTCCTATGACTTCTAGAATAACTCACATGATAAACATCTCCCAAATCATCAACAAATCCAACACATCCCCAACATCCTTTTTGAAGAACATCATTTATTATTCTATCCTTTCCTTCTTCAGTAGGATTTTGATCAAAAAGAATTTGTGAAATTGAATTAAAAACACTGCTTTTTCCTGAACCTATTTTACCAACTAGTCTTGTTAATCCAGGAGAAGATAAATCAACCACATAAAGACCGCCATAGCTAAACATTGAATCAATAACCAAATAAAGAAATTCCATAATTTAATCCTCTTTTTCTATAGGAATTAAGTTATATTTTTTATCTAAAAAATCAAAAAATTTATTTTCATTAGAAAAAACTTCACCATTAGAAACTTCAATACATTGTAACAAAGATTTTGGTAATTCACTTTTTAAATAATCTGTAATCAAATAAATTGGAATTTTATGTTCCATAGCAATTCCCGATTCAAAATATGATCCGCATGGCATATCTCCTCTGTTTAAAATAAATGTAACCCAATCTGACATTTTAACATAATCAATATCACCTGGAATATGAATTAAACTCCCATCTTCTGCTTCTATATCCTTTCCTTTCCAAATTTCCACTGCGTGTTTTCTGAATAAATCCCAACATCCTCCTGCAACCCAGCCCGTCATTTTTTCTTTTATTTCTTCTGTACTCATTCCTGTTTTAAAAGATTCCAATTTAACAGGATTAATAGCATAAACATTTCTTAATGCAAATTCTTTTTCAGCAACTTCTCTCTTTGCACTTCCGTCATCTTTCTCGGCAGGTTTTTCCATACAACCAATTAAATATGTAATATATTTATATTTTTCTTTGATATGTATTAGTTTATTTATTTTTTTCATAATTTATCTACCTCGTTGTTAATTTCCAAACCTACACTCCTAAGATCTTCTTTTTTTAAATTTTGTAAATCCAATTTGTCCAAAATTATTTCTATTTCATACGAAACATCTTTACATTTTTGCAATTCTGGTATTTTAAATTCATAAGTCTTTTTCATATCTAATTCAAATGTACAAAATCGTAAATTACATTTATCAATTAATTCTCGTTCTATTTCTTTTCTATTTAAATTATATAAAATCGTTTTGTTACCAGTTGCTTTTAAAATTAAATAGTTTCCTTTTAAAAATTTTAACCAATCATCTTGGAAAAATATTTTATATTCATCACCTTTATCAATTTTTATTTCTTGTAAAATATACTTAGGGGCATTGCTTTCAATTTTTCTAATTTCAAGCCGTCTGTTTTCTATTGTTATATCCCACCATCCTCTTGGATACGAAGAATCATCTTTTTTCAATTGAGTAACTGATCCAACAAATCCACCTTTACAGCCTGGAATTTCTTGAGACAGATGAATATGTCCTCCCAAAACCAAATCAAATCTTTTTAAATCATCTACATTTAATCCTTTTCTACATACAACTCCATTAGAATATTTTGCACCGACTACTTCATCATGAAATAATAATATATTATAATAATTTTCATCAAAATCAATAAAATCAAATTCTTCCATTTTCCTTCCAAAAGGCAATCCCCAAAAAACTATATCTTCTGAAAACACATTTCCAGGATTATCTAATAAGATAAGTCTGGATAAATTTTCTTTAAAAATATGAGCAACACCAAAGCTATGATAAAACGAAGATTTTTCATAATAATCATGATTTCCTACTAAACATAAAAAATCAAAATTTGTTCCAAATATCTTCAATTTTTCATCCGCTAAATCTCTGATATATCCTTTGGGATTTGAGGATCTGAATCTATCTCCCAAAAATACTATTGTCTTAATATTATTCTCAATAGCATATTTTGATATTTCATCCCAAACATTTAAACCATCAATTAAACGACCATTCAAACCCGTTTCATCTAAAACAGAACCTTCATAAGTTCCTAAATGAATATCAGCAAAAACTATGAATCGCATAAAATATCACCTTCTTTTAAAGATTTCGTAGAATCAACCACTTCAACTACTTCTACTTCTATTATTTTTTTAGATGATTTCATAGAAATTTTAACAGATTCCAAAACCTTCTGATAAATTTCTTCATTTCCTTTCATTAAAATTCTAAAACCTTCAATTCCTTGAACTTTTTCACCTTCAAAAGAATACCATGCTCCTGCTTTTTCTATAATTTCAAGATCAATAGCAGCATTTATCAAAGATAGTTCTCTGCTAAAACCTTCACCATAAATCATATCAACAATTACTTTTTTAAAAGGACATGCCATTTTATTTTTTAAAGTTTTTATTGCAATTTTAGCACCGTATTCCTGTCCTTGTGCATTGGCCAGTTTTCCAGCTCTTCTTATATCCAATCTAACCGAAGCTGCAAATTTCAATGCATTTCCTCCTGGTGTAGTTTCTACAGCACCATAACTTCCAAATTTTGCTCTCAATTGATTGACCCAAATTGTAACCACACCACTCTTTGCTATAATTCCTGTGCATTTTCTTATTCCTTTTCCCATTAATCTTGCTTGTAAACCCATTTGCCATTTTTCAGTAGAAGCGTCCAATTCCTCTTGAGGAACCAAAGCTGCAACTGAATCTACAACTATAATATCTTCAGAAGTTAATCGTTCTGCCATCATTTCTACCATATCTAAAGATTGTTCTGCAGAATCTGGTTGAGCAAACAACATCGAATCTGTATCAACTCCGATCTGTGCGGCATAATTTAAATCAAGCGCATGTTCTGCATCAATATAAACAGCTATTCCTCCTTTTTTTTGTGCTTCAGCAACAACGTGTAAACAAAAAGTAGTTTTACCAGAACCTTCTGGTCCGAATACTTCTGTACTTCTTCCTTTTGGAAGTCCACCAATACCAAGTATATTATCAACAGAAAACAAACCAGTAGAAAGAAACGGCCATTTTATAATTTCATCTTTGGATAACTTTCTTATTGAATCCGCTCCAAAAGTTGCTCTTGCTGATTTCAATAAAACTTCCATTCGCTTATCCCTGCTAGGAATTTCCAAACTTTTTTTCATCATCATCTCCTAAAAAATTGTCATTATCGTTTTTCATATTTAAAGATGTATTGGAAAATAACGATTGAAGTTCTATCAAAATTCCATTTCTTTCTAATAAAAAATAATTCCAATCATCAAAACCTTTTCCTCTGTTTTTTACTTCATGATCAGTTACAATCCATCCTCTTCCAGTTAAAGTCATTCTTACCCTATCAACACTTATAAAATCCTCAAAAAGAATCATTTCAATTCCACATATAAATGGATATATTTCAATTGTCACTTTATATCCCATCAATTCCATTTCTTTTTTTAAATCGTGAATTTCCATAAAAACCCTTAATAGACATCAATGACGGAGCATTCCTGCTCTCGTCAAAGATGTCAATAATTAAAATTAATTATAGTTCGTCATCATCATCATCTGCTTCTACTGGTTTTATTCTATACAATGCTTTCTTGAGTTTCTTTTCTCTAATTTTCATAGTTTCTTTAAAACTCTTTGCTTTATCATCATATAGAAAATTAAACATTTGATCCTCTATAAAACTATAAACCCTATCAGGAGCGGCAAAAAATCCCATCCATGTAACAACATCCATTCCAAAACCTAATTGCAAAGTAGTAACTCTTGATGGAACTCCAATAAATTCACCTGTATCTCTTAAAAACACTGATCCTCCCGAATTACCAAAGATTATATTAGCATTAGTCATACAATATTTTTTATTTTCAATATCTTCTTTGACTGATGTTATATAACCATAATTAGGAATTGGATCATGTAATAAACTACAACCTACTACCAAAACCGATGCAAGAAGTTTTATTCTTTTTTCTATATCCTCTTTTTTAATCATTTTTGCCACATATTCTATCTTTTTGGGACTATCAAGTTTCAATAAAGCCAAATCATGCTGTTTATCATAAGCAACAATATCAGCTTTAAAAGTATTACTAGAATTAACTGTAGAAGTTTTAATATAATCAAAAAGTTCAACTTCTACTTTTGTAAGGAACTCTCTTTTAATATCCTGTTTTAAAATAGTATCCCAATCTTTCTTATGGGAAATGGCATCCTCTATTACGTGAGCATTTGTTAAAACAAAACTAATGTAACTTTCTGGATCATCTGGATCGGGCTTGCTGTATATAACTGTTCCAGATCCTCCCGCCTTATCTGTTCTAACTCTACATACTGGATAAATCATCTCATCATGTCTGTCTTGTATAGTTTCCATATTTCTTGCCTCCTTTTAAAAGATTTTTAGAAAGATCTGAAACTTTTGCCTCCAATTTCTACTGGTTTTTCATTAGTATTTTTTCTTCTAGCGTCATGCAGTTTTTCCAACAAAGTTTGAGTTGTAGTTATCACCTCCCCTGTTTGATTTGTCACTGGCGTTGTAACCACAGGAGCTTCCACTGGCAGAGTTGTAACCATTACTGGAGGAGTAACCACAGGAACTGCCACTGGAGGAGTTGTAACCACAGGAACTGCCACTGGCGAAGTTGTAACCATTACGGGCGTAACCACAGGAGCTGCCACTGGAGGAATTGTAATCATTACGGGCGTAACCACAGGAGCTTCCACTGGCGGAGTTGTAACCACAGGAACTGCCACTGGCGGAGTTGTAATCATTACGGGCGTAACCACAGGAGCTGCCACTGGCGGAGTTGTAATCATTACAGGAGCTGGAGAAGTTGTAGCTGCCAAGATTGGTATTTCGGGCGATATAACCGATAAATCATCCCTTGCAGAAAGCATTTCAATTTGTTCCTCTTCTGTTTGATAAACCAACTCAGCTCCTAAATCTGGAAAAAATTGTTCAGTTAAAACTAATTCTCTAACTTCCTTAGAAAAACACATAACTTCTGGATCAATATCTAATATATAATCTGGTCTTCTTGCACCATCTTTGTTATCTCTAGCAACTACTATAATTAAAGGAGAGTCAACATCCCAAAATTTATAACCTAATTCATATTTTTGAGCAAGCCCTTTGAATACTGATTCACATCCATTATACAACTGCATCTGAATAACTTCACCTTCTTGAATTGTCTTTCTACCCATAAGTTTATCAATATCCAAAACAAGGAAATAGAATCTATTGACCGGAGTAAAACTTCTCGCCATATTTCTTCTCACCATCCATTCTTCATCTTGTTCTAATACTTTCCATTCAACATTTTTTCCTCCAAGCATTTCCCTTCGTTCATTGGCTTTTTTCCACAAATTTGCATTAATTTCACAATATTTACATTTTTGATTAGGAAATGCTGGAATAACGGGAGATCCTATTCTCTGCTGCAAATCCTTCAACATTCCATTAACACCATTTATACACATAATAGGCAAACTTCGACCTTCTTCTGGATCATATAAATAATGAACAGGAATTTTAAAATAATACGCATACAAATCTTCAGGCAAAACATTATTAAAATGAGTAAAAATGCTTGGTCTGAACAAAGCAAAATATAATCTATTATTTGCTTTTTTTCCATCTTCTCTTGGCAGCATTGAATACCATTTAAAACTTCCACCCCCTTTCCCTTTTTTTTCTAAATCTTCTGTTTCTTTTGTTACTGGCATTCCCATCTTTCTATCATCCATTTTAAAACCTCCTTTCTTTATTGTTTATAATAGGAATTCTTTTTAAAATCTAACTGTTCTAATCTTTTTGCAATATTTTCCAAAGATTCGACTATTTTGCGGGGCATTTGATAGCCCTCTCCTTCCAAACCAACAGATACTTGTCGAATTCCTTGTAAAGAAAAACCTCTTGCTTTCATTACTTCGGATATTAATACTATTAAATCCTTATCCGCTTGCATTTCATAAAAAATAGACATTATTTCTTCAAAACTTTTTCCATAACTATACATATCCTCCTTTATTTTGTTGGTTGTTAATTCATATTCTCCTCTAAGTTTCTTTGCTTCCAATTCTTTTGCGGAATGTTTTCCCATCATAACCTGTTCCACATACATATTTTTTAAATCATCACTATTCAATGTAGAATTAGAATATATTTCTGCCACAACTTCATTTATTCCTTGTATTGTAGAAGAATCTTTTCTATATTTCATAATATATTTTGCATACTTATTACAATGAGCCTTCCATTTCCTTAATTCAATACCTTCCCATTTACTAAAACGTTCAATCTCTCGTATAGCAAGTCCTCCCCAAAAAAGAGTTTTCTGGTCATGAGTTTTTAATTCCATAACTAAATTTTCAACCGTATCACATTTTATTCCCAATTCATCACTTACATCGTGCATTTCAGGAACAATCTCACCATTTTTAAACTCTTCTACTGTTACTTCCATTTTATTCTTTTCCCACATAACCAATCCCCTATTTAAAAATAACTTCGATTATTTCACCATCCAACCCTTTTAAAATATCTTGAATAATAATATCATTTTCTAAATCATTTCCTAAAAAAGTGTTTGTATGTTCCTTTTTATCTAAAAGGGGATGTTGAAGTACTTTGCCCGTTCCGAGTTTAATTTCAGGACTACTTGATTTTTGAAAAGATTGTTTGATTAAATCCGAAGGAGTTTCGGACTCATTCATTAAGAAAAAAGGAACCAGATCCAATGCTATTTCTAGATTAGTAGAATTTTCATAAATATTCATTATTTCCCATAAAGCTCTTTTAATTCCTTCAAATGATAGTTTTCGACTCACTTTCTCTATTTTTTCCAAAGGAACTCCACTATTGGATTTTAAAGTAATATCTATTCTAGATAAAGTCATATCATGTAAAATCGATTTAACCAAATCAGCCGTCACATTTGTACCATAAATTTTTCTCAAATTTTCAACTTCTTCAATATAATATTTCCAGCCTTTTTCAAAAGATTCTACTAGGGCTGTTACATACCCACTTCCTATAACGCCAAGCAATTCCATAATTTCTTCGGCGGAAGCAGACGAACAACTATCAATCTGCTCCAACATTTTGTACGCATTTCTAACATTTCCTCTCGATTTTTTCACAATCAATTGTTTGATTTCATCTGAAACTTTGTATCCAGTTAAAAGTTTTGATATATCATTATCTGCAACACTTTTAAAATAAAACTGCAAACCCCTTGATCTTATTGTTTCTGGAACTTTGAGGGGCAATGTAGTTAATAACATAAAATGAATATTCGGAGGAGGTTGTTCCAACGTTTTTAATAAAGCCTCAAACGCTTGAGATGTTAAACCATGAACTTCATCAATTATTATAACTTTATGCTTTCCTCTTGGAGGAATTCTCCTAACTATATCTTGCAAAGTAACTATTTCACCAATCCCTCTGTTCGTAGCACCATCAATTTCTAAAAGCAATTCTGATTGTCCAGCTTTTATCGCTTGACAACTTTTACATTCATCGCATATTGGTTTATCAACAGTACTATTTTCACAATTCAATGCTTTAGTAAATAATCTTGCAATAGTTGTTTTTCCAGTTCCTGCACTCCCATAAAAGAAATAACAATTTCCAGCCTGTTTCATTTTTAAAGATTCTTCTAAAATACGAATTGTTATAGCTTGTCCAAAAACTTCATCAAATTTTTGTGGTCTTCTTTCATTTGCATAATCCATAAGTTCCCTCTTAATTAAATATTACATTTAATATTTTTTCAGCTAATGTATTACATTCATCATTTTTTAATGTACCCAATTCATTACGCAATAACATTGCTATTCTACTAGTATACACTACCTTAAAACCCAAACCTTCATCACTGTTATAAAAATCTTTTATTGTTTTGCGTGCGATTTCAATACTCATATTCCTCTCCTTTATTATATTAATACTTTATGTTTAAACATCATTTCAACAAATTCAGTTATCACTATTGGTTCAACTTCTCTTATTTCTAAAATTATTTCGTCCAATGTATGTGATTCTTTTAAAAATTTCAAAATCATAATTCTTTTGCCATCAAATTTAAAAACTGTATTATCAAAAAATATAAACTTATTTTCTACAATAGCACCAAATGGACTGGTCATTAATTTATCTTTTTTCCAATCCTTCTCTTTTAATACAGGAGATGCAAAAAATTCAAAACAAGGAATATCTCTTCGAATCATTGCTATTAATTCATACATATCTTTCTTAGTAATTGTTTTAGAAAATTGCAAATTAAAAAATTCTGGGATCCATAAATGCTCATCAGCAAATCTAACAAATTTCAAATAATCAGATTTCAAATCATCCAACATAAAAAATAAATCTTTAATTTCAAAATAATCTGATACAAACAACGCTCCTAAATGTGTATCACTTTTTATTAAATCCGAACTTATTAATTTACGCAACCAATGCTCTTCATGAACACTATTCCAAATATTTTTTGTTATTTCTAATTTATTTTCAATTGAATCAATTCCAGGTTTTATCAATTTATCCACAATTTTTTTCAATACATTAACATCTTCTCCTATGCCATAATTTGCTCGAACGTTTACACCAATCATCCCATCATGTTTTAATAGTTTCTTTAAAGCTATACAATTAAAAAATCCTCTTATCCAATGTGTTTCTTCTATCAAACCAGAACATATTATATAATCAAATTTTTCTTTTGGTTTATAATTAAGAAAATCTTCACAAATAAAATTAACATTGTTGTTATTATTTTTTTCCTTTTTTAGCAATTTATTAGCAATTTCAATAGCTTTACTACTGTAATCAAGTCCGATAATCTCCATCTCAGGATATCTTCTTCCAGCCGCAATTGCATATTCTCCAGTACCGCATCCGATATCAAGTACTTTTTTTACAGGTCTTTCAATATAATATTCTACATAATCCAAAATATACAAAATACCATCAACAACTTTACCTAAATTCGGGTATGGGTATACATCATAAAAACGTTTTTTCATTATTTCCTCCAACAATCATGCAATTTATAATCTACTTCTAATGGAACATCCATTGTGCCCACTGGTTCTATCATTATTTTAGCAATCTTTTCACATACTTCTTTTTCATTTTCAGGAATGTTAAAAATAATTTCATCATGAACATCTAAAATTGGTCTAGTTGCATAACCTTCTTTTTTTAACATATTATTCACTCGTATTAAACCCAATGATGTTATATCCGAAGCTGTTCCCTGAATATATGCATTAAAAGATTGCCGCAATAAATATCTTTTTAAACCCCCTGTTGCTGTTTGTATGTTTGGAAAACGCCTTTTTCTTCCAAACATATTTACAACTTCATGGGTAACTTCCAAATCACTATGAACTTTTTTAACCAAAGCATCAACACCTTTATATTCATCAAAATATCTTTGTATAAATTCTTTAGCTTGAAGATATTCATTTCCAGGTTTCCAATGGCCCTTCAAAGCGTTGACCAACCCATGCTCTGCCATGCCATAAATAATTCCAAAATTTAAAGTTTTTCCTGCCTGTCTCTCGTTTTGTACACTTTCTAAAGGAATCTGAAACGCCACTGATGCTGTTTTTTGATGTATATCCTTTCCAGTAAAATACGCATCCAACAAAATAGGATCTCTTGAATAACAAGCAAGTACTCTCAATTCAATTTGGCTATAATCAAAAGGTCCTAGACTACAACCATCGTCTGGAATAAAACAAGCTCTTATCTGCTTTCCTTGGTCTGTCTTGACTGGAATGTTTTGTAAATTAGGATCTGCCGAAGCTAATCTTCCAGTTCTTGCTCCATGTACTAAATAGTTTGTATATAATCTTCCATTGTCCAATAAATCAGATAAACCTAAAACATAACTGGTGTATATTTTAAATGAAGAACGATATTGTCTTATTAAATCAACCACAGGATGTGCATCTAGCAGTTTTATTAACGACTTATCATCGGTAGTCCGCTTTCCATCTTTGTCGGATTGAATTGGTAATTTTAATTTATCATATAATAATTCACTAATTTGATCGGGAGAATTTAAATTCAATCTTTTGCCAGTAATTTCAAAAATTTGTTTTTCCAGTTGTAAAAAAATCGGCTCATCATCTCTCAATTTTCTCAATTTATCAACATCTATTTTAACTCCCCTTTCTTCCATTTCCATTAAAACTTCTTGTAATGGCATGATAAGCATATAAAACAATCTATCTAAGTTTTCTTGTTCCAATCTAGGCTCATAAAGCTGTGCCAATTTCCAACAAGTAGTTACATCAAGACATCCATAGTTTTTCATCAATTCAATTGGAACTCTCAACATTCCTTTTGCTGTTTTTGATGCGTTATCAATTCCAAGTTTATGAACAATATCTGAAATTCTAGTATGGGCATTAGAATGATTTTCAGGCAATTCTCTTTTCCCACAAAATTCCAATTTATGCGGAAGATTCTCATCTAATACAAAATCCGCAAGAAGCGTATCAAATGTAAAACCTCCTATATCAATTCCCCTTGACCTTAACATTTTTCTATCATATTTTCCGTTATGTAAAACTTTCTTAATATTTTCGTTCCTCAACCATTTATCCATCCAACACATAATGGCGCTATTTTCCCAATATGGATTTCCCATTCCATTCAATGTAGGAACGTAAAAAGCATTTGTAAAAGAAGTAGCAAAGCCCATTCCAATAATTCTATCATGTCTTGTATTTAAACCGGTAGTTTCACAATCAAAAGCTGCCAGCTTGGCATCATCAAGATATTTAGCCATTATTGAAAACTTTTTGGGTGTATCTACCAAAACAAAATTCTTGTCCGCTGGAATTAGTTCCTGATGCCAATCTTGCATTTATACTCCTTTTGGAATAAGCTTCATAAATGTTTTTTGATACGTACCGAGTTTACACTTCTCGTAATAATTACAGAATTCTTGATTACATTCTTCTGAAAAACTTAAAAAACATTTAGGAGTAGATTTAACTTTAATCTCTGGTAATTCTTCTATTTCTGTATTTATTAATGCTTTTAAAAAATCATTTTTTTTCGCCATTATAAAACTCTCTTCTCAAGCTATCTCGCATTATTGAATAAATTTCAGGATGAATTAATTCCTGTTCTATCATTGCGGAAATACCATCTCTAACAATCAATGCTTCAACCGGATATATATCAAATACCAAATCGCTTCCCAATATTATCATGTCCAGTGATAAATCAATATTCAACCATTTATTAGTCTTTAATGGGCCACTCATAGTTTCATCATCAATTAAAAGTAATCCATTTTCATCACATGATCCTTTTAATATTTTTAGAACAGTTTCTCCAACTTTTCCATATTCGGTCCAAGGCTGAATAACTGCAGCACCCATAATATCTCCATATTTTTCTATGTCTTTTTCCAAGACAACTATGTTTTCCAAACTTAAAACTTCAAAAGCTTCACAACTATGACAAATTCTCCCATGTCCTCCGACTTGTGATGCTAAACATGTATTCCCATAATAACATCCATCAAAATATATTAAACCTTTTTTATTAATAGCATATATAATTTTAGCAGCATTTTCCAAAGCTGAACTTCTTCCTATAGAAACAATTACACTTCCTTTTTCCATTCCAACTTTTTCTAAAATTTGGTTTTTTAAAGAGCTCCAAAGTGGTTGCTTTTTGTATTCTCTGTATACGTCTCTCATTAATTCTCCTTTTAAAGTTGGTTTTTATCCAATTCCAATTCCATAACATCGTCTTTTTCATTTTCAGAGGATTTTACCATTTTTAATATTTCTACTTCCGCAGTAAGAAATTTTGGCCCATCTGTATAACAAAAACCGAGATCGACTGCATCTTCAAAAAATCTAATTTGTGCTTCCATGCAAAATTTCATATTTCTTAAATCAATACTATTAACTTTACTTTCTGTATTTTCTAATTTATCTACAAAACCAATTTTAAAATTTACTTTACGATCAAAAAAGAAAAATAAAAATAAATCCAAATCATGTACTAGCAAATCGGTAACTTTATTTTTTTCTTTAGATTTTAATTCTAATCTTGTAAAAGATAAATCTCCTTTAATTTTTTTTAAATTCGATAAAAAATCACTATTAAATCTTTCCAATGTTATTTGAGATATTAATTTTTTATTATTATTAGAAATTTCAAAAATTTTTCGCAATAATTCATGTTCCAATGTTAAAGGTTTTTCACACAACACATGTTTTTTTCTACTTAAAAAATATTGACAAAGATATGCGCGAAGCTCAAAAGGCGCTGTTATTAAAACCGCTTCATATAAAGAATCAATATCATCAATTTCTAGCAATGCATCAAGATCATCATAAACTATGGTTTTGATACATTTTTTTCCTAAATTTTCTTTCCATAATTGATTTTTATTTTCTACAACTAACCAATTCATACTTAATATTTCTCCAAGTATTTCATATCAATATTTGTTTTTACCAGTCTGCCCATAATTTCTAATTGAATCGAAGCTCTTTTGTTTGCAACAGTTAATATTTCTCCCCGAAACCCTGAAAAAGATCCGCCGTTTATTAAAACTCTTGAACCAATATCAATAATCAATTCTTCTTTTTTCATAGTAGTTTTAATTAATTGAAAAACTTCATTTTCTGCTATTTTCTTAATTGAATTTTCTATTGTAAAACAATCATTTCCATGAATTGTTTGTAATAAACCATACACATGTGGAATACTGCTTATCAAATAATATAGTTTAGGAATCATTTGACAATGTATCAAAGCGTATCCTGAAAGTAATCCTCCCGAATGCAACCCATCAGAATAAGAACTACTCAAAATAATAACTCTATCTAAATATTTTTGTATAGATAGAAGTTCTACACCTTTTTCTATTATCAATTTTATCAAACATCCTTTATTGGAATTAAAAGTTAAGATATGCCATGAATTTTTTATCATAATTTTTACATCCAATCAATCAAAACCAATTTATATTTTTTATGTGCATATTCTATTAATCTATAAGGAAAACTTGCCCAATGTTTTATATCTCGTGCAGCAATATCTCCTCTTCCACTGGTTTTACTTTCTACATATTCTGCGCATTCTTTCATTGTACCGCCATACTTCAACCAAAATTCTTCAGCATAAAAAAGAGATGTACATTGTTTACTTTTGGGTATTAAATCTTCCCCATTTCTTAACACAGATGGTTGTTCATCATTTGCCATCATTTTTACAAGTTCTTGTATTTTTTCTTTTCTTTCTCTATTCTCACTTTCGACTGGTTTAAAAATTTTTTCAATAACTTTGTTATCTATAATCATTTTTTTATTTTGCTGAGAATATTCTACTTTTTTCTGCATTTCATTTTCAAAACTATCTCCTAAATATCCTGCCTCATATTTTGCCCATACCTCTTTAACTTTTAATAATAATTCAACATGCTTCATTAGCTTACAATCTATTTTAAAAAACTCCGCCGTATAAACCAAACATGCTTTTGAAAAAGCACACGTAGGAATTCCTTTATCAAAGCAACGACTATCATTAGTATCGCATAAACCAAAACATGATCCTATGCATTTTGGATCAATATCTTTTCCTTCTATCTCAGCAATTCTTAAAACATCTCTCAAGTTTAATTTCTTTTTTATCATAATTATTTTTTATATAATTGATAATGATAATCAATACATGAACGATCCGCAATCATATTTTCCAAATATCCCAAATCCAAATGTATACTATTCTGTAAAAACAATTTTCCATGAGAATCAATATTTGTTACAAAATCACCATCTCTTTTATCTTTCAAACATTCAACACAGCACCAACAACAATACAAAATTTTCTTATTTTCAGGAAAAACTACAATTTGTTTAATTTTTTCAAAAAGTATCAATCTTCCACAACATATACATTTTATTGTAAAATCGATCATATTAAATCCTAAAAGGCATAAAACCTACAGAAAAATTACTTTCACACCCTTTTATAAATAAAGGTTTATCGTTAGAACTAAAATATAATTCAACATAAGAATCCCCCAAATTTTTCAAACATTTGATTACACTTGCCGAAGGAATTCCAATACTAAAATTATCGATCAAATCAGTTTCTTCAATAACCAAACTTTCCTGAGCTTCTGCAGGGAGATCTTTATTAGTAACTTTTAAATGAACAATTTTCTGTTCTATATATGCTGTTAATAATATCAATTGATCCCATGATGCCAACACATTAGATATTGATTCTATAATAAACAACAGCGCCTTTCTATCAAGTTTAACTTTGTTTAAATTAGCAATGCATATATTGTCTTTATAATGCATGGGCATATCGTCATATAATAACCCAAAACGTGCGCTTCCAATAGGAGATTTTATATAGAATTTTTCATCTTCTTCTTTATAAGAAAATTCCATATCATCCATGTTTTCAAAACAAGACGTTATTATTTTAACAGTATTCATAGCAAGAATCTTTCTTCCAACTTTGCTTCCTTTGGTTTTTAATTCTATTAAACTATAATACAACTGAACTGGAGTATAAGCAAACAAAGATATTTCCGATCCTTCTATATCCATTAAAACAGTCTGTGTATCACTTACAACTGAACATGCTTTTAAATCTCTTATAACATTTTTTGGCATTGGTTTCCAATCTGCATCAAAAACAAAATTTGAAAACACATCATCACTATACAAACGAAGTTTAGCTTTAAAACTTCCCTGCTTAATAACCAAATCCTCCTCGTCTTTATCCTTTTCTTTAGTAATTGTTATTATTCCTGGATATCTTGACCGTATTATTTTCAATATCTCTTGTGTTTGAACTACTATTTTTGCTCCTTCCTCTTCTTCCTTAATTTCTTCTGGTTCATAATAAAAATAACCATCAATATTTTCTCTAAAAACAGACATTTTTAGTTTATCATTTTCTACTTTCAATTCTACATAAGCATGCAAAGGTCTCAAACTTTGAGGTTTCCCGTCAGGTGAATCGGCTACCGAAATACTTTGACAAATTTCTAACATTTTAGTAAATTTTTCTTTATCTACAGTTATCATTTATCTTCTCCTTTTATTGTTGTTTTAAATTTAACCACAATTCTGAAAGAGGTATCCCTCCCTCGCCAACTAAAAATGTTTCATTAAGTAATTTTGATTTTATTTTTATTGCTTTAATTTTGTTATTTATTCCCATTAATTCTGAACGTACTTTTAAAAAATCAGCTATTATATAATCTTTCGCCATAGGTCCTCCGCCATGTAAAACGTATCCTGGATGAAATGTTGGCATTACTTTATAATTTCCACATTGAACCAATTTTCCCCTCACATTACTCATTGTAGACATAACATCTTTAATAAAAAAAGAAGTTGCAAACGATCCTAAAGATATTATTATTTTGGGTTTAACAATTTCTAATTCCTGAAACAACCATGATTGGCAAGATAAGGCCAAATCATTAGTAATCTCATTGTTTGGAGGATTACACTTTACAATATTCGTAATATAAATATCTTTCTTTGGAAAAACCGCATTCAAAACTTCGGTTAATAACTCACCAGATTTCCCGACACAAATCTTTCCCATCTTTTCCTCTTGTTCACTAGGCGCTTCACATACTAAAACAATATCACACGGAAAATTTCCTTCTCCCAAAACCTTCTTGGGTTTAGAAATTTTACATTTCTGACAAGCCTGAATTTGTTTTACAAGTTCATTCATTTGTTACCTCGTTTACAACTTTTTTAATTTCATTATAAGTTTTTTTCAAATCATTTTTTGACAAAGAAAAAAAATCCCTTAATTCCTTTTCTATTGATAATTTTCTTTTATTGCTATTTTTTCGAAGGGTAGCATAAAAATCTTTAGAATGTTTATTCTCCTTTTCCCACATAATGCTTGCAACTTTTTTGGCAATTGGAGATAGGCGTACAAGAACATTTTCCTCTATATCCTTTTTTTCTATTAAATTATATATTTCATAAGAATCATTCTCAAATCCAAACTTGATATTTTTTTGGTTTCTTTTTCTATTATAAAAATAATTACGAAGAATAAGATAACTCCAAGATGAAAAAGAAGCTGGCATATCCTCATCATAAAACAGGGCAGCATGTATCAATTTTTCCTTCACATCTTGAATAAAATCTTCTTTTTCATAATCAGGAATATTTAATTTGCGTCTCCATTTTAAAATCCAAGGTTCCCACTTCTTATAAACCTCTTTAATATTATCTTCCATTATTAATAACTCCGCATTCTACAATCTGAAATAAGTTTCTCCCAGCAAACATCACAATGAATCCCCGCTTTCAATCCATTATCAATTCTTTCTGTTCCTGGTTTGCCGCAAGCACATGAGTTACTTAATTCTTTCATCATCTTTTTACATTTTTTAACTCCCATAAAATCTCCTTTATTAAAATTATTTTTATTTACATTCTATACTATAACGTATTATTCGAGAATGTCAAATCCCTTATTTCTTCAATACTTTTTTCACCAGGATCTCCAATTTCTAATTTTATCTGGTCTGTTTTACAACCCATCAACAATAATTGATACTGTAACAAATCAGATTGTTCTTCTGCATCTGCATCTAACATAATAACATATTCTTTACATCTTCCATTTTTTATAAAATCTTTTAATCTGTTCAATTGCGATCCTGAAAATTGTTTTGTAAATGTTGCCAATGCACTAAATCCCGCCCTATTGACTGAAATTGCATCCAATACTCCCTCTACTATAAAAACCTTATCTTTCAATTTTAAATTCTCACCATACAGATAATTCATGTGAGGACTTTCACTCGGATAATAATAATCTCTTCCAGAAGCTTTTCTACTTGCGTAACTTATCAATTTTCCATTTTGTTCATAAATAGGAAAATATACCATAAAATTAGAAAATTTCCAAAAAACATCAAAAGGCTCTAAATCTTCTGCTGAAAAACCCCTGGATTTCAGATACGGAGATATTTTTATCCTACAAGATATCAATCCTTCGGGCAATTTGATATTAACTAATTTTTTCTCTTTGTCACTTTTTTCATAATAAATACCAGAACATTTCTCTTTTGCCTCTCTCCAAGAAACTTTCTCAAAATATTTGTATAATGCAGTAAAATTTCCCCTTTTATTACAGCCAAAACATCTCCAGATTCCAGATTCTAAATTAATTGATAGAGATGGCATAGTTTCTTCATGGAATGGGCATTTTATCATTATTTCTTCCCCTCCCTTACGCTCTCGTCCTTCTGGAAAATTTATTAAAATATAGGTTCTAATATCGATCATTATTGAATCCTTAAGGTTTATTTTTGCGGCCTTAATAGTTTAATCTTCCAATTCTCTCCACAAATTATCACTTTCACGAGACACACACATTCGTGTTAATTCATGATTCATAGGGATATTTTTTGTTATTAACTCATCGTCTCGAAAAAATACTGGCGATAATCTAATAATTCCTTGCTTAAACTCTTCATCTGTCTGATTAATAGCTATTTGATTATCACAAGCTCTTAAAATTCCAACAGAACCTGCTGTATCTGAACCTTTTAAATCGTTTTCATCTTCTGCACCTTTAACAGATTGACAAGCAGATATCATTACCATATCTTTCAATTTTCCAAGATTTTGCAGATCCCAACAAACAAGTTCTATGCGTTTGTAATCATCTTCAATATCTTTCTTTTTACAAGCGGGAAGATTAATATAATCCAAAATTACTACATCAGGCGCCCAGCTATGAACATTTTTAAGTTTAATAATTCCTTTTTCTACCACATCGATATTATCTTCATACGGAACACATAATTGAATTTTTAATCTATTTGGTAATTTTTCTAATCTTTCAAAAACAGTTTCCATTAATTCTTTTTCTTCTATAGAAATTAAATTTCTAACCATTCTTTTGTAATCGATCATAGTAAAACGAGAATCATATCTATCGCCAACCTGTTGCTCTGTATTTTCATAACTCACATGCAATACGTTATATCCTTGCAACAATGCAGCAAATCCACAATGATGAAGCATAATAGATTTATATCTTTTATAAGGACCCTGAAATAAACTAAGTGTTCCTCTTTTAAAAGTTAGCTGATCATCTAACAATGGAATTCCAAGTTTCAAACCCTCAGAAATCAATCCTCTTCGTGACTCTCTTTTTGGACGTTGCTCCAACCAATCAACTACTCTATCCGGATTTTTACCATATCTTAATCTTTCCGAATCAACCAATCCTTCTGTTATTTTGGAAAAAAATAAATTAACATCCAGAGTTCTTTGAAATAAATCCTTTCCTTCTTCGTATGATTTTTCCAAACTTTGAGAACAAATGAAGTCTATAAATTGATCTTTTGCAAATTCCTCAAATTTTTTCTCATGATTTAAAAGGGTTTCTATAGTAGATAAAATAATTTTTCTTTTATCTTCCTGTAATTCATTTTCCGCTTTAAATGCCCAATATTCATTTGGCGGCAACCCCTTGTAATCCTTATTCCATTTCAAAATTTCTATGCGAATCCATTCAATTGGAAATGACAAACCTTTGTATTTTTTTAATTGTTCTGAATAACTTTCAATATAATCAGCATCTTGCAACAATCTCGCAAAAAATTCAAATTCTAATTCTTGTGAAAATTTCATTAATA
>Ga0307377_10000749_pt1 | contig 42742 bp, 59 predicted proteins | sample TR3MG_FD_202535 | JGI IMG/M metagenome (GOLD analysis project Ga0307377, IMG submission 202535) | Soil microbial communities from Risofladan, Vaasa, Finland - TR-3 | ecosystem: Environmental > Terrestrial > Soil > Coastal area > Acid sulfate soil | place: Finland: Risofladan, Vaasa | collected...
GTAGGCAAGTTTGGGCATATCTTCAGACCGAAAATAACAGACGCAGAAGGAAAATGGGACTGGGAAGAATTAAATATAGAAAATGGGATTTTAACCATAACTATACCACAGGAGTTTTTAGATAAAGCAGTTTATCCGATAAGTAGTAAGGGAACGACTTTTGGGTATGAAGGGGCTGGGGCGACTTCGTTTTCATGTAGCGCTGACTATATATATCGTACTAATAAAGCCTATACAGGAGTTTCTGGAACGGGAGTTAGTATGACTGCAAAAGTAAAAGATAGTGGTGACCGCTTTAAGTTGGCTCTTTATAAGGCAAGCGATAGCACATTAGTAGAGGGAACTGAATATGGAGTGGCTGAAGCTACGGCAAGTTCCAAGACAGTGAATTTTGATTCACCTCCGACGATTGAAGCAATAGATTATTTTTTAGTTTTCCGAGTTAACAATGCGATGGTACTTTATTCTGATGATACCGACTCTGGAAATTATAAACAGGTTAAAAGCACTTGGGAAGATGAGTGGCCATCTCCTATTAGTTGGTCAACAGGAGTTTTCGACCGTGAATTCTCCATCTACTGCACCTATGAAGCAGCAGCACCACCAGCAGGCCCATCAATAGTTGGTTGGAAAACATTATTAGGAGTTGGGCAAGGATAGTTGACAAACAAAGAAAAACCTGTTAATATCTAATCAGCGGATAAAAAAAGCCGCCACATTTGGTGAATAAGAAGACCGAGAAGTCGGCCTTTTTTTGTTGGAATGGCCGAGTTTACTGTCCTAATTGGAACAGAAAGGAGGTGAAAATGGCTGATAAAGATGAATTTTTAGAAGAAAATGTGGAAGAAAAAGTCGAGGAGAAAGAAGAAGGCGAAGCTGAGGAAGAAAAGGCTGAGGAGAGAATTAAGGTTGGAGAAGAGGAGTACACGCAAGAAGAGCTTGACCGATTGGTTAAACTCGGAAAAATTGGGGTAGAAGCTGAGGAAAAATTCGATACGAAAATTGACAGAATTTGGCCTGAGTTTACAACCAAAAGCCAAAAGCTCAAGGAATTAGAAGGACAAATAAACAAGAGAGAGGAAGAAGCAACCCAAGCTAAGGTAGCTGAGGGTAAGGAACTTTCTCCTGACGAACAGAGAACTATATATCGGGATGAGGCAAGAAAGTTAGGCTTAGTTCTAGACGATGATTTTGACAAGATGTATGCCCAAAGGCGGGCAGCCGAAAGGCTAACAGAGGATACGGAGGATACGGTTCTTGAAGCGAACGAAAAGTATGGTTTTAAAACTAACGTTAAAGAACTTTTGGAACACATGGCTGAAACGGGGATTAGGAGTCCTGAAAAAGCTCTTAAAGACAAGTTTGAACCCCAGATTGACAAATGGAAAGAGGAAGAATTGGCAAAAAAGAAAGGAACGGGGTTGGTAACTGAAGAATCCTCAACCGCTGGAGGGAAAGAACCAAAGCCAGTGAAGATAACTAGGGATAATCTTGGGGAACAGTTGAAAGAGGCTTTGGGGCAATAGGTTTGAGGTTATAAATTAGTAAAACTTTGAAAGGAGGTGAAAATTTAATATGGCTGTATTGATTTCTGATGTCTCTAATGCTTTGCAGAAAGTCATTATGCCTTATATTCGGGATAACCTGCCAAAAGAATCCATTATGCTTGACCAGGTGAAAAGGAATGCAGGAGTTACCTTTATGAATGATAAATTCTATGCTTCTATTCGTTCTGGTCGTCATGGCGGTGTGGTTAACTTGGCGGATGACGGCAACGATGTTGTTCGTTCTAAGTCAACAATTGGACAGGCAAATATCGGGTATAAGATTGTTACTGGTGCGTTCGATATTTCCAAAGTGGCTATCGATGCGACCAAAACCACCAAAGGTGCAGTAGAAAATATGCTGACCTTTCAGGCAGACGCTTTGGTTAACGACTTTAAGAGAAGCCTTAACAGACAGTTTTACAGCGATGGCGTAGGAGTTGTTGGTCAGGTTTTAGGCTCAGTTGCAACATCAATCGCTTCACTTCGAGCTCCTGATGCAAACCTTGACGATGGACGGTCAACCGACTGGTATGGAACCGTTAATGGCGATATTGCTTTGAACAAGTATCTTGCTGTTGGCAATATTGTTGGTCTTGGAACGGGAGGTGCTGCGGATGGAACGGTTGGGACGGTAACGGGAACGTCCATTAGTTTAAGTGGTAGCCCTGCAATTGCCGCTAGTAATGCTATTTTCCTTCAGGACGGCAATAACGAGGGGGCAGGAACTTCTGAAATTCAGGGTGTTCGTGCGGCTCTTAGTTCAAGTACTGGTACTTCTACTTATGCGGGAGTGGCTCGAACTACTGCTGGCTGGACACCCCAGTTCGGTAGTACTTCTGAAGCTTTGACTCTAGGTAGGATGGAAGACAAGTATCTTGCTGCTAGGGAGTATGGGTTTACTGGTGACCGCTATGCTATTTTTGTTAACAAGAGTCTTTATAAGAAATACGGTGATATCCTCACCGCTATGAGGAGGACTGTTAATGAAACCGATTTACTCGGTGGCTGGACTGGTCTGGAATTTGCAGCTGGAGCAGGACGAGTTGGTGTTTTCTTGGATTACGATGTCCCAGATGGAGAGTGTTTAATTTTGAACCTCGATACCTGGACTATTTGTCAGATTTCTGACATTGACTGGATGGAAGAGCCAGGTGGTAATCTTTTGAGACTCGCTAACAAACTCCAATACCAGGCAATTATTCACTGGTTCTTGAACCTACTTTGTCTGTGTCCAGCGGCTAATGGAAGGCTGGCGCAAAAGGAAGATTAAGGTGTGTTTTGGTTGATTTGGCACCTATGAGAGGAAATGTTTAGCGAACAAATAAGCTAAGCAAACACCTTAAACCAAATCAACATTTGGGGACAGGGTTTGGAAAAGTTCGACTCTTTTCATCCCCACCATGAAACTATCAGACAGTGAATGGGCAAAAAACTTGATGTTTTTCAATAAATATCATGTGGCTGAAGACCCGAATTTTAATGCAAAGCGAAACAAGGCAATTATTGATGGAACGATTAGAAAGAACGAGACAATAAGAAAAAGGAGAGTAAGGGCATACAAAGAAAAGCTGGGGGAAAGAATTGATGCTGTTGGCTATTATTTTAGAAGTCAGCATGGTGGTCAGTCAAGCACGCCGATTATGAGATATTTAGGTAAGCGTTGGACGGCCAAATTAAGAGGAGAAAGAATAATGGCAAAGTTGCAAAACGCTGTAAATGTCAGGACGCAATAGTAAAAAAAGAAGAAGGTCTCGGTTGTCGTTTAAAAGACTTTGCGACATAGCGGGCATTTCGCCCAGAGAAAGAATACTAATGATTAGATATATGAAGAAACGTTTGAAGGAGGTGAAGAAATAATTATGGCATTTAAAGATACTTATCCTTTCATGGCATTTGGAGGGAAAATTGACCCTGTTTCAGAAATCAGGAACGCTGGAATTGTAACCAGTGGTAATGTTTATTGGGTTAAAGACCCATCTGATGCGGATTATATTTCCTTTAAAGATGCGGTGGGGAAAGAAAATTTCTCTGATACCATTCAAGGCGCTATTGACAAGTGTACAGACGACCAGAACGATTACGTGATGGTTTGTCCAAAGGCTAGTAATGCTGTTTGGGCTTTGACTTCAGCTGTTGATATGAACAAAGCACGAGTTCACCTTATCAGTGTTGGTTATACGAAGGCGACTTACGGTTATACCAATGAGCTTACTGGTTTCGCAACTGATAGCACCGAAGACGAGATTATTCACGTCACCGCTGAGGGTTGTGAAATCGCTGGTTTTAGACTGCATGGAACTTGTGGAACAGGTTCAGCTGGAACAATTGACAATGGTCTTTTGTATCTGTCTGGTTCTGCCCATAACCTTTGGGTTCACGACTGTGCGATTGAAACTAGCGGTACTGCTTGGACTGCTAATTTGCCAGCTGGTGCGGTTGCTGGGGCTGCTTCTCAACACGGGGCTCGATTTGATAACTGCACGATTGGTGGATTAGTTATATCAACAGATGGAAGTCAGGTTCCAGTTACCTGCTCGGCATCTGGTAAGCGTTGGGAGTTTAACGATTGTAAATTCTTGATGCTTTCTGGTCATGTTGGCCAGAAATTTGTAGTAGCAGGAACAGGGGCAATTGACTACACCCTGCTTAATCGCTGCAAGTTTATTAATACTGACGCAACCAACGCTGTTACCTCATGTGTTTCGGGTATAGTTACCGCTGACCAGGGGCAAGTCCTAATGGATTACTGTACTGGTGTAAATGTGCTTGCTTTCGGAACGAATGCAAACACACGGGTTTCTCCGAACATCCATTCAGGGACATCGGTGTTTATTTCCAACCCCAATATTGCACTTATTGGAACAGCGGCGCTACCTACAGTTTAAGGTTTTGAACTAAACTTTGGGGATTGACTACTTGTTGACAGCAGGTGGTATACTGTTTTAGTGGGAAAAGACAAAAAACTGCTCAGAAAATGCCCGATATGTTTAAACGAAACAGGGCAAGTGTTGCATCACCAATCTTTTGAAATCCCCGAAAATTATCCTTTGCCAAGCGAATATGATGTTGTTTGCTGTTTGAGGTGCGGTTTTGTTTTTGCTGACACTTCGGCTACTCAAGAAGACCACAACCGTTTCTACAAAGACTTTTCAAAGTATGAATTTAGTTCAAGGGGACTCAAAACAACGAGCAACTGGACTTGGGACAGACTGAAGGCTATGACCAAATATCTGCCCAACAAAAATGTTTCTATCTTGGATGTTGGTTGTGCTAACGGCGGCTTGTTAGTCTGGTTGAAGAAGTTAGGTTACAAAAATTTAAGCGGTCTTGATGTGCCAAAAAGGTGTATTGAGAACGCTAGAAAACAGGGCGCCAATGCTTTTCAAGGAAACCTCTTTTCCATTGATTCGGACATTCCCGATAAAAAGTTTGATTTCATCACTTTCACCCATGTTCTTGAACACATTTATGACTTGCGGAAAGCTGTAAACAATCTTGTTGGCAAACTGAACGAGAAGGGGATTTTGTATGTTGAAACGCCAAATGCCTCACGCTTTGCGGAATATTATTTCAGCCCTTTTAGTTACTTTGATGTTGAGCATATTAACCATTTTGATAAAAACTCCTTAAAAAACTTGTTTTTACAAAAGAACCTTGACCTGCTTGAGTTGGTTGAAGACGAAACTCGTGTTTCAAACAAGACTTACCCAGTAATTTATGCTTCGTACCAAAAACAAGAAAGTTTTAAGACTAGGGATGTTGTCGTCTCCTACATCAAGAAATCCCGCCAGAATAATAAGTGGCCAGAGATAAACAAACTTGCTAAAACACAGGAGGAAGTAGCTATTCGGGGAATTGGGGGCTATACAATGCAACTCTTAAAAAACACCTCTCTTGGTAAATGTAACATTACCCTTCTTATCGACAGGGACAAGAACAAAGAAGGGATGAAAGTAAAAGGTATTCCCATTTCCTGTTCACTAGAGAAACTGAGAACCCATCAAGGGCCGATTGTTGTCTGTACGGCTATATGGCAGGATGACGTTTTGAAAGAGATAAAAGATATGAAACTAAATAACCGTGTCATTGTGATGAAATGAAATCCCAGGAAATTAAAAGAAGAAACAAATTAAAAGAAGAAAAACCCCTCGTTTACGCAAAGGTTGCGAGGTTCAAGGAAAAACTGGAAAAGGGTGAAAGTATCGCCATTGTCCAATTCCAGTACAACTACACCTGTAACTTCCACTGCCAGCACTGCTCCATAAAAGGATTCCAAGGCAAAAGCAATAGGCGGCAGTTTACGATTCCTGATGTAAAAAATCTATCTCGGCAGGCTGATGAAATGGGATTGGCACGGTTTGTGATTACTGGCGGTGAGCCATTGGTATTCAAAGACATTGATGAGTTGACAGCCGCCATTGACCCTAAAAAATTCTATATCAGTTGCGATACAAACGGATGGCTTTTAGACAAGAAAAAAGCTAAACACTTAAAGAGCATCGGCATTGATAGAGTCCAGTTAAGCATAGATAGCCTCAATCCTAAAGAACACGATGCCTTCAGGAGAATGAACGGGGCACACGAAAGGGCTATGGAGGCAGTTGACGCCGCTTTAGACGCTGGTTTGGGTATCTTCATCCAGACTGTCGTTTGGAAAGAGAGACTTTATTCAGACGAGTTCATCAAGTTTGTCGAACATTTTAACAAGAAGGGGATAGGGGTGTTTGTCAGTTACGCCAAGCCAGTTGGTGCTTGGGAAGGTAATTTTGATGTCTTGATTGATAAAAAAGATATGAAATACTTCGAGGGGCTTGAAAAGAAACATAATGTCTTTACTCACTTGACCCCTGCCTACGGACTTAAAATGGGTTGTATCGGAGTTAAGGGAATGTTTTCCGTTACCCAGTATGGTGATGTCCTGCCCTGCCCCTACATCCACATCTCGATTGGCAATGTTTTTGAAGAACCGCTAAAAGACATTGTAAAAAGGGGGCTGAGCATTAAGTTTTTCGGTGAGCACGTTGATACTTGCACGGTTGCTGAGGACAGGAATTTCATCCACAACTATTTAGAAAAGAAGGTCTATGGGAAGTCCCTGCCAGTTCACTGGTCTGAGGTGTTTACTAAAAAAGACTTTAGGAAGGAGGTGTTTAGAGATGGCACTAAAAGTTAAAAATCCAAACCTAGATTTAAAAATAACTGATTTTAGACTAAAGATTAATTCTAAACTATTGGGTAAAAAGTCGCCTCTTATGATAGTTAAAAAAGCAACTAATCAATTTATTAAACAATCGTCAGTAGATATTTGGAAATATACACTTGAAGGTATGGTTAGAGAAATATTAGACGAAATTAAAAATATTACTAAAGAAAAAGGGAAATGAAAGTAAGCGACTATTTAGTTAAAGAGCTAGAGAAAATTACCGACTCAATATTCCTTGTCTCGGGGGGCGGCATTATGCACTTGGTGGACTCAGTCCGAAAATCCAAGTTAAACGCTTACTGCTGCCACCACGAGCAGGCGACTACTATTGCGGCTGAAGGCTATGCTAGGATGAAGAACGATATCGGTGTTGTTTTGGTAACTACTGGCCCAGGTGGCACAAACGCCATTACTGGGGTGGCTGGGGCGTGGCTGGACAGTATTCCCATCTTGGTTATCGCTGGCCAGGTTAAAACAGATAATATCGTGCCTAAAGGTTCAGGTTTAAGAGCACTTGGTTTTCAAGAATTAAATGTCATTGATTTGATGAAGCCAATAACGAAATATGCGGTTACAGTAGAAGAACCTTATCAGATAAGGCGTGAATTAGAGAAGGCGATTCGGATAGCCAAAGAGGGCAGACCAGGGCCAGTTTTCTTAGAGATTCCCCTAGATGTTCAGGCGGCTGATTTAATCCCAATGGAGTTGATTGTTAAAAAATTGAAGGAATCTGAAAACCCGTTAATACTAATTGGCAATGGAGTCCGTCTGGCTGGCGGGATTGACATTTTGCGAAAGGTTATTGATAAACTGAAAATTCATTTTGTGGTGGGGATGTTTACAGCTAGTGATATTTTAGCTCCCTGGGGGGGATTTGGCGTGCAAGGAATGTGGGGAAATTTGACAGCAAACAGAGCAGTTGATAACTGCGACCTTCTTTTGGTGATTGGCGACAGGCTTGACTTAACTCAAACTTCCTATGATTACGAAAACTTCGCTACTCAAGCCTATAAAATCATGGTTGACATTGACCCAGCTGTCTTGCGTAAAAAGACTCTTAAAATAGACTTGCCTGTTTGTTGTGATGCAAAGGAGTTCCTAGATGAGTTATATAAATCCTTATAAATTCTGGGATAAATTAAATAAGTGTTCTGATTACTCTGTAGTGACTGCCAATGGTATGGCTAGTGTGACTGCCCATCAAGCACTGAGGGTTAAGAAAGGTCAGAGGCTTATCACCAACGCTGGGCTGGGTCACATGGGTTCTGGATTGCCTTTAGCGATTGGTGCTTGTATAGCCAGCAAAAAACCCATTGTTTGTGCTACTGGCGATGGTTCTATTATGTTTAACATCCACGAACTTCAGACAATCGTTCACCACAAACTGCCTATCAAAATCTTCATCTTTAACAATGGCGGTTACTGGTCAATCCGTAACACCCACCGCAATTACTTTGGCGAGCCATTTGCTTGTGATAAGGATACAGGCGTTAGCTTACCTGACTTCAAAAAGATAGCAAAAGCCTTTGGGATAAAATATGAACAAAATGTCAAGAAAGCTATAGATTATAAAGGGGCGGTCATTTGCGAGTTAATGATAGACCCAGACCAGAAGTTATTACCATCATGGACAGCAGGACAATACCGAAAACTATAATTTTGTGCGGCGGAAAAGGAATGAGGCTAGTTGAAGAGACTGAGTTCAAGCCAAAACCGATGGTGAAGATAGGCGACGAGCCAATTTTGGGGCATATTATGAGGATATATGCCCACTATGGCTATCGGGACTTTATTCTGGCTCTTGGCTATAAGGGGGAACAGATAGTAGACTATTTTTGGAAAGAGGATAACTTCAACATACGATTTGCCGATACTGGTCTTGAAACTCCCCACGGCGAGAGGGTTTTAAAACTTAAAAAGTATGTTGATGAAGATTTCTTTATGGTGACTTATGGAGACGGGGTTGCTGATATAGACATCAGTAAATTGGTGGATTTCCACAAAAAGAAGGGAACAATAGCGACCATTACTGGCGTTCATACTACCTCAAGATGGGGCTTGGTAAAAACCGATGAAAACGATATCGTTACCCACTTCGGCCAAAAGCCACTTCTTGCCGAGTATATTAACGGCGGGTTTATGGTTTTCAAAAAGGATTTCTTTGGTATACTAAAAAAAGGCGATATGATAGAGGATGCCATTTTGAGATTGATTCCCAAAAAACAGGTGGCCTTATACAAACACGAAGGTTTCTGGTATGGTATGGACACTTACAAGGATTTTAAATTCTTAAACAAAGTTTGGAAGGAAGACCCAAAATGGAAAATATGGTAAACAGAAACATTTTAGTTACTGGTGGCAATGGTTTTATAGGCAGTCATTTAGTTGCAGAGTTGCAGAAAGATAATGAGGTTGTGTTTTTTCCTTTTGGGAGAGATGAAGATATTAAGTCCTATTCCAAAGTTCTTAATCTTGTTACCAGATATGAGGTTGATTTCATTTTTCACCTAGCGGCTCAAACTATCGTTGGAACGGCGTACCACAATCCTTTAGAAACTCTGGCTACGAATATAATGGGGACGGCTAACATTCTCGAAGCAGCCCGCCACTATCCAAAGATAAAAGGCGTTTTAGTTGCCTCTAGTGACAAGGCTTATGGTAAAATGAGAGACAAATACACGGAAGATAATTCTCTAAAAGGAGACCATCCATACGATGTTTCCAAATCTTGTGCCGACCTCATTGCCCAGACTTATTACAATACCTACCAGTTGCCAGTGGTGATTACTCGGTCTGCTAATACCTACGGGGCTGGCGATATTCATTTTAACAGGCTCATTCCTGGCATTTTCAAGGCGATTATTAAAAACGAAACTCTTAAAATCAGAAGCGATGGCACTTTTACCCGTGACTATATTTATGTCAAGGATGTAGTTGACGCAGACATTGCTTTAATGGAAAATATGATGAAGACAAGAGGAGAAGCCTTTAACCTTTCTTCTGGCGACCACTATTCTGTTCTTGAGTTAGTTGAGAAAATAGGGGAGATATTAGGCAAGGAAGCCAAATGTGAAATCCTCAATACTGCTAAAAACGAGATTCCTTTTCAATCTCTTTCTTGCGAGAAGATAAAGAAAGCTATTGGTTGGCAAGCTAAATATAGTTTAGAAAAAGCCATTCCTGAAACCTTTAATTGGTATTTAGATTACTTGAAATGAAATACATTCCTGCCTCTGGCAAAGTTTACGACCAAGAAGAAATAAACAACGCAATTAAAGTCGCCAAAGACGGTTGGTGGACAATGGGAGAATTTGCCAAGAAGTTTGAGGGCAAGTTCAGCCAGTTGTTTGGGGGTCGCCACGTTGTTTTAACTAACTCTGGTTCTTCTGCCAACCTTCTGGCTGTTAAGGCTCTTGGTTTAGAACCTGGTGATGAAGTGATTACGGCGGCAGCGGCTTTTCCAACAACAGTCAATCCGATTATCCAAAGCGGTTGTATCCCAGTTTTTGTTGATGTTGATTTAGCCACCCGCAATGTAATACCAAAGGACATAAAGAAGGCCGTTAGCAAAAAGACCAAAGCCATTGTTTTAGCCCACACGCTAGGTAATCCTTTCTCCCTGAAAGAGATTTGTAAAATTGCCTACAAACATAAGCTTTATTTAATTGAAGATTGTGCCGATGCTTTAGGCTCAGAATACGATGGCAAGTTAGTCGGCACTTTTGGGGATTTGGCTACCTTTAGCTTTTACCCTGCTCACCAGATTACGATGGGAGAGGGTGGGGCAGTTATCACCAATAATCTCTTTTTTGCTTATTCAGTACAAAGACTCCGTGATTGGGGGCGGGATTGCTGGTGTATGCCTGGAAAAGACAATACTTGCGGAAAACGATTCAACCAGAAATTTGGGAAACTACCCTTCGGCTATGACCACAAGTATGTTTACTCCGAGATAGGCTACAATCTTAAACCAACTGACTTTCAGCCAGCTATAGGGTTGGCTCAATTAAAAAAACTACCGCAATTTATCAAAAAAAGGCAGGAAAACTTTGTTTCCCTTCATCTGTTTTTTGAGAACTACCAGCAATTCTTTATCCTGCCCAAATGGGAAAAGGAAGCCACGCCTTGTTGGTTTGGGTTTATGGTTGTCTTACAAGATGATTGTCCTTTTACCCGCTTGGAAATAGTTAAGTTTTTGGAAGGAAAGGGAATTGGCACAAGAAACCTGTTTGCTGGCAATCTTCTTCGTCATCCTGCCTATTTAAAGGTTGAGCATATGGGGGTTGGCAAATTGGAGAACTCAGACAAGATTATGAATGACGGCTTCTGGATAGGAGTTTGGCCAGGGATTACCACCGATATGATAGAATACATAACAGAAACATTAGCTGGATTTCTAAAGTCTTATCTATGATAAAAAAGCCTTTGTTTATCTTTGAGATGGCCAACAACCATATGGGGAGTGTTGAACACGGTCTGAAGATTATTCAGGAGTTTCACAAAATTACTGATGGGTTTGATTTTGACTTTGCTTTTAAGTTTCAGTTCAGGGATATACCAACATTCATTCACCCAGATTACAAAGAAAGAATGGATATCAAATATGTTAAGCGCTTTACTGAAACTGCTCTTTCTAGGGCAGAATGGGTAACACTAATAAGAGAAATAAAAAGACTCGGCTTTATTTCTATTTGCACTCCCTTTGACGAAAAGTCAGTTGATGCGATTGAGGAATTGCATTTTGACATTATTAAAATCGGCAGTTGCTCAATGCCAGATTGGCCGTTGCTTGAAAGAATAGTCAAAACTGACAAGCCGATTATTGCTTCCACGGCAGCGGTTACTTTTTATGATTTAGACCAAATAGTTAATTTCTTCCAACACCGAGAGAGGGACTTTAGCCTAATGCATTGTGTCGGTGAGTATCCTACCCCAGAAGAACACCTTCAACTTAACCGAATAGGCTTGTTTAAAAATAGATACCCAGGAGTGCCTGTTGGCTTTTCCACCCACGAAGAGCCTACTAATTTTAGTGTTGTTCAACTGGCAATTGCCAAGGGAGCAAGAATCTTTGAAAAGCACGTTCAGATTGACAAGGTAAATGACTACTCTGCCACCCCAGAACAGGCTTTAGAGTGGCTTAGGGCCGCCCAGAGAGCATTTAAAATGTGCGGGGTTACTGATTCAAGGTCAATTTCTACAATCAAAGAACATTCTGATTTAAGACAATTCAAAAGGGGTGCTTTTGCTAAAAGGGAGATTAAAAAGGGAGAAGCTGTGGGATTGAAAGATATGTTTTTCGCTTTTCCCAATCAAGAGGGCCAAGTTTTAGCAAATGATGTATCCAGATACACCCATTTTTACGCCAACAAGACAATCAAGAAGAACGGGGCAGTTATTGATGTTAAAAAAGTTAACATTAGAGAAAAAGTTTATTCGATTGTAGAGAAGGCAGATAAGATTTTGAAAAAACACAGGATTCCTATTCCTTCGGGCAAGACAGATATTTCAGTTTCCTATCACTATGGCCTCGACAGATTTTACGAAGTTGGGGCGGTTCTGATTACCTGTATCAACAGGGAATATTGTAAAAAGCTGATTGTCATGTTTGCTGGGCAGGGACTTCCAATCCACCACCATAAGAAAAAAGAAGAAACATTCTACTTCCTTGCTGGTGATTGGACTATTGACCTTGAAGGAGAGAAAAAGGCTTATAAACCTGGCGACATTCTCACCGTTGAGCGTGGAGCCACTCACATCATTAAAGCAACAACAGACGGGGTTTTAGAAGAAGTTTCTTCAACCCATTATCCCAGCGATTCTTACTACGAGGATGAGAAAATCATTAAAAACAAAAACAGAAGAACTCTCTTAACTTATTGGATATGAAGGCGACAGAAATTAGTGGTCAAGCACCAGGCGGAAAGAGAACAAAACTTGCTGATGTTCTTCCTTTGGCTACTCCTTATGTAGTCCAGATATTCCCAATTTACGCTTGTAATTTCAAGTGTAAGTATTGTATCTTTTCGATACCCAGAAACAAGCGGGGTTTTATTTCAAACAAAGTTGTTATGGATTTTGGTTTATTTAAAAAATGTATCGATGACTTAACTGAGTTTCCAGATAAGGTGAAAATGCTACGCTTTGTGGGGATGGGAGAACCGCTTTTGCACAAAAGGATAGCAGATATGGTTAAATACGCAGTCTCAAAAAAGGTTGCCGACAGGGTAGCGATTTTAACAAATGGGTCATGTTTAACTCCAAAATTGTCAGATGCCTTGATATCAGCTGGCCTTTTAAGATTGGAGATATCTGTACAGGGAACGACAGCAGAAAAGTACAAGGAGATAAGCAATGTTGATATCGACTTTAAAGAGTTTGCTGATAATATTCAATACTTTTTCAATCATAAAACCGAAACAAAAATACATATTAAAATTGTGGATATTGCCTTAGATGATAAAAACGATGAAAGAAGATTTTATGAAATTTTTAGTGATATTTGTGACTCTATCGGGATTGAACACGCTGGTCCCATTTTCCCTGGTGTGAAATACAACAAAAACTTGAAAGACCGCCCATTAACTCAATTTGGTTTAGAAGTTTCAGAGGTTAAAGTTTGTCCGCAACCTTTCTTTCACTTACAGGTTAATCCAGATGGGAAAGCAGTTTCTTGCTATTCTGTCACTTATCCAGCTATTATGGGGGATTGTAACAAGCAAACATTATTGGAAATATGGAATGGGGATAAACTCCAACAGTTTAGAAAAAAGATGTTTGATGGCAGAAAGAATGTCTGTAAATTATGTGCTAACTGTAATATAATTAAACACAGATTGTTTCCAGAAGATGTTTTAGATAATGATATTGAAAGATTAAGAGGGTTATACAAATGAACATTGGAATTTTTGGGGCGACTTCACATATTGCCCAAGGATTGATTCATAACTTTAGCAAGAATGATGACCAAACTCTTTATTACTTCGAGAGAAGTAGTTATGGTAAAAATGGCTGGTTGTATAAGGTTGATTTTGATGTCATTATCAACTGCGTGGGTGTAGGAACGAATCCAAAAGACCATACAGATTATTTTACGGTTACCGAGAAATACGACAATTTAGCGATTGATTATCTTCTTAAACACCCCAAGACACTCTACATCAGTTTTTCAAGCGGAGTTGTACACAGGCCACTTGAGAGTGATTATGGCACTGTTAGGCTTTATACAGAGGCCAAACACCGAGCCTTTAAAGACTTAAACATTGTTGATTTGAGGCTTTATTCTTACTTCAGTCGCTTTCTCAATATGGATGACGATTACTTTATGGTTGATGTAATTAAGGCAGTCATAGACAAAAAACTACTGGAAACCAGTATAGGAAATTTTGTCCGAGATTTCATCCATCCCAATGACCTTTTTTCTCTTATAAAGAAAATAATAAAGAGGCGTAAGATTAACCAGGTTTTTGAAGTTTGTAGTCGTGCGCCAGTAACAAAGCAACAAATTCTTGACTATTTCTCATCTGAACATGGATTAAAATACAAGGTTACAAAATTTCGGCATTGGGTTAGTGCTACTGGTACAAAAGATTGCTATTTTCCTGATACTCTTAGACCAGAGGTATTAGGCTACGAACCAAAATACACATCTTTACAAACTATTAAGGAGGAAGCAAAATGGCTGCTAAAAAAAGACGAGATTTAAGAATTTTATGGAGTTCAAATGGTTTTTTTACAAATTCAGGATATGGCGTGGAGACACGCGAGATTTTAGGCAGGCTTTTAGATGATGGCTGGATAGTTGGTCATATCGCTTTCTATGGTCTTGAGAGTTTCCCTCAGATGATGGATATTCCTAGTCCAAAAGGTGGTCAGAAAATTAAAGTCTATCCAAAAATGGCCCATCCTTATGGTTCAGACGCTTTAATCAATTGCGGGATAGATTTTAAGGCTCATGTAATTTTCACCATGCAGGATGTTTGGCCTCTTGACCCCAATCATTTAAGACGAATTAAGATGTACATTCCCTATGTGCCCATTGACCAAGAGCCAGTTCCTCCAGAAGTCATAATGCGTTTAAGGTTTGCCAACCGCATTATTACTTTTTCTCGTTACGGGCAAGCGGCTTTGGAAAAAGCTGGTTTGTTTTCAGACCTAATTTTAGAGGGAACTAATGTTAATACTTTTAAACCTTTGGATAAAAAGAAAATGCGGGAAAAGTTCAAACTTCCCCAAGACATCTTCTTGTTTGGTGTTATCGGTGCTAACAAAGATAATCCACCAAGGAAAAGTTATCAGGAAATGATAGAGGCTTTTAATATCTTTCAGAAGAGACACCCAGAAGCAAGAATGATGTTCCACACCCAGCAACACGCACCTGGTGGTTTTCCCATTATCCCTTTTGCCAAACATCTTGGTTGTAATCAGAAAATCTTTTTTATAGAACCTGTTAGGGGAACCCACTTTTTTGATTCAGAAAAAATTTGCCAAGAGATAAATGCTTTTGATGTTTGCCTCCATACTTCCCAAACAGAAGGTTTTGGATTGGTCATTATTGAAGCCCAAGCTTGTGGCGTGCCCATAATTGTAACTAGAGGAATGTCAATGCCAGAGTTAGTGATTGAAGGTAAAACTGGTGAAATTGCTGAGGTTGCCTCTAAAAGGTTTTCTCCTGCTCAAGGATATTGGGTTGTTCCCTCAGTCCCTTCAATTGTGGAAAAGATGGAGATTCTGTACAAAAAGTTACATCAAAAGAATACAATCGCCAAAGATTGCCGAAAATGGATTGCGGATAATTATAATATTGATACCATCGTAAAAGAGAAGTGGATTCCCTATCTTGAGAAGCTCCAAAAGAAAATCTTGACACCAGTAAAAAAAAGTGATAAGGTTATATTTACTAGATAACATGGCTAGCATGATTCGTGAACTTAGAAGGCGAGGGAACTCGTCTTTTTTAATTGAACGGAGGTGAAGATTATGCAACCTGTTTCGGGATTTCAGTGGAAAGCAATTTCTGCGGCGGGAACTACTTTAGTCAAGGATACAAACGCCGTTGTTGAAAGAGTTGTTATTGGCGGAACTTATGCTGGTACAGTTGAATTGCACGATGCCTCAAGCACGGCAGGAACCACCTCTACTTCTCAGGTTGTTTCAATCGGGGTACCATTAACAAACTACCCAGCATCTATTGAACTAGGGGCTGAATTTAGAAAAGGTCTTGTTTATGAAGCGACTGGGACGCCAGTATTAACTATTATTTACAATTAAATGGCCAAAAAGAAACCAGCGTGCTTTTTTACTGGTGCTTATAGTGATGAGTACCTTAATAACTATATCCCAATGATGAGGAATAGTTTAAAGAAATTTCATCCTGATATTCCTCACATTATTATTGGCAAAGATAAGTTTGAGGCCGCTGTAAGGGCTGACCCACTTAATAGATTAAGAACATACGCTTTGTTTGGTGAGCCACTATCAAAAGAGTATGACCTGGTGATGGGGATTGATGCTGATTGTATCGTTACTGGTGATTTAAGCCATATTATTGACGACAAAACTTACGATGTTGGTTGTGTCCTAAACAATAATTTGGTTGACCCTAAATTAGTGGTTTGGGATGTCAGCCCAGACTTTTATGTCAATTGCGGCTTTATGGCGATTAGAGGAGAAAGACCTTGGAGTTGGTGGAACAAACTCAATCATGGCAGTTGGTTACCCAAATATCAGTTTATAGAACAAGATATGCTTAACATTATGGTTCACTATGGCGACCTTAATTGTAAAATTTTTGACCTTTCGAACAAGTGGCACGGACTCATAAATATGGGGCAATGGAATAAGATGGTTATGCGGGATGGGAAACTTATTCTGCCTAAAACTGGGGGTGTTTGTGAGGAAGATAAGGATATAAAGATTATTCATTGGGCTGGGGGTCCGTCAAGAAAGAAAATGAACTATCATGTCTTTTTTAACAAAGAAGTTTGTAAATATTTAGATTATTTAACCAAAGATGCCGAAAAACCTATTAGTTGAAGACACTAAGCCGACTGGGGGTTTGGTTGAAAACATAAAATCTAAAATGGTTGATTTAGGAAATATAGCCGATGCTGTTTGGCAAGGAGGAACAATGACTTATCGCAACCATACACTTTACCGAAGCAATGACTATTACCGAGGTGGAAAAACAAGTAGCTCTGATATTGGTGAAACATCAGTAAGGCCTAAAATTTTATCATTGGAGGATTTATAAAATGGCAAACCCAGGCACATCAACTTTTCCAGGAACAATAGATGATTTTACTGCTCCAGGCACGGGGACATACGAAGATACTTCGGGATATGAACACGACTTACTTCATGCCCAAGAACAAGATGCGGTGGAGAAGATAGAAACTGCCATTGGAACAACCGCAGGAACTGGGGTTTTGACTAACTTTACCTCTGGAGATTTGGCAGCAAGAATAAACAATGAAACTCTTGGAACTCCCGCTATTACAGGAGGAACAGCCAACAATATAACTCTTGGAACTCCCCTAACTGACACGATTGCCGAAAAAACAGCCGCAGCAGGAGTAACGATTGATGGACTTTTAATTAAAGATGGAGGATTAACTTTAGTAGATACTGCTTTGAATATGAATGTTAAGGCAAGAGCTTATGCTTCTGCCGCACAGAATGATATTGCCCAAGCAACTTGGACAAAAGTTGTTTTAGGAACAGAAACATATGATGTCGGAGGGGATTTTGCTTCAAGCACCTTTACTGCTCCAGTGGCGGGTTATTATCAGGTTTGTGCTAATGTTGGTTTCCAAAATGGAACTGCTGGCACAAGGGTAGGGGCATCAATTTATCTACAGGGGGTAGCTTATGCTACTGGCGAGGCTAATATTGGTGCTGATGGATATGGTGCGTGTTTCGTATCTGATATTATTTATGTTCCAGTAGGGGAAACCATTGATTTATATTGTCTTGTCATCCCGAATGCTACTACTGACCTTCTGGTTGGTAGTAGAGATTTAACCTTTATGTCAGTTCATTTATTGTCGGTTTAATGATTATAAAAGCCAGAAATACGCTCTCAGAAAAAGCCCAAAAAACCTATTTGACCCATACTGAGTCAGCGGGAACTAATGTTTTGCGTAATGATAAGGGACAATTTGTAAAGGGACATGAAAAACCAAAAGAAATGCTACAAAAAATGAGCAATAGCTTACAAGGCAGGACTGTTTGGAATAAAGGAAGGGAATTACATTATGATGTTTGGAACAAGGGAATGGATAGCCGACCCAAATGTCTAGACTGTGGTAAACAACTAACTCATTATAAAACAAAAAGATGTAGAAAATGTGCCAATGAAGGAATATTAAATCCCAGTTGGAGGGGTGGAATTACAGAAGACAAAAAGCAATATAACAAAAATTATAAACAAATAAATAGAGAACGACTTACTTTTCTTCAGCAAAAGAGAAGGGTATTAAAAAACAACGCAGTTGGAAGTCATACTTTTGAAGAATGGAAATTATTAAAAGAATTTTATGGCAATATGTGTCTTTGTTGTAAAAAACTTGAGCCAGAAATTAAATTAACAGAAGACCATATAATTCCTCTAAGTATGGATGGTTCAGACGAAATTAGCAATATTCAGCCTCTATGTATAGAATGTAATTCGATTAAAAGAACCAAAACAATAGATTATAGAGGAGAACTTATCTATGTTAATTAAGGCTCGAAATACTCTTGCGGAGACAGCTGGCAAAACATTCCTGACACATACAGAAAGTGCTGGCACTAATGTTCTTAGGTGGAAAAACCCTTCTCAGTTCTCGGCGAGCTGGGCAGTCCAGGTTGGAGAAACAGGAGAAGAGCAAACAGAGATAGTTTTATTAAGTACTGCCGCAGTTTCAGGAACGGCAGGCACTTTAACCGCTAATGATTCCTACGAACATCCTGCTGATACTCCATTATACGCAATCAAATACAATCAGATAGTTTTTGAAGTTTCTACTACAGGAACAGCGGGAACGGCTCTAGCTATAGCCGCAGGGACTGTTCCCATTACCCCAGACAGTGAATATACCCAGTTTGACCATACGGCTGGCTCAACTACTTATGCTTACAAAACCGCTTTTAGGAGTTCAGTTTTAGCTGTTAATTCCACTGAATCAGATTGGATTATTGTTACAGTTCCCTTTTATTCTTTAATGTCTTTAAGGCAGAGAGTTAAAGATAAACTCTGGGATGCCACTTTTGTTACCGATGACCAGATTGATGATTGGCACAATGAGTTTCTTGATGAAATGACCAACGCCATGATTGATGTCAACGAGGATTACAATCTCGGCACAGCCAATGTCTCCTTTTCTGGAACAGTTGAATTGGGAACAATTACTGATGCTAATTTTAAACAGGTAAGGCGGGTTTGGATGACTAGCAATGATGAAGATTGGTACAACGCAACAAAAATGGAGATGACCCAATTTCTGCCTGACCAAGAGTTTAACAGCACCAACCCTTACTTTGCGATGTATGACAACAATGTGATTTTGAGAAGGCCGAATGATGCAAGCGGGACAGCAAATGTGCTTTTCTACAAATTGACAACTAAGCTGTCTGATGATATGGATGAACTCCCAGTTCCTATGAGAGGCTATACTAAGGGTTTTGTTGATTACTCTCTTATCCAAGCCCAATACAAAGACGGCAAGATAAGCCTTTCAGAAAAGAAAATAGCTGAATCGGACTTAATAGACAGATTTAAAAAAGAGTTAGCGCCTCGTTCAAAATCGGGTCCGACAGTCATAGATATTGTTGAAGATATTGGGCAGGGCATGGATATTGAACTATAATGGCAATCGTTCGAGTATACAATCTAGCTGGTTTAAATCTCAAAGTGTCTCCTTTTCTTCACAAAGAAGGGGATATGATTCGGTGTTTAAACACGGAAAACGACCAGATTGGTGCTAAAAAGAAAAGACCTGGTTATGTAACTTACTTGGGAACGGCAGATGGAGTTCAAGTCAATACTCTTTTTAATTGGACGAAAAACAGTGGGACACAACTTTGGAATTATCGGGCTTCAGGAAGCATTCTTTACTATTCAACTCAAGGAACAGGAGTTTGGACAACTTGCGGGAATGGAACAATAACTGATGGCAACCATGTCGGCCACGCTGTCTTAGAAGATACTTTGATTGTTGGTGATGGGGCGGGTTCGACGAGATTTACTACTGACGGGACTTCTTTTTCAAACGGCACGGGTGCCCCAGAGGCTGACCACTTTGCTCAATACCAAGAAAGGATTTGGTGCGGCGGGACTTCCTCTGATTTGTATTACTCAACTACTGGAACGCCAAGCGACTGGACAAGCGATTCTTCTTCAATCAAAATTCCAGGGGCAGGAAAAATCAACGGAGTTTTCAAAGCTAACGATAGGTTGGCAATCACTAAAAACTCTGGCTTGATGTTCAGATACGATGGTTACAATTTAGTTGATATGGCCACCGATTTGGCCTTTACTTCCCCCTATTCTGTTGGTGAGGTTGAAGGTTACAGAGTTGGGTTAAACAGATTAGGGTTCTTTGGCTACGGCGGGGACAGGCCAGAGATTGTTTCTAACCCGATAGAAAAACAAGTTTACAATGATGCGGGCGAGGGAATTGCGGGAACAGTCTTTGATAATGCTCCAGGAGTTTGCCACCGCTACGATTACTTGTGTTCGGTGGGAACGGTAACTGATGATTTGACTGACGAAGAAGTAGCCGATTGTATTGAAAAATATGATTACCAAGCGGATGAGTGGAGCAACTGGAAGTTCGCCCATAGACCAACTGCCTGGTTGTCTTACAAAGATGCCACTGGAAACCAAAAGTTAATTTTCGGTGACGCTAATGGCCAATGTTATACTTACGGCGGGACGGCAACAAATGATAATGGGGAAACTGTTGAAACAGTAATGGAACTTGTCATTCACGGTGGAGTTCCTGAAACAGAGAAAAAGTGGAATTGGCTTTGGGCTTTTTTTAATCCTGGCTGTCAAGCGAAAGTCCAAGTCGCTATGGGCAATACTTTCACCAAAGGAAAGAAAAAGTGGATTGACTTGGGTGATTGTTCAAATGGTGTGGCAGAATTCAAATTCCCTCAAGGTTCAAGGTCAAGACTTTTGTTTGTGAAAATTTACGAGGCATCACGCAATACTAGGTTCAACCTATACGGGTTTTCATATGATGCTGACCCGATTGCGAGGAGATAAATGAAGGATTATTCGGACTTAAACTTAAACAATAGACTCCAAAATGTAAACAGCCTTGCCGTAAGAAGGCGAGGTGAATCATTCAATCCTCCAACCGATTTTGAGTCCCAAGTAGATAGAGGGGCAGTAACAAGAGGTAAATTGGGAACAATAAGCGCTGATGTTCTTAAGGGTGGAACTTTAACTTTGGGCGGAGCAAATAATGTTAACGGGGTATTTTCTCTACAAGATGAGGGCGGGACAGAAAAAATCTCAATGGACAAAGATGGGATGACAGTTAATGATGGCGTGATAACAATTCAAGATAGTGCTGGTTCTTCGGTTATTGATAGTTCGGGAGTAGTAAGTCTTACTACTTTTCCATCTGATAGTGTTGAACAACCCGTTGAACAAGCTACTTCTAGTGATACTTGGGCAGATATTTCTGGTGTAAGTTTAAATATTCCTAGTTTAGCAAGAGATACGAAATTTCTGTTTCTTTGGACAGCCTTACTTTATGCAGAAGATGCTACATGGGCTTCAGTAGCAGTTCGTTTAAGGGTAGATGATACTACATATAGACCTTGGATGATTTTGACTCAGGGCGACAATCCAAATGTAGATAGAGTTGATGCTCAATTAAGCACTTTTAAGTTTCTAACTCTTGGAAGTGGAACTCATACCGTTAAACTACAATTTAGAAAATGGGAAACTGGTGCTTATGGATATGCTGACCAAATAATATTAAGTTATATTCAACTAGGAAAATAAGTTGACAAAACAAATGAAACCTAGTATATTAAATCTACCTGACAAAAAACGGCAGGCAAACTTTGTGAATTAGAAGGCAGAGAAATCTGTCTTTTTTATTGGAGAAAAGGAAAAAATTATGGCAGAAAAACCAAGTTCTGAATGGGTAAAAGCAAATTATCCTGGCTACGCTGGTTGGAACGACCCAGCATCTATTGTTGCTGATTATATGGCAACAGGAGGCTCTGGAAAAGAAGGTGCTGGTGGTGCTGCTCCTGGTGGTGGTGCTGGTGTCCCCACTATGCAAGATTTTAGCGGCATTGTTTCCCAAGCCCAGAAAATGTATCAAGAGGCCGCTGCACCCCAAGCTGCCGCCCTAGAAGCCCAAAAACCAAGTATTGAACAAAGATACAAAGACCTTGTTGCTGACATTACCCAAACTGGCAGGGAAGCAAAAACAGCTGAATTTGCTCGGCGTGGTATTCCAATTTCTTCGGGGATGATGGAACAGCAACTCGGCCAGCAACTGGCTGGCCCGATTGCCCAAGCTGGTCAAGCTAGAGGCGGTGAACTACAAAACTTAACTATGGCTCTTGCTAACTTACAAGCTGGAGGGCAAACAGGGGCGATTCAGACAGCTTTGAGTATGTTAGGGATGCAAACTGGGGCCCAACAATCTGCGGCTGAATTAGCAATGAGGCAATGGGCTGAGCAAGAGGCAACGAGAAGGGCTGGAATGGTAACACCAGCACAACAACTTGCACAACAACAATTTGAATGGCAACAACCTTACGAAGAAAGAATGTATGAATATCAACTCGGTAAGCCTTATTACAAACCAGAAGCAGCAGCTCCGACTCCAACTCCATTTCCTACCTTTGGGGGAGCTGGCTTGTATGGATGGGGTCAAGGAGTAGAGCCTTGGAGTCCACGATGAATGGAACTTGGAATCAAAGTCAAGTAGACCAATGGTATCAGCAAAACCTTGCCGCTGGAGTTAGCAAAAGCAAACTGGACGCTCTTGTCCAACAACAGCAGGCTGATTATCTTGTTAGACAGGGAGTGCCTGCAGCCGATATTGAGACTTCCCCAGTTAAACTTCGAGGGCAAGTCCAAGAAGCAGCAAAAGGGGGATACAGACCAGCTTTAACTGCCGCAGAAAAAAAAGCCACAACACAATTTAAAACCTTAAAATCCAACATTGACATTTTAGAAAAAAACTTGGAGCAAGTAGAAGTAAGAGGGCCAGCAGCAGGTCGTTTGGGTTTTATTTCTGGTATTACTGGAGGAAAGGTTTTTCCAGAAGTGAGAGATTACGAGGCATTGAGAAAATCAATGATTGCTCCCATAGCAAGAACAATATCTGGAGAAGTCGGGGTATTGACGGATAAAGATATCGCTAGAGCTGAAGGAATGTTACCCAAAATTTGGGAAGACCCTGGTGTTGCAAGAAGAAAATTAAGTAATATCAGAGAACTCGTTTCCGAAAGACTTGGGGAAGAACCACCAGTAAGGGGAGAAGCGGAAGTAGCGGAACCTGGAGTAACTGGACAAATACCCTCCACGCTTCAAAAAGCACTTGGTTTAATTCCTCCTGCTGCTGGTATTGCGGCTGGAATGATTCCAGGGTTAGGACAAATACCAGGAGTTAGGGGTGCTGTGGCAGGAGCAGGCTATGCTGCGGGCGGAAGAGCACAACAAGTTTTAAGGGAAGAAGCTCCACCTGAAGCCCGTCAATGGGGGTTGGCAGGAAGAGCACCAACAGGAGGAGAAATGGGGCAAATTGGTAGTGGAGCATTGATGGATTTGCTTTTAAGAGGAGCAGGGGGGCTTCTTAGAAAAGGTGGGCTAAAAGGAGTAGTTGGAAAAACAAGAGAAAAAGTAGCCAAAGAAATAACAGAAAAAGTTTCAGCCACTAAAATAGTTAAACCTATTGAAGAATTTATAAAAAGACATCCTGAGGCTCGAACTAAAGATGTGTTAAAAATAATTGAGGAATTAAAAAGAGATAAAACTCTTCCTGTTTCTGATATTTTACAGAGAACACAAGTATGGAATGATGCTTACAGAGCAGGGGGTGGATTAAAAGCAGGCGTAAAAAACAAAGTCTATGATTTGCTTGCTAAAGCTGGAAAAGCCGAGATTAAGAGAATTGCCCCTGAAGTCGCTAAACAAACCGCAAAACTTAGATTTTTGTATCAAGCACCAAGAACAGCCAGCAAGGCGGCTTGGCAAGCATTAAAAATTGGGGGGTTGGGGAGAATGTTAGGATTATAAATCCTCGCTTCTTCTTAATTGGTCTAAAGCGAAAATTATAAAAACAATCCAGAACCACATTATTTATATTATAACAGATGAACGCAAATGGCATTCAATATATGGAAACTTTTAGGAATAACAGACCCCAGCGAACTCACTGTTGATATGCAGCGAGTTATTCTTAATAGTATGTTAAAACAACCCACCCCCTCCCCTACTCTATCCCCTACTCCGACTGCTATCCCTACTCAGGCTCCAATGCCAGTCCCCACTCCCCCAACTTCTTTTGGGATGGGTCAAGAAGAAGCACGTGTAGAACCAGCAGTATTTGACGCTTTAAGAGCTTTAGAAGCTTCAGAAGAAGAAAGAAGAAACATTGCTGAATTAACTGGTCAAGAATCAAGCTATGGTTATGCCAAACCGCACATTACTGAAAAAGAAGAATCTTACGGCCCAGTTCACCTTAATATAAAAGCTGGCAGAATCAATCCTTTAACTGGAAAACCATTTACCAAAGAGGAAGCAGAAGATGTCCAAAAGATTATCCAATATGCTTTAGATGAGTATAGACGAACTGGGGGGTTGGGAGCTTGGAATCCAGGCGCTTATCCTTTTTATCAAGAAGAAATACCCAAACGGGCAGAAACAAAGAAGTTTATTAGGGGGGAAAATGACTAATAACAAAATAACCTTGCGAGATTTATATGCCCTAAGCACATCTATGGACAAGAAATTGGACAAGATGGGGGAGAGAGTTTCTGTTTTGGAAATTTGGAAAGCCACAGTTCAGGGTAAAATCACACTTTTGGCGGGCATTTTCAGCTTGGGATTCACGATAATGTGGGAGTATTTTAAAAGCAGATTTAAAAGATGACCCTAAATGATTTCATCAAGAAATATGATGGTAAGGGAGTAGATTATGACAAGAATGGCAAATTTTGGTGCGTGGATATTTTCAGAGCTTATTGTAAAGAGGTGCTTGAATTTCCCCAATCGCCAGTTGTTACTGGAGCAGCCGACATTTGGGACACCTATTTAAAAGACTATTTTGACCGAATTAACAATACCCCAGAAGGAGTCCCAGACAAAGGCAGTGTTATGTTGTGGGATAAAAATGTTGGTGGGGGTTATGGCCATGTGGCACTCTTTGTTGAGGGAGATACTAATTCTTTTAAGTCTTTTGAACAGAATTGGCCGACTGGGAGCTTGTGCCACACTCAGGGGCATTATTACAAAAACATCTTGGGCTGGTTAAAACCGAGAACGGGGGTGGTGGCTGACTATTATCAGGGAATTGATTTAAACAACAAAGAGAGCATTAAGGTTTGTATAGATATTTGGAAAGCCGTCGTTGATGGCGAATATATTAAAAAGGAGGCAAACTATGAAGATGCGATTTCAGATTTGGAAGACAAGGTTAAAGGTCTTAATGAAGCATTGGCAGAAAAATCGCTTGAGGTCAACACTCTTGGAGCAAATCTCGAAGCTCAAGAAAGAGACAATAAAGACCTCGCTGGCCAACTCAGTACAGCGGGAAGTGAACGGGATTCGTTCTCTCGCCAAGTCAAAGAAGCCGATGCGGAGTTTAAAAGGCTTGCTGAAACGATTGGCAAGCTGGAGACAGACCTAACTACTGCTGAGGAAACCCAGAACGCCCTTAAAACGCAACTGGCGGCTTCGGTTAGGGTAAAAATACGGGCAATGTCTCTGTTTGGGTTGTTAAAAGTCAAGTATTTCGATAAAGGGGGTGAAAAAAATGGCAGTTAAAAAAATCACTTTGTCGGAAGTTTTTAAAAAAGACCTAAAATTGGTTGGCTATTTAGTTGCTTCTGGTGGTTTGGGTTATGTTTTAGCGACTTATGTTGCCAAAGACCCGATGCTGACAGTTGTTTTTGCTCCAGCAGTTAACTATGTTATTTACAGAATTGCTAAAGAATTGGAAAAGGAAGGGTATCGGGAAGCTTTGCGATGAAAGAACGAAACAGTAATTTTCAATTTGCGAAAGATGTCTTTTTTGAAACGGACAAAGACTTAAAAACGCACATTGCCCCTTCACCACCAGTAAAGGTTCGTATGCCAGTTAAGCGAGAACCTAATGTCCCGCTTTGGGAATCGGAGTGGAAAGAAGGAGAAAAACTTTTATTCGGCAATGACAATAAAAAGTGTTCCATACCGCAAACGAGAGCGTGAGGAGCGAAACTCAAAAATTAGGTTGTATTACAAATCTGGAAAGTATTCTTACAGTGTTTTAGCGGGAATGTTTGGGTTGTCACCTGATATGGTTGGTGAAATAATAAGGTCGCAAAAATAAAAACTGGCCTCTTGACAAAGTTTATTTTTATGTTATATTAAATATGCGGTTCAATGTTGTTAAACTAAAGACTCTCTTAGTCTTGCGGGAAGCCGCAACGAAAGTTTAACACCTTTCCGCAGGACTTGGAGAGTTTTTTTGTTGACAATTGAATGAAGCGGTGGCGGAAAAGGTAGACGCATCGGGTAAAGGTTATTGCTTAGTTCCTCCCCGACACGAGGATAATACTAAGTCGTATGCAAGGTGACTCATATAGTTAAACAGACAAGCTGTGCGATACGGGACTATCAAATCCTTGCCCGTTTCATTGAGTTGTTAAACTCAAGTCAGGAAGTAACCAGCAGGAAGACTTTAAATTAGCTGCGAACTAAAAACTCACCGCATACCCCTAGCGGAGGAAATGGGGAGCAGAGGAGTTTTTAAAACTGACGGCCGTCTTTAAGTAAATTAAACCTTTCCTTGCGCAAAAAGGTTAAGGGTTTGTATTCTAAAAAATTAAACAGATTGTGTATTACGAAGTCTAAAGCCTAGACTATCAGTAGGAGTTTCTTAGACTTCAAATAATATGAACTTCTTTGAAGAATTAAACATCCAAAACCGATTAGCGGAATTAAGGAAAAAGTGGTTGGCAACCAGCGACCCTATAATGAAGAAAGTAATTGAAAGACAAGGGAAATTATTGAAACTTGCTTTAAAAAAATCGGCAAAAACGGTCTAACATATCACACTATATCAATTTTGTGCGTAATTGGTCCTTGACATTGTTCCCCACTATGCTATACTTTTAACTAATGAAGAAGAACTACTACACCATCAAAGAATACTGCAAACTCACAGGAACTCACAAAAACACAATTTATTCTTGGATAAAAAAGGGTGACTTGGAAACAATGCAAAAGACCAAAAGAGGTCGCCACCTTATCCCTTACTGGGAAATTCCTAGTTTTATAAGAAAGGAGAAAAATGAATAAATATTTATATGACGATGAGCTCACCCTTCAGCTTACTTTGGAAAAGGCTGCAGAAGATGAAGTGGTTGAAACCTTCTTAGAATATTTAGACAAAAAGGGATACAACTTTTATGTTCTTAAGGGAATTAGAAGTTTGTTGGGAATGGAGAGATGAAAAAGAAAGAAATAGTAATAAACGATTGTTTTGGTGGATTTGGTTTGTCAGATGAAGCATTTGAGCTTTACTTAAACAAAAAAGGCATCAAATTTTACAAGGGTAAAAAAAAGTTTTTTGGAAATAGTTACTATACTGTTCCTGAAAAAAAGTATAAACGACTAAGCAAAAAGTGGCGTGAAGAAGATGGAGACTATGGAAGGATTAACGCAAAAAACTGGTATCTCTCTTGTAGAGATATTAAACGAGATGACCCCGTTTTAGTGGAAGTGGTTAAACTTTTGAAGAAAAAGGCCAATGGGTTTTGTGCTGGATTGAAAATAGTTAAAATACCTGCTGATGTGGATTTTGGAATAGACGAATACGATGGTTTAGAAAGTATTCACGAGATTCATAGGAGCTGGAGGTAAAACATGGATAAAAAAACAGAAGAAGAAATAGTAGGGTCTTTAGAAGAAGGCACACCACCAGGGGTAGTGGTTATTGAGGGGCTGGATAATTTTGAGGGTGAGATTTGGCTTTCAACAGATGGCAAGTTAACCGTTAGAATGAAAGCCGAGACGCCAGAAGGTCGCTTTGCTGGGGCAAAATGGGCAAAGGATACATACGAAGCCATTGTTAAACGCTATGGCACTAAACAAGCCCAAGCAGTTCGGGAATACAAAAAACCAGAAGAGCCGATTGAAGAAGCGGTTGAAAAGGTTAAACAAGAATTACCCAGAACTAAGGTTTGTAACGAATGTGGTGGAATAAGGACTTACAAAACTGGAGTTAAAAATGGGAGGAAGTGGGCTGCTTGGTTCTGTGAGAACGACGCTTGCAAACCTGAGTGGGTAGGAACTTTGAAATGATTTGCCAAAAGTGCCAAAGAGAAGTAAGCAAAGACGAACAGAGAGTGATGGAGAATTATCATTTTAAAAATTGCATCTTTTGTCGCAGAGATGCTCAGGTTGACCGATTAAGTTCTAAATACCGACAGGGATTTTTAGACAGTTATAAACTTAAATAAAAAAAGAAAATTATGCCAATCGGAATTTACAAGCATAAACCGCCTACCGAAAAAACAAGAAGAAAAATAAGTCAAGCCCACAAGGGAATGAAAAAGCCATGGGCTGGTAAATATGAACATAAACCCCTTTCTGAAGAACACAAAAGAAAAATTGGCGAGGCTCTTAAGGATAAACCAAAATCCAAGGAACATAGGAAAAAATTGAGGGAGGCTCATCTGGGTAAGAAACTTTCGGAAGAGCATAAAAGGAAATTAAGCGAAGTTCACAGGGGGCAAGTTCCTTGGAATAAGGGTAAAAAATGTCCACAAATAAGCAAGGGGCTTACGGGCAAGAGCCTTTCACCAGAGCATAGAGCAAAATGTATTAAGACTTTAAAAAATGGAAACGGTCCGAATGCAGCAGCATGGAAAGATGGAAGGTGTTGTAACGACCCAAGTGAGTATGGAAGGTTTATGCAGGCAAGAAGGAGAGTAATGAAAATGAAAAATGGAGGAACACACACTTTTCAAGAGTGGTTAGATTTAAAAACAAAATACAACTTTTTCTGTCTTTCTTGTTTGAAAAAAGAACCAGAAATAAAGCTGACCGAAGACCATATAATTCCATTGTTTAAGGGTGGTTCTGATTATATCGAGAATATCCAGCCATTGTGTAGGAGTTGTAATAGTAAAAAAAGAGCGAAAACTATTGATTTTAGGGATATAGCAACGAAATGTTTCAATCCTGAATTTAGAAAACAATATTTAAAATCATACGTTACCGCCGAATAGACCCTAGCACGGCTGGCTGGAAAAGGACTTTTAAGTGACTAAAAGCAGGAATTCAGCCAGCTCTGCGAGGGTAAAGTTCTTTGAAAGCTGGGGTGGCTTAAGACACTAGGCAAGCTCTTAAAAGTTTAGATAGTAGACCTACGGGTGATGCACGAGGAGTCGTGACCAAACAAACTTGAAACAAACTATCGACACTGTGACTTTAAATCTTGCCCCCAGCTTTGAGGGAATTTTATGAACCTAGTTGAATTTACCAGACGGTTATTGAAAAACAGGGCGTTTAAGAAAGAATTTTGTGTTCCTGATGCTAGGGAAATTTTAGTGATTAGAAGGCTAAAAGGTTTGACTCAAGAGCAATTAGCCAAGAAAGTAGGAACTAAACAACCTGCCATTTCGAGATTAGAGAATAATAGCGATAGTGTTACTTTAAAATTTGTCGGGAAAGTAGCTTACGCTCTTGGTTATCGAGCAGAGTTGAAATTTACAAGGTTAGGGAGTTATTTAAAAAAGAAATGAACAAACTATCTGACCAATTTAAAACAGCAGAGAAACTTGTTGCTTTCTGTTTAAAAAAGTTCCCAGAAACTAGGGGAAATGATAAGACTTTGAGATTGAAGGTATGGGACACCCAAGGCTTCCGCTTACCCCACAAGCTAATCCCTTTCTTTTACAAAGTATTGGATGCGGAAACGATTAGTAGGGTGAGAAGAAGAATCCAAGGTCAAGGCTTGTTTCGGGCTGATAGTTTAAAGACAGCCCAAAGGTCGCTGAGGTCAATGGAACATCGGGAACTTTTCAAGAATGGAGGAAGGTGAAAAATATCAGCATCACTTATTTAACAGACAATTTTGACTCGCCTAGAAGGTGGATGGTTATGATTCACGAGGATGGTGGCAGTAACAGCCCAATCTATTTTAAAACAAGAGAAGAGGCAGTTAAATTTAAGGAGGTTAATGAAAAAACCTAACTGGGAACATATCAAAATAATCGCAATCCAATGGGTTATCTTTACTATGATTGTGAGTGCCTACGCCCTTTGGACTTTAAACAAGGAAAACCAAGAGTTGAGGCAGGAAAACGCCATATTAAAAAATACCAATGAAGAAATAATGAAGCAGATAAATCAGGATTCGATTATTTTAAAAATGGAGAAAAAATGAAGAAAAAAAAGAACAAAAACATAAAAATTAAATCTATTAAGGTTTGGGGAAACGAGAAGGAACAACATATGCTTTGTGAATTAAAGCTGGAGCTGAAAAAATGACTTTATTCGCAGCTTTTACTTTAGGTTACTTTTTCGGAGTAATTGTTTGCCTGTTTGTTTTCAAAGAGGAGATTTTTAAGTGAAGAAACAAAAGGTTTTCTTTTCAGCACCACCGCAGGATTTTAAAACAACACTAGGCCAAACTGGCACTAAAAGAAAAACACGAAAAATGAAAATAAAATTGGCAGTAAAGGAGGTGAAAAATGGGTAAACCAGCCTTAGTAATTATTATAAACCATAGGGCATTTATCATTGAAGGAGCGGAATACGACGACCGTTTTCAGGCAATCACACTGGCAATAAAAATGTTTGAAAATGAACAGATAGAGATTGACAAGTTACGCCACAATGAGGATATGACATTACGAAAAGATGCTGACCCTGAGTGGTTTTCAGAAGAAATTGAAACGATTAGAATTTTTGTAGTTTGTTAGAATTTTAAATGACTAAAGAACGCCAACCCAAACCACTAACCAAACGGGAAATACTTAAAAAGAACGACTGGCGAAAAAGGTTTGAGAAATTTTGGAGAGAAGGTAATTATGGATACAATCACATAGGGAAAAATACAATGCGAGACTTCATCTCCCAAGAACTCAAAAGAGAGAAGGAAGAAGCTTTAGAGGAAGCTGTAAAGTTGTCAGATGAAATTGAAGCAGGAAAAGAGACCACTTTTGAGGAATGGAAAGCGTTTAAGAGGTTTAGAAACACACTTAGGGATAGACTAAAAAACCTAAAAGAAAGGGAGGGGAAATGAAAAACATCGTTTCGGTCGTTTGGAATATGCTGCCCTTTGAAGAGGCTCAGTGGATAGTAACGATTCACGAAAACAATGGAAGTTCTTGCCCACTTGTTTTCACCACGCTAGAAGAAGCTAATGAATTTAAAACTAATTACCTAAAAGAAGGGGGGAAATGAGCAAGCCAAAAAGAAAGTATCCTGAGCATTGGTGTTGTATTTGCGGGAAGAAAATTAAGAACGGAATTTGTTCAAGTTTTTTAAGGTTAGGATGGTGTAATGAACACAGCAAATATTACCCGAAAGGTAAAAATGAGGAGGCATTTTGTTAATCGGTTGTGACTTTGACGGAGTAATTAGAAAAATAGGGGGCTTTCCACGAAAGGCTGAATTTTGGGATGACCCACCAGTGAAGGATGCCGTTGAAGCAATTAACCACATTGTTAACGAAGGACACAAAGTCTATATCCTCACGGCAAGAAAAAAGAAATGGCATCCCCAAATCAAGAAGTGGTGTATCCGATATGGCCTCCCGCCTTTAGAAGTAACAAACATTAAAAAAGATAACACCCAGCTTATCATTGATGACCGAGCAATAAGGTTTGATAATAATTGGTTATCAATTTCTAAGTTGCTTACCTAATGAAGATAATTGCCCACGCACCATCCCGAATTTCCCTCTTTGGAGGTGGGACAGATTTGTCCCCATTCTGTGAAGAATACGGTGGCAAGGTTTTAAACATGGCTATCAACCTACGCCACAAATGCGTTTTAGAACCAAGCCCCATTCCTGGCCACTTGTGGTATTTAATCAGTGCTATGGGTGAAATCAGAGAAGGCAGTATTAATGATTTACCCAAGCGGGGGGTCGATAAAAAATTCGGTCTTATCTATGAGATTATCCGTTCCTACGATTTGCCAAACGGCTTCAGGTTTGCTGATGAGTTTGACGGCATCCAGTCAGCTGGTTTGGGTTCTTCAGCCTCAGCCGCAGTTTCTATGATTGGGGCTTTTAACAGGTGGTTGGGTATTAAGCAGTCAAGACAAGAGGTTGCTGAAAAGGCTTGGCAAATGGAAATAAATCTAGGCTGGGTATCAGGAAAGCAAGACCAATACGCTTCTGCTTTTGGCGGGGTTAACTTCTTTGCTTTCAACGAAAAAGTTTACAATGACCCGATTGAAAGAGGAGCAGTGGAGAAATTTTTACCTTGGTGTCTGCTTGTTTACACAGGGGCTACAAGACACTCAGCTGAAATTCAGGCTGTCCTCAGGAAAAGAATGAAGGGTAAAAAAACAATCAAGGCTCTTAAAAAGTTACGGGCTTTAGCCTGGGAAAGCCGAGAACATCTTAGAAGCGGTGATTACCAGAAGGTAGGCGAAATGTTGGATGAATCGTGGGAATGGAAAAAGCAATCCAACCCAAAAGCAACCAGCCCAAGAATAGACAAGTTTTACCAAGAGGCAATGGAAGCTGGGGCGATTGGTGGCAAGGTGTTGGGGGCGGGGCAAGAAGGCCACATGTTGTTTGTGGTAGCACCACGCCAAAGAGAAGCTGTTTTAAAAGCACTTGCCCTTAAAGAGATTGATTTCAGTATTTGTTGGAACGGCCTAGAAGTAAGAGAGGACTATCAATGAAAGCACTCATATTAGCGGCGGGCTTGGGGACTCGCCTACTGCCACTCACTAAAGATACGCCTAAATGTATGATAAAGGTAGGAGGTAAGCCCGTGCTTGAGCATTTGGTTGACCATTTAAACAGCTTTGGCATTACTGAGATTATAGTAAACTTACATCACCTACCAGAAAAGATATATCAGCACTTTGGAACAAGGTTGCTCTATTTCTATGAGCCGAAGTTGTTGGGGGAAGAAAGAACGGAAAGAGAGTTACAAAACTGGCTGGGGGAAAGCTACATTGTAATGAATGGCGATACCCTGACAGATGTGGATATTGGAAAAATGATAGTGCTTTCTTCTAACGAAGAAGCGGAGATTTTGTCAGTTGATGATGGAGTTTATACTGGAACAAGGGTAGGCCGTAAATGGCAAGGGAAAATCCTAAAAGTTGAGTTTGAATGTTACTGGGTTGATATCGGCACACCAGAAGGACTTAAAAAAGCAAGAGACCATTATGAAAAAAACAAACTTAATCATTTGTCCTAATTGTAGAAGGCAAGGTAGAATAGAGGTATTAGGCGAAGTCAACCAGTTAGGCCATCTGTTAGTGATGCGCTTTCACAAAGGGATGACAACGATAATTGGCAGTGATTTTGCTGTTGTTTGTGGTAAGTGTGGAGAGCTAACTTACATTAAAAAGAGAAAAAAGATAAACCCCTATCAGTGGCTTTTGGGTGTTTCCAGGTTCTCAAGCATAGGGACAGTGATGGGGACAGTATAGGCGGTGAGAATATGAAAAAGATATTGCCTTGTAAAAAAACAGTCAGTGGCAACCACATCTGGGTGATGGTGGACATTGGTGAAGCAAAGCTCAAGACTTGTGCTGCCTGCGGATTGGTTGATGATAGAGCAATTGACAAAGATGACAATTGAGGAAACGATTGATTACATTACTAAAAAGAACCTCCTCAAGTGGCGGAATCAAGCCCATTATCGCAATTGGGGAGCAAAAGGCTACATTCTGGAGGTAACAACCTCCATGCTTTGGCCAACTGAGGTAATCTTAAAAACACGAGAGCTTGGAATGGAAAAGGAAATCCGCCTTCCAAAGGAGAAAGTGATTAAGAAGGTAACAGGCTCTTCTCTGGCTGAGTGTTTAAGAAAGATTAAGAAGGTAGTTGACAACGGTGTTACAATAGAGTAAGATATGAACACCAGACAAAAAGAACTGGCAATCGTAGCAAACTAGAAGGCACGGAAATCGTGCTTTTTTTGTTGCGGTTCGACTTCGCTCACCACTTTTTGGTTGAGGGTTGGAGATTAACCTGGAGTTTGTCTCCAGCCCCCAGCTAATAATGAAACTTAAATTGACAATGAACGAGGCTTTGCTTGTAGAGATGGCTTTGATGTATCAACGCCGTTTCCGTAAGAGTAAAAAAGTGATAAAGCAAACTGATAAATTATTAGACAAAATCCAAGCAATGCTTGGTGAGGAGGATGGGGACTAGTCCCTGGCTACGGCCTTTAAGGCGACCCAAGTAACAGTAGCACAACTAGGCTCTTTATACTTTGACAACTCATTTATACCGAGATGATGCCTTTGACCTAGACAAGACTCTAGGGGCAGATTAGGGACACATCGGGCAAATAGATTGGAGAAGGGAAAGAGAGGATAGGATAGGTCTCTTTAAGCTTTGGACGTAGGTACAAACGCCGAAGGCGTAATAAACTAAAGGGATAGTTATTGTTATGGCTAAAAACTTGAAAGGTTTAAATTAATATCATGGCACACGGTCACGGTGGCAAAAGGGCAGGCTCGGGTCGCAAGAGCATAAAGACAGAATACGAGGTTAAACACGAGTTACAGAAGTATCTAGGTTTAGCCTATGAGTCTATTAGAGCCAGTCTAGAGGCAGGAAAGACCAAAGAGCAGATAAGGACTACTTCAGCATACAAGCTAATAGCTAAGTTCGTTGGTGACAGACAGGCTGTCCAAGTTACAGGGGATATAGACAAGCCAGTCGGTGTTGTTGTCTTGCCATTATTGAACAAAAAGGTAGAAGATAAGACCGATAGTGTTGAAGATAAGGCAGATGAGCACGAATGATAGTCACAAATTGTATATTGTGCGACACGATAGGCACGAAAAGACAGAAAGTGCCATAGGGAAAATGAAAAAACAGAAAGTCATAAGGGTGTAGAAATGTTGTTCCATGATTATATTTTCATATAAAAGACACCCACAAAAAGGATGCTTGAAAAGAATGCTTTTTTAAAAAATGGATGAAAAAATATTATGGCAACCACACCCAGGGCCCCAGACAGAAGCTTTAAGAAGAACGGAGTTTGAGATATTGTATGGAGGAGCCAGGGGTGGAGGGAAGACTGATGCGGGGATGGCTTGGTTGCTAAGGCACATTGATAATCCTAAATACAGGGCTTTGGTTATCAGAAAAAACGCTAAGGACTTATCAGACTGGGTAATTAGGGCAAGAGATATGTACCAGGGGACTGGGGCGGCTTTTGCTTACAGACCAGTAGAAATTACTTTTCCTTCTGGAGCCATCATCAGGACTGGCCACTTAAAAGATGAAAACGCTTACGGCCAATATATTGGCCACGAATACCAGAGGGTTGTAATTGAGGAATTGAACCAAATTCCAAAGGAGGAGTTGTACTTAAAGTTGCTTTCTTCTTGTCGGTCTACGGTTCCTGGGATTTCTACTCAAGTATTTGTAACTACTAACCCAGGGGACATTGGCCACGCTTGGGTGAAAAAGAGATTTGTGGATGTAGCTCCTGATGGTGAAACCTATATTGACCCAAAGTCTGGTTCCACCCGTGTTTTTATTCGGGCTAGAATTACTGATAACCCTACCCTATGTGAAGCCAATCCTGAATACGTTGAGTATTTGAGGACTGGATTGCCAGAACATTTGAGGAAAATGTGGTTTGAGGGTTCTTGGGATGTAGTGGCTGGGCAAGTGTTTACGGAGTGGAGTGATATCAAACACGTGGTTAAACCCTTTGAGATTCCTAGCGATTGGGCTAGGTGGATTGGTTTGGATTACGGGGTTAACGCCCCCTCTGCTGTTGGTTGGTACACTCAGAATTACGATGGCAGGGTTTTTCTTTACAGGGAATTGTACATGACTGGTGATGAGTTTCACAAAGCATTCGGGGCCCCCCTGACACCAAGCAGGTTGGCCAGGGTAATTATTAAAGTTACTGAAAAGAACAAGGAGGAGTACCAATATTGCGTTGCCGACCCTTCTTTGTGGAACAGAACGATTAGCGGCAGGGGGTCAAAGGCGATTGAAGGGGAAGGGGAGAGCATTGCCGAAACAATGATAGTGGTTGGTTTAAGAATGATTAAGGGGGATAACGACAGGACAAACGGTTTGGGCAGATACAGGGAGATGTTAACGACAGCTCCTGATGGCAAGCCCTGGTATCAGGTTTTTTCAAAGTGTCGGGATACGATAAGGACGATTCCATCCTTGCCGTACGATTTGAGAAAAGAAGAGGATGTGGACACTGATGCTGAAGACCATTGCTACGACAGGGACAGATATTTTTTCATGTCTCGGCCAATGAAACCAGTAATAGAAAAAAAAGTAAAGTTAACAAGAATACAACAATCGCTTAGAAAAAAAAAGGAGGATTATGAAAGGACAAGCGAAGATGAAATTCCAGAAAAAGACTGGAAAGAATGGATGGCAGCCTAAGTTTGACGGCAAGTCAGGAGAATTGAAGGCGGCTCTTTATTATACCAAAGAGGTTTTCGAGGCCGCCCAAATCCCATTCTTTTGTTTAGGAGAAATGGCAAGGCAGATGCGGGACAAGGAAGAGTTGCGCCAGCTGCCAGCCATTACTGTCGGTATTTTGAAAAAACACCTGACCCAAGATACAAGAAAGACATTGGCAATGATTTTGAAAGGCAGTTCTTTGGCTCGCAGTCGGGCTGATTGGGAAATTGGGGAAAACTTAATTTCCTTTGATTACGTGCCAGAACCAATGAAAAAGCACCCAGTCGTGCCGATTAAGGTTAAGGTGCTTAGTGTTCATCACAAGCACTTTGACTTTCCAGACACGATTTTTTATGATTACACGGAATACAAGATGCCGAATAATTTTGAGAAATATTTTAGGATGAAAGGAATGGTTAGGTAAATATGATTGAGATTGCGGTCATTATTATTTTATCAGCCCTCTTAGCTTGGGAGAAGTATTCTAATCGTAAAGAGAGGGAAAAGTTTATCAACGCCTTGATTGCCAAAAACGCCCAAGAACTTCAAGACCTTGATTATGTGGATAAGTTAAAACCTGCGAAAGAAGAACCAGAGATTCCACCAGATTTAATGCCGATTGATAAAATGGAAGTAGACAGTAAAGAGTTTAAAAAAGTAATTGAAAAGGAAACAAGCTAATGGCTGAAAAAATAGACAGACTAGAGAAGTTTTCAACCTCAAAAACTGAGACTAAGAGCATGGGCGAGGTGGTTGATAACATGATGACGATGTCTAAGAACCAGCGTCAAAGTCATGAGAAGCGCTGGTATGACAACAACTTCTTTGATGACGGTTATCACTTCAGGTTTCTTTCAAGAAGCACGGGCAAGATTGTTGATTTAAGCGCAAGGGCAAGCATTTACACTCCCTTAAGAGTTATCCCCAAAGCCTCCAAACAAATCAGGGGTGTGGTTAATTTAATTACCCAGTCTGATTTTATACCCGTCATTTTTCCAGACAGGGTAGACAAGGCCAATTATGGCGGTGATGAAAGGGCTTACGAGATGGCTAGGAAAACGGCTAAAGACAAGGCTAAAAAGGTTGGCTACTGGATATTGGACAGTTGGGATGACCACGAGATACAAGACTGGAAAGCCCCTTTCATGGGAATTTTGACTGCCAAGCACGGTGTTAGTTATCTCCAGGTTTGGCCTGATGTTGTTGAGGAAAAAATTAAGAGCCAGGTTTACGACGCTTTTGACATTTATCTTATTGGTTCTTTGACCAGTATTTACGATTCTCCGTTCATTATCAAGGCAGTGCCGAAGTTAATCAGCCAGATAAAAGCCAACGAGAATTTTGATGAAGACCAGTTGCGGAAAGTAAACCCTGATAACAAATATGCTTCCAGTGAAATCAAAGAAGCCTACATGAGTTCTCGGTTTGGCAAAGAAACCCGACAAGATTCAGCCGCCACTTTAATTCAGAAAGAAGCCTACATCAAAGAATATCTTAACAGGGATAACATGGCTCGGATTAAAAAACAAAAGGACGGGGAAAAGATATTGAAAGGCAAAAAAGAAGGCGATCAAGTAATTCGGCAGGTTTTTGTAGCTGGCAATGTTTGGCTTCGGGATGTTTACACTGACTTGCCAGAATATCCTTTTGTTGATTTGAGATTTGAACCGGGGCCGATTTACCAAGTGCCTTTGATTGAAAGGTTCAAATCAGCGAATAAATCTTTGGACTCCGTTATCAGCAGATTGGAAAGATACATCCACACGATGACGGTCGGAACCTGGACAAAAAGGAAAGGCGAGCAATGGAAAATGAGTAACCTGGCAGGTGGTCAAGTGATTGAATACGACGCAGTTCCGCCAACCCAAGGGAGGATGGCCAGAGTTCCCCAGCACGTTTTTTCCTTTATCTCTTTCTTAAACAGCGTCATGGAGGAGCAGGGAGTGACGACAAGCACTTTGGGTAAAATTCCTACGGGGGTCAAAGCCCACGCCGCTATTGAATCTCTAAAGCAAAGCGAGTATTCTAGCCAAACTATCGCCTTGAAGCAAATGAAAAAAGCGATGAAGGGAATTACCAAAAAGATGTTGGAAATAGCTGACAGTTATTATCTCCGCCCCCAAGAAGTATCTTACATGGAACAAGGCGAACCAGTCTTTTTTGATGTTATCGGCCAGCGGGGTTTGGAGGGACGGCAAGAATTGGGGATTGAAGTAGGGGAGGGGATTGTCCCACTTAAAAAAGATTTCAAGGTAAAGATTGAAATGCAGACTGGTTTGGGGTTGACAATTGAAGGCAAGCGGGAATCAATGTTTAAACTGGCTGAATACATGAGAGACTTGGCCAGGGAAGGCTACTTGACACCAGAGGCAACCAAGGTTGTTCTTCAGCGATTGCTTGAAACCTATGAATTTGGGGCAACGGCTGAATTTATGGAAGGAATGGAAGATATCGCAGAGAAGATGCAAATGACCGAACAGCAGATAAACCAGATGAAACTGGCTTTGGCCGAGGTAATTAGGGACACGGGTTTGGCCAAACCAAAGGAAGAAGAAAAACGGGGTGGCGGTGGGGAACTTCAATCAACCACGACAGTGGAAACTGGCAAAGAGGGCAGGAAAACCAAGAGGGAAGTAAAAATGATTCAGAAAGAGGGTGAGTAATATGCCAACGAAAGAAGAAATTGCTTATATTGCAGGACTATTTGATGGTGAAGGAAGCATTAATATTAGCAAAATGTCTGGCAAACGATGGAATAAGAGAACAGATTACCGCATGATGATTAGAATTGCTAATACTAATAAGAAGCTTTTGGATTATGTGAAAGATGTTTTGGGCTTTGGGGGTGTTTATGTTAGTAGCAAAAGTAGAAGTAATATTTGTTATTCTTGGACAACTCATGCTAAACAAGCAGAAAAATTTTTAAAGATGGTTTTTCCATACTTAATAGATAAAAAATTGAGGGCAGAAGCAGCACTTGAATTTCGGACAACGAAAGACAATGGACATAATAGATTTTATAAAGTTCCCATATTGGTTTCTGCTCAAAGAGAGGAAATTTATCAATGTATGAAATTATTAAATAGTCGAGAACCAGAATTACAATTTTTGAAAGGGGTGAATTAATATGCCTTTAACTCCGCAGGGTAAAAAAGTTTTAGCAGGAATGCGGAAGCAGTATGGCAAACGAGCCGAAGAAGTCTTTTATAGCAGTATTCAGAAAGGCGTGGCAGGTAGCAAGAAGTGGCACGCTAAAAGCAGAAGGAAAAAAGGTAGTTATTCAAGTGGAACAGTTAAAAGAGCTTTAGCAAAACGATGAAATTAGCATACGCAGAATACGCTTTTATGTTTGACCCAACCAAAGTTTGGGCGAAGCTTTACGAGTTTGAAAAAGAACTCTCTAATATGCTGGCGGCGAAAGGGCTAGAGGGGATTATTTTGGACACAATGGGGGCATCGGGAAAGAAAATTGTCTATATTAGGGTAAAGGATAAAATGGACAGAACGGTTGGAGAACCCAAAAAGCCAGGGCGACCGTTATCGGTTAAAGGAAAGTTTAAAACAATGATTAAAGGAAAAGAGAGTGCTAGGACAAGAGATTTCAAAAAAGGAAAACTGCTTAAAAGAAAGGGTTATTTGAAGCGAGGATAAAATGGCACATCAAGAGGCTATTCAAGATAGAAACCAGTTTCCTGCGATGATTGCCCATACAGGAACTGCTGGAACAGCAGAGATAGTTAGAGTTGTTTCTGATGCTGCTGGTAATTTGGGAGTTAATATTATTACTGGTGAGGTAGTGGCTTCAATAGGAACCGTAGATTTAGTCAAAAGCGGGACAATAAAAGAGGTTACCACCGTTAATGAAATCACCAACATTGCTGGTGGTACAGTTGAAACCACAATGGGAGACATCTCAGGTGGAACAATAGACGTCTTAACTACAGGCTCTATTGTTGTCACAGCGGGAACTGTTGAGACTACTATGGGGGATTTAAGCGGGGGAACGATTGACTTGCTATCAACAATTGCCGCAGGAACACAAAACACCCTAGGAACAGTGGGGGTTCTTAATGATGGAAGTGTTGCCGTAACCGCCCTCGTTGACCTCCCTGGGGGAACAGTTGATGAGGTTTCCTTAGTAGCGGCTGGAACTCTTGGCGATGTAACTATAACTTCTTTGCCTTCAGATGGAACAGTTTCTATTACCAATGATGACCTTTTAAGCACGAATAACAGCTCGACAGACACACTAGATGCCGCTGGTACTTATTTGGGAATTGGTGATGACTTGCTTGGTTACTCTGCTGTTACTACAACAGTATATGCTGATGCTGATTCCGCTACCGATGGGATGAAGTTCCAGTTTTCAACCGATAACACTAATTGGGATGATTCTTACGATTGGACGGTTGATACTTCTGAAATGGCTACAAGGAGATTTCAATTTCCTGTAACGGCCAGATATTATCGAGTCCAGTACATTAACGGGGCTGGTAGCCAAGGTGTTTTTAGGGTTCAGACGATTCTTCATCGACAAAATCAACTGACCTCCATTCACAGGTTGGTTGACGATGTAAGCAACGATAGATCAGCCCAGATAGTGAAATCAGCGATTATTGCTCAGGTTGGTGGTGGTGGTCCAGCAGCAGGTGACTTTGTTCCAGTCCAATCAACCACAAGTGGCAATTTAAGGATGTCGGTAGAAGAGTTCGAGACAACAGCTGTACTTGGGACGGTTAATGAGATAGGAAATTTGGTTTCTGGTACTCTAGCAACTCTAGGAACCGTAGGAGTATTAAACGATGGAACCATAAGTGATGCCACGGTAACTGCCTTACCAGACCTCCCAGGTGGTACAGTAGACCTAGTAACTACTGTGACTACTGTTTCTAGTGTTTCAAACCTAGTTAAAGGAACGGTGACTAGCGTTGAGGCATTGCCAGACCTACCAGGAGGCACAGTGGATTTAGTTACCGCCGTGACGACAGTAACCGACGTAACCGATGTTTCTAATATCACGACTGGAACTTTAGCAGTTGTTTCTTCAGTGACCAATTTAGCTGGAGGCACAATTGGGATACTGGCTGATGGAACGGTTGGGGTCAAGACACTTCCAGATTTACCTGGGGGAACAGTTGATGTCCTGACGGCAGGAACTATTACTTCTGTTGCTAATCTAGTGGGTGGAACAGTCCAGGTTGACCCACTTCCTGCGACTGATGTTTTGACTGTTGGTGCTTTAGGAACGGCAGGCGCAGCAGCTTTTGGGACTCTTTCAGCCGCTTCTGGAGCAGGTACGACTCATGTAATTTCTGGGTTATCAATGGTTGTTCATTCAGGAACAGTGGATTGTTATTTGGGTTTTGGAACGGCAATTACTGGTGGTAGCGCATTAGCAAGAGGTCAATTTCCTGAAGGCGGCGGTATTGCTAGAAACTTCACTTATCCAATAAAAAGTGGAACTAATTCAGAAATTTGCTACAAATTAGGTGGCGCTGGAACAGTTTATTTCACCGCTGATTATTGGAAAGAATAATGAAAGGTTATAGTTTCCAAAACAATGCCTTTACCAAGACAGTAAAAGATGCCCCTGCCGACAGGCTTGAGGTCGAGATTGGCGATTCCAAACAACCTGATACCTTTTATCCTCAAGTAAAAATTCAAAGATGGTCAAATGAGGTTAACTGTTCAATCAGACTTCTCCACAATGAAACTAATCCTAAAATAACTGTTGAAGGTGAAAAGATAATTTGGGCAGGAAAAAAGATTGAGGCACATTTCTATGATTTGGGAATTTCCAAGGAACACCCCGAAGGAGCGAGAGAGCTAGAAATAATCCTAAAAGAGAAACCAGCTTCAAATAAACTTGAATTTACGCTTAATACTAAGGGGTTAGACTTCTTTTACCAGCCAGAACTCACTAAAGAAGAAAAAGACAAAGGTTCATTTAGACCTGAAAATGTAGTTGGTTCTTATGCGGTTTATGCTTCGGAGAACAAAATAAACTATGTTGGCGGAAAACTTTATAGGGTAGGCAAGTTTGGGCATATCTTCAGACCGAAAATAACAGACGCAGAAGGAAAATGGGACTGGGAAGAATTAAATATAGAAAATGGGATTTTAACCATAACTATACCACAGGAGTTTTTAGATAAAACAGTTTATCCGAT